>Ga0068855_100002832_pt1 | contig 21342 bp, 14 predicted proteins | sample KBSCornC52_FD_66592 | JGI IMG/M metagenome (GOLD analysis project Ga0068855, IMG submission 66592) | Corn rhizosphere microbial communities from Kellogg Biological Station, Michigan, USA - KBS Corn C5-2 | ecosystem: Host-associated > Plants > Roots > Rhizosphere > Soil ...
AGCAGCAAGCGCGTGGCTGACGGCGAGCTCACGCGCGCCGCCTGCGGCCATTCGCCCCAGGGCAACGCTTCGGAGGCGCCTGCCACGCCCGGTCGATTGGCCAGGTTCGTCGCATCATTGTCCTGTTTTTGTGCGGCGCACGCGTGGCGGGTCGTGGTGTTGAGTTGGCTGCTAGCGGCAGGCTGCGCCGTATTGAGCGCCCGGCTCAGCGTCGATGCGGGCTTCGCGGCCCTGCTGCCGGCGGACACCGAATCGGTGCGCCATGTTCACGCGCTCGAGCACCGGTTGCGCGTTCCGGCGACGTACATGATTGGCATCGAGGCAAATCAGCCACAGCTTCGTGCAGGCGCTGCCGACGACCTGATTGCGCGCGCAGCGCAGCTGGATTCAACGTTGGTCTCCGGTGTAACCGCCGATGATCGACCGGCACGTCGCTTCACTTGGGCGCATCGCTGGTTGTTTGCACCGCTCAGCGAGCTCGAGGCGGCGCGCGACTCACTACAGACTCAGCTCGAGCGCGCGAGCCCCTTCGATCTAGAAGTCGGTGACTCCGATGACACGGCCACCGCAGGCGCCGACGCGCTTTGGAAGCGGCTCGACCAAGCCAAACAAGCGGCGGATGCGCCGGGCACATTCGTCTCGCAAGACGGGCGCTTGCAGCTCGTGCTCCTGCGCACCACGTTCTCCGGGGGCGACGTCGATCGCGGCCGCGCGCTGACCGAGCGCCTCCGTGGCATTGCCTCGGACATCGAACGCGCGCATCCCGGCGCAAAAATCGGCCTGGCAGGCGACGTCGTGACCACGCTCGCGGAACACGACGCGTTATTGCGCGGCATGTTGCTCTCTACGCTGGCGACCGCGGTTTTGGTGCTGGGCGCGCTATTTCTGTTCTATCGCTCGGTACTGGCCGTGGGCGCGCTGGCTTGGGCGTTGAGCGTGGGCGTGCTCGGCACGTTCGCTTTCACCTACCTTGCCATTGGGCATTTGAACATTGCCAGCGCGTTTCTGTCCTCGATCGTGATCGGCAATGGCATCAACGCCGGCCTCGTGCTGCTCGCTCGCTACCTCGAGGAGCGAGCGCAAGGCTCAGCGGTGCCGCGGGCGCTCGAGCTCGCGGCGCGCGGCACCGCGCCGGGGACGCTGGCAGCGGCGCTCACCGCCACCGTCGCGTATGGCTCACTCGCTCTGACTCCATTCCGCGGTTTTCGCGATTTCGGCATGATCGGCGCCGCAGGCATGATCGCGTGTTGGCTCTGCGCTTACACGATTTTACCCGCGGCGTTGATGCTGGCCGGCGAACGAATTCAAGGCCGCAGCCCAGTGCGCCTCGGTGCACTGCTCGCGCGCCTCACTCCCAACCGCCCGCGGACCGTCGCCGCACTGGGTCTAGTACTGCTTGCGCTGACGACGACCACCACCGTGCTTTATCTCACGAGCCGTCCACTCGAGGACGACCTGCGAAACCTCAGATCGTACACCGCCGCGCTCGACGACGCCTCGCGCTGGATGGACAAGTTCGACCATGCGTTCGGCCACGGGTTGGACGGCGGATTCGCGATTGGCGTCGCGCAGCGCGCCGAGGCACCGCTCGTGGCCGCGCGCCTTCGCGCAGTGGACGCGGGCAAGCCCGAAGCCGCGCACTTATTCAGCTCGATTCACACGCTCGACGACACGCTGCCCACAGACCAACCGCAAAAGCTCGCTCTCCTGGCCGAGATCCGCGCCCTGCTCGATTCACCCATGCTCCGGCGGCTCGAGCCGAGCGAACGACAGCGCTTGCACGAGTTGCGCCCGCCCGACACCTTGCAAAAAGTGGGCGATCAGGATGTCCCGGCAGAGCTCGCCTGGCCCTTCACCGAGCGCGACGGTACGCGCGGGCGTCTCGTGCTCGCCAACACGGGCCTGGCGGTCGACGGCTGGCGCGTGTCATCGCTCGTGTCGTTCGCGCGCACCGTCAGGGGCATGCACCTCGGCCGCGACGTGGTGATCGGCGGCTCGGCGTTCGTGTTCTCCGACATGCTCGAGGCCATGCGGCGGGACGGTCCGCGCGCCACGTTTGCCGCGGTACTCGGCTCGTGCCTGGTGATTTTTGCGCTCTTTCGCCGATCTCGCTCGGCCAAGGTCACGTTGCTGTGCGAGCTGCTCGGCAGCACGGGGTTACTCAGCGCGGCCTGGGCGCTCGGCATCAAGGTCAACTTCTTGGACTTCGTCGCTCTGCCGATCACGATTGGGATTGGCGTCGACTACGCCGTAAATATCGCCGCGCGCGCTCGCGACGTCAGCGATTCCCGGCCCGGCCGCAGCGCGTTGATCGGCGTGGGTCCGGTGGTCGTGCTGTGCTCGTACACGACGATCGTCGGCTACGCTTCGCTGCTTTTCTCGCAGAATCGGGGCATCCACAGCTTCGGTCTCTCGGCCATGATCGGCGAGCTGACCTGCTTGACGGCTGCCACGCTGCTGGCCCCCGCGCTCCTGGACGGGCGGCTCGCTTGGCGAAGGAAAATCCAATGATCGCACTGCGAACTGGGGCGCCGCTCCGCGTCTGTCTCGTTGCTCCTTATGACTTGGCGGTCCGCGGTGGCGGCGTAAAACACCACATCTTCGGTTTGGCCGCCGCGCTGCGCGCGCGCGGCGACTCGGTCACCATCTTGGGGCCAGCGAGTCGCCCAGTGCGCAAGACGGGAGTCGTGACCGTCGGCGGCATCGTTTCCCTGGAGTCGAACGGGTCGAGCAATGAGATGCCGTTATTCGCTTCGCCCTTCGAAACGCTGCGCTTTTTTCAAAGCCACCCGTTCGACGTGATCCACGTTCATGAGCCGCCCATCCCGTCGCTGGCGTATTGGGTCAGCTGGCTGACGCCGGGTATTCCAAAGCTGTGCACGTTCCACGCTTACGCTGACGCGCCGCCGTTGCTCTTACGGCTGGGGCAAAAGCTGTTTGGCGCGCTCCAGTATCGGTTTTTCGCGCGCGGCTTGGCCGTCTCGCAAGCAGCCGCGGAGTACGCCGGGCGAGCCTGGAAACGGCCGCTGTCGATTGTGCCGAACGGAATCGATACGGAGCTGTTCGCGCCGCGCGAGCGCGCCGCTGAGCGTGATGGCACACGCTTGCTGTTCGTTGGTCGCTTGGCAGACGAGCGCAAGGGCTGGCGCGTGATGCTCGAGGCGTATCAGCGGCTTTTGGCGCGCGGGCTCCAGGTCACGCTCGACGTGGTGGGTGATCGGACCGGAGTGCCCGCGCCGCCTTCGTTACCGGGTCTACGCCTGCACGGATCACTGCCGCGCTCGGAGTTGATCGAGCACTATCGAGCGTGCGACTTATTCGTCGCGCCGTCACTCCGCCAAGAATCCTTCGGCATCGTGCTGCTCGAGGCGATGGCCGGCGGCTCCGCCATCGTGTGCAGCGACATCCGCGGTTACCGTGAAGTGGCGCAGCCCGAGGGCGCGGCCTTCGTGCCTCCACGCGACCCAGAGCAGCTCGCCGCAGCGATCGCGACCTTGGCCGCCGATCCAGCTCGACGCGCAGCAATGCAGGACTTCAACGCGATCTGCGTCGGCGCCTATCGCTGGCCCGTATTAGCCGAACGAGTCCGCGAGCACTATCTGGCCGCCATTGATTCGACCCAACGCTTTGCAGGGCGTGCTCAACCAGAGCTGGTGCTCGAGGGTGCCTTCGCCGTGTCGACCAACAAACGCCTGGCGTCCACGAACCCCAGCAAGAGCACGGGGATGGTATGAAGCCCGTGATAGAGCAGCGCGAAGGCCGCGGCGATCTCCACGTCGACGCCCAGCAACTTCAAGGCCAGTGCCGAACCGAGCTCGTGCGCGCCCACGTTGCCGGGCGTCACTGGCACCGCGATCGCCAGGTTCGTGAGCAGCAATACGAGCAGCCCCGCGCTCAACGTGGGGGCCACGCCAATGGCATAGAGCACCAGCTCAATCGTCAGCAAATCGAAGAGCCACGCGCACAAGACGCAGGCAACTGCGATCAGGATCGGCCGGCCGCGCTCGAAGATGCTGAGGCCCGCAAACAGCGGCAGCTTGCTCCAAGTGGCGTGGCGCCGTACCAGGGCGACGGCCAAGCTGGCGAGCACCGGCAAGCCGGAGAGCAGCAGCAACCACGGCCGAACCGAACCGGACAAACGCGGCACGAGCCAGGGCAAGGGTGCGGCCAGCACCAGCAGCGCGGCCACGTCGGCCAACTTTTCGAGGCCGACGACGGTCAGCGTGACGAGCAGCGGCACGGCGTGACGGCGCCCCAAGATCCAGACGCGAAACGCATCACCCGCGCGTGCCGGAGCCAAAATGGAGCCGACCGACGCCGCCACGGCGTAGCGGAGCAATGGCCAAAACGGCACCGGGCAGAGCGCCGACAAGGCGAAGCGCCAGAATGCCGCCTTCCACACGAGCCCGCCGAACGCGATCAGCGCGACCGCCAGCAGCGCCCATGGTTTCGCCTGCCCCAGCGTGCGCCCGAGCAGCGACCAATCGAGCCTAGACGACCAAAACGCGAGCGCGAGCGCCAAGCCGACCGCGCTGACGACTTGCAGAGCAAGACGCCCCTGCGGCGCCGCAACCTTCTTCGGCGTGGAGATCAGTTCGTGAGTGATGACGGTTCACATGGAAGCCTACGCAAGCATCGTCAATGGGGCGCGCCACGCATGCGCTTTGGCAAAGTGAGCCATGGCTGAACCACGCTCGCTCCCGCTCCGCGTGCTCGCGTTGATGGGCGCCGATGTCGCGCTGCTCGCGCTGTTCCTGGGCGCGCTCGCGACGCTCATCCGCTCGTATGGAGTGTCGTTCGTTTGGGCGGAAGGGCCGATCACGATCAGCGCCGCGCTCGGATCTGGGCTGATTGCACTACATTTTCTGCTGCGCCTGCCGGTACTGCGGCGTGGCCGAAAGGCGGAGCTCGGCGATCTCCGCGTGAGCATCCGCGAAACCGCTCGCGATTGGGCGCCGTTCATCGGGCTGATGTGGGCGTTCGAGAGCCTCGAAACGTATACCGGCCGGATCCCGAAGCCATCGGTCGATCCAGTCTTGTACGCGCTCGATGTGCGGCTGTTCGGCGTCGAGCCCACGGTTTGGATCCACGCCTTTCATCACCCGCTGCTCACCGATTGGATGGCGTTCGCCTACGGCAGCTATTTCGTGCTGCCGATGATCATCGCCACCGCGTTATCGCTGCGCGGGCGGCGCGAAGATTTTCGGGAGATGTCCAGCGCCGTGGTGATTCAGCAGGGGCTCGGGTTGGTCTTGTGCCTGACCTTCCCCGCGGGTCCGCCGCGTTTTTACCGCCCGCTGCTCGAGGGGCCGTTTCAACCGGGCACGCTCTATTCCTATTTCGGTTTGTTCGAGTTCCAGCAGGGCGCCTTCGACGCCGCAGATCCGGCGCGCACGCGTTCGGCATTCCCTTCGTTGCACTGCGCGCTCGCGCTCGTGTCGCTGGTCTATGCCTGGCGCTTCGGCAGCGCCATCTTCCCGAGCCGTCCCCGATTGTTCTTCTGGATTTGCCTGCCGGTGGTGGTCTCGCTCTGGATTTCGACCATCTACTTGCGTCACCATTGGACGGTCGATTGCGCGGCCGGCCTCGCGGTGGGCGCTGTCGCGCTGTTCGTGGCCGAATGGCTGCGCGCGGTGTGGCCTAAGGTGAAACCCCTGCCGCGCACCGCCGCCACGGCCAGCGAGTCCGTTTGAAGGCAGGGGTTCGGTACGCATTTAGGTCGTGGTTTTCCCGCGCTCGGCGGCGCATCATCGACGCGTGGCAGCACTCCGACAAAGGACCTCAGCTTGAGCCGGGTAGCCTGGCTCGTGATTCCATCCGAACCGATCGGTAGCGTCCATCCTGATTTGCACGGCGCGTTCGCCGAGCACCTGGGTGAGCTGATCTATCCCGGACTTTGGGCGGACGGCGCGCGCGGGCCACACCCTGCGGGCCTGCGCCAGGACGTGCTGCGAGCACTCCAGCCACTCGCCTTGCCCGTCTTACGTTGGCCGGGCGGCAATTTCGCGGACAGCTATCGCTGGCGTGACGGCATTGGGCCGCGCGCGGCCCGCCCCGCGCGCATCAACACGCAGTGGGGCAACGCTCCGGAGCCGAATCATTTCGGAACACACGAGTTCATCGACGTGTGTCGCGCGCTCGGCTGCTCGCCGTATTTCGCAGGCAATCTCGGCTCGGAGACCCCCGCTTATCTCAAAGATTGGGTGGAGTACTGTAACCTCGCGAGCGGCTCCCAGCTGTCGGCCGAGCGCGCCGCCAATGGCTCGCCCGAGCCGTTCCAGGTGCGTTACTGGGGAGTGGGCAACGAGAGTTGGGGCGCCGGAGGCAACATGGGCCCCGAGCATTACGCCGCGGAGTTTTCCCGCTACCGCACGTATTTGCCCGAGTACTCGGGCAGCAAGCCGTTCGCCATCGCCTCCGGACCGAACTCAGCGGATTTCGCGTGGACCGAGCGTTTTTTCGAGTACATGTTCCGAAATCACGGCCAGCGTTCGGGGCTCGAGGCCTTCGCGCTTCATCACTACGTTTGGAACACGGCGCGCACGGCGCTCGACATCGACACCGACAATTGGTTTGCCACGCTGACCAAGGCCTGGACGCTGAACGGGCTGGTCGAGGGCCACCGGCTGCTCATGGATCGTTTCGATCCGGCGCGCAAAATCGCGCTGATCGTGGACGAATGGGGCGCGTGGCACAAAACGGAAGCCGGCAAGCCGAGCCATTCGCTCTATCAGCAAAACACCGTGCGCGACGCGCTGATTGCCGCCATAGAGCTCGACCTGTTCAATCGCCACGCGGCAGTCCTGCGCATGGCCAATCTCGCGCAAGTGGTGAACGTGCTGCACGCCCTGGTATTGGCCGATGAAAACAGCTGCTTTCGCACGCCGACCTATCACGTCTTCGACTTGTATCGGCCGCATCGCGGCGCGCGCGCCCTGCGCTGTGTCAACCTGTCGGACGTGGTGTCCGACGGCGGGTCCGCAGCGGAAGATTGTCGCGCGCTGCGGCTCGACCGCCAACCGCAAAAGCTGCGCCGTGTGCTCGGCTCCGCTTCGCTTCGTGACGACTTGCTGACCGTCACGCTGGTGAACACGCATCCAGAACAGCCGTGCGAGCTCGAGCTCGAGGCGTTCGGCGCAGAGCTCGACAGCGCCGAGTGCGTCGAACTCGGGTTCGAGCACATCGGCGACTGCAATACCTTCGAGCAGCCCGAGCGAGTGCGCCTGTTAGAGCCCCAAATTTTAGCAGCGCTCGGGGGAAAACTGCGGCTTTGCCTGCGGCCCGGCGCGATCTTGCGCGCACAAACGCGGCTTCGCTAGTAAAAAAGGCGGCTGAGCTCTGGCCAGCGTCACCCCGAAGCGGCTAGAAGAAGGCCCGATGGCAGCAGCGAAAGCACGAAAAAAACCGGAAGCGGATGCACCGCGCAAGCTCGATGCGTCGCGCAAAAAACCGGAGGCGCTCGCGCCGGAGCTGGCCCAAGCCGAGCGCGGGCGACCGCGCGTGGCTTCTGGATCCGGGGACGAGCTCGGAGCGGCAGAGGTCGCGCGGCGCGTCGCAGAGGGGCTCAAGCATTTCCGCAAAGCGCGCGGCTTGTCACTCGACGAGCTTTCGCTGCGCAGCGGCGTGAGCCGTGCGGCGCTTTCACAGATCGAAGGCACGCGCACCAACCCAACGCTGTCGGTGTTGTGGAAGGTCGCGGTCGGTTTGGACGTGCCGTTCCACGAGCTGCTCGGCGTGTCGGAAGATGGCGGGGCCAAGCTCCTGCGCGCCGGCGATTCACCGCCGCTGAAGAGCGGCGACGGGCGGATGGAAAGCCGGCTGCTCTCCCCGGGCGGTTCTTCGCCGGACGTCGAAATCTACGAGCTCCGCTTCCTGCCCAAAGCCGTGCATCGCAGCGAGCCGCACGGGCGCGGAACTTCCGAAACGCTGGTCGTGATGACCGGCGCCCTGCGGCTGTCGATCGGCGAAGAGGAGCACGAGCTTTTGCCCGGCGACACGATCTTCTTCAAAGCCGACGTTCGGCACATATACGAAAATCGCTCGAGCCACGAGACGCGCTGTTTCAACGTGATCCGCTATCAACGCGACAGCTGACCGCGGCCGCACAGTGCGCTAGCTTCCGCGCGGATGCCGGCTCTCTGCTACACGAGCTTCGACGTGGTGCTCGACCCGGGGCGTTGGTCGCTCCGGGTCGGTAGCGAGCTGCTCACGCCGGAGCCCAAGGTATTCGAGCTGCTCAGCTATTTGATGCGCCACCACGGCCGCGTGGTCTCGAAGGCCGAGCTGCTCGATTCGCTGTGGGCCGGCGACGTGGTCGGGGAAAGCGTCTTGACCCGCTGCGTGAGCTGCGCGCGCAAGCTGCTCAGCGATGACTCGAAGACGCCGCGCTTCATCCGCACGGTGCACGGCCGGGGTTATGAGTTCATCGCGCCGGTAAGCACGCACAGCGCGCCCGCAGCCGAGCTCACTCGCGAGCCCGAGGGCGCCGAAGGCGTGGTCCCCGCGGAGGGCACTCTGGGGGAGCGACCCTTCATCGGACGAAAGCGCGAGTGCGCGCGGCTCGAGCAGGCTCTGCGCCAACTCGAGGCCCGTCGCGGCGACTTCCTGCTCTTGCTCGGTGAGCCTGGCATCGGCAAGAGCCGCCTGCTCCAGGAAATGCGCAGCAACGCCCCGCCTTCCGTCGAGGTTCACGCGGCCCGGGGCTCCGCAGTCGAGGGGGCTCCCACCTTCTTCGCTTGGCAACAAATCTTTCGCTCTCTGGTCAGAGCTCGCTCGCTGAAAATCGTGCGCCGCGCATTCGACAGCGCGCCCAGCGGCGCCCGCAAACTGCTGCTCGGCACCGATAGCTGGCAAGCCGATGACCAGCTGGGCTGGGACTCCCCGAACGAACGATTTCGCACCTTCGATGCGATGGCGCGCGGGCTTTCCGAGCTGGCGGAACAGCGACCCTTTGCCTTGGTGTTCGACGATCTCCACAGCACGGACCTGGTCTCGCTGCTGCTCCTCGAGTTCCTGACCCAGGCGCTCGCAGCGCCGATCTTGGTGATCGGGGCCGTGCGTGACGCGGAGCGGCTCAGCGACCCCGCACGGGCCGATGCGCTGGCGCGAATTCGTGCAGCCTGTCGCAACGAGATCGTGCTTTTGGGGCTCAGCACCGAAGAAGTGACGGAGTTCGCGCAACTGCGCGTCGAACAGACGCACGCAGGACTCGCCGCATCACTGTTCTCGCGCACGGGCGGCAATCCGTTCTTCCTGTCGGTGTTGACGTCCGCGGGTGATCTGCCGCGCACTTCCGAGCCCTCGCTGCCGAGTGCGGTCAAACAGGCGGTGGCGCACCGACTCGCCGCACTCGAACCGGGCTGCCTGCGGCTGCTCGAGATTGCCGCGTTGTGTGGGCAAACCTTCGACGCGCTGGTGCTGGCGCGCGCGGCCGGGGAAGACTTGGAGCGCTGTGTCAAGCAATTGGGGGCTGCCTGCGCCGCGCGAGTGATCGCTCACACCGGTCTGAACGAGTACCGCTTCATCCACGATCTGATCCGAGAGGTACTCTCCGCACAGCTCGACGAACAGAACGGGCCGCTGCTGCACTTGGCGGTGGCGCGAGCGCTACAGACCTTGCCAGATTATCGAGATGCCCGTCACGCAGCCACGCTGGCGCACCATTTCGTGCAGGCCGCGCACTGCGGCGGCGCGAGCGGCGCGGTCGATTTCTCGATCCGAGCGGGAGCCTATGCGCTCCGCAACTTCGGCTACGAGGACGCGGTCGAGCACTTTTTGCGAGCACGCCGGCTCATGCCGCTCTCCGACGAGAGCGATCCGAGTACGGAGTGTGCAGTGCTGCTCGACCTCGGTTTGGCGCAAGTGAGCGCGGGGCAGCGCGAGGCCGGGCAAGCCACGCTACGCGCTGCCGCCGAAAGAGCACGCGAGCTCGGCGACGTGCAGGAGCTCGTGTCGGTTGCGCTCAATCTGGCGCCGGGCCTGTTTGCGATCGAAACCGGCGTGTTCGACCCGGCGCTGGTAGGCCTATTGCGTGAGGCGCTCGAGCTGGTCGGGCAAGCGAACCCCAAAGAGCGCGCTCTATTGCTGGCGCGGCTGGCCTTGGCGCTCTATTGGTCGGACACGTTCGAGGAGCGGGTCGCGCTCTGTCGCGAGGCTCAATCCCACGCGCTAACGCTGGCGCAAGACGACGTCAAAGCCAGCGTGGCGACCGCATACATTTTCGCGCTGCTCCGCCCGGGGAATCTCGAGGAGCGCCGCGCGCTCTCGGAGCAGGCGATCGAGCTGTGCCGGCGAGCCGGCGACCACCACGGCCTGCTCATGAATCGACTGTTGCGCGTGGCGATGTTTCTGGAGAGTGGCGACGTGGCCGCCGCCTGGTTCGAAGCGGACGCGTTCCAGCGGCTGGCAGAGGAAACGAATCAGCCGCAGTCGCTTTGGATCGTGAAGGCACACCGCGCCTGCCGGCTGCTGCTCGACGGCCGCCTGAGCGACGTGGAGCGACTGGCCGAGGCCTGCCTCTTTTCCGGCCAACGCGTCCACGATCACAACGCGCTCTTGACGTTCGGCGTGCATTTGACGCTGGTGCGCATCGAGCAAGGGCGCGCGGGCGAAGTGCTCGAGGTGATCCGCGACTACCGCGCTCGTTATCCCCGGATCGTGGGCTGGCGCGTGCTTTACGCGTACGCGCTCTGCCGCGCGGGGATTATGAGCGACTCTGCCGCCGAGTACGAGAGTCTCCGCCGCGCTGGCTTCGCCTTGCCCGACGACCTGAATTGGATGGTCTCGATGGCGTGGCTGGCAGAAACCTGTCATGCCGAGGCCGATCGCGAAGGCGCAAGTCTCCTGTACCAGCGCCTGGTCCCCTTTGCCGAGCGTCTGATCGTGATCGGCTACGCGGGCATTGCCTGCTTGGGCTCGGTCGAGCGCTACCTTGCGCTACTTTCGGCAACACTTGGTCACGACCAGCAGACGCAGCAACATTTCGAACGCGCGCTCGCGGTACATCGCGCCCTGCCGGCGATCTTGCCGCTCGCAAACACGCTCTGCGACTATGCCCAGTGGCTGAGCGCGCTCGGCCAGCACGCAGCGGCACACGCCTTGTTGCTCGAAGCCAAGCCGCTGATCGAGGAACGCGATCTGACGGCGCTCAGGTCACGTGCCAGCGCGATACCCTCCTGACCATCACCGTCTCTGGCGCGTCGCTGTCGCCTCCGGCAGCACTGAGTTAATGAGCGCGCCGCCAGCGCGAGGCGAGCGTGCCTCGCACCAGCGGCGACTCGGAGACCACCCCGAGCTGACCCAAACGAGTCCTTGCCGCGCTTCCCCGCCCGACCCCCCGGCCGAACGCCACCGCCCCTGGCTGATGCTGTCGAAGACTCGCGTGCTGGTGTCCATCTCCCGTCCTCCGGGAACCCTGCCGTTTTTCGGGCGAGCAGTCCTTACGGACTTCTGATGACTGACCCGAGCACGCGGCAAGCGGGGCGGCTCAGTGGCAGCCCACCGGGCAACCACAGGGTTCGGGGATGCCGTCGGCATCCACACCGCACGGATTGGGACTACTTGCGCCCGTGCAATCGCTGTTGTCGGGACAATAGCAGCGACAATCCGCGCCGGTGCCGGACGAGCCGCCGAGCGACGAGCCGCCCCCAGCACTGGTGCCGCCCGTGCTGCTGCTACCCGCACCGCCGCTCGTGCCGGTGGAGGAATCGAAAGCGGTCTTCGAGTTGAACTTGCGGCCGCAGACTTGGCCGGTGAGCGTTCCGTTGCCAATGCCATCCTGCGCGAAGCTGACCGGACAGCTCTGATCGATCTTGGGATTGTCCCAGAGCTGGAGTTCGCCCGAGGCAACGAGCGGCGAGGCACTGAAGGTCAGAGCAGCGAAATCTTGGGCGCTGTCGAACGAGCCGACCATCTCAACGGCGCCCGTGAGGGCTAGGCTGTATAGGTTTCCCGAGTGCTCGCAGGCTTGGAGATCGAACACCATGTCGGTGGTGGTGATCCCGTTGCTTGCGACGCTATCAGTGCCAGTGATGGTGAATGTGCCCGAAAGCGAGCAAGTGCCCGTCTTGCTCGTCATGCCCGAGGGGCGGCCGGCCACGTTCTGATTCCACAGGAACCAGACGGTGTCGTTGAGCCCGTGAGCGACGAGATAGTCCTGACACGTTTGATCACAGCGGGGTGGAGCATAGGTCGTACCGCCACCCGCGGCGGTACTGCCCCCGAACCCCTGCCCTGCCGAGCCGCCGGTGCTGCCACTGTCGCCAGTGCTGTCAGCGCTACTCGAGCAGCCGACACTCAAGCCGAGCGCGATCACCAGCGCCGGCACACCACGCACGATTCGCACGCTCAAAATGGGCTCCTTTTTCGGTTTCCAGGCAAGCCGCGAGAGCCGAAGCAGCGGGCGACTTGCCGGATCACTTGCTCGGATACGGCCGTCCGCGGCGCTTCAACAGGCCTCTTTTGGGGCGCACATCTGCGTACGCCATGGCAAGTGAGCTAGCGCGAGACCCGCTTTACTCGCGTGGCGGAGCCCGGCAAGGTTTGCATGTGAAGCGATTTGCGACTCTGATCAGCCCCGAAGAGCTACAGCAAAATCTCGCGGCGCCCGAGCTGCGGCTCGTCGATTGTCGAGCTTCGCTGCAGGACCGCGATGCGGGCCGAAAGGCCTATCGCGCCGCGCATCTGCCCGGCGCTGTATTCGCAGATCTCGAAAGCGACCTTTCCGGACCGGTCGTGCCGGGAAACACCGGTCGCCACCCGTTGCCGCCCGTTTCAGCTCTCGTCGAGCGCTTGCGCGCGTGGGGTATTGGCAACGCCAGCCAGGTCGTGGCCTACGATGACGCTGGCGGCGCGTTTGCCGCGCGCTTGTGGTGGCTGCTGCGCTGGCTCGGACACGACGCGGTGGCGGTCCTGGACGGTGGGTTCAGCGCCTGGTCGGCCGCCGGCTACGCGCTGACCGATGACGAGCCCCGCCCCAGCGCGCAAGATTTCACGCCCGCGGCACGTGCCGAGTGGCTCGTCACTGCGGACGAAGTGGCACGCTCGAGCGATCGCGCATCGTTGTTCGACGCGCGCGCGCCTGCGCGCTTCCGCGGCGACGAGGAGCCAATCGATCCCGTTGCCGGTCACATTCCCGGCGCACAAAACCTGCCTTTCACCGAGAATTTGCGCGCTGGCCGCTTCCGCCCCGAGCGCGAGCTCCGCGCCGTGTTCGAAGCCGCGCTCGCCGGTCACGCGGCAAAGGATGCCATCATGTACTGCGGCAGCGGCGTCACCGCGTGTCACAACGTGCTCGCCTTCGCCCACGCTGGCCTCGAGCTACCACGCCTGTACGCGGGTTCGTGGAGTGAATGGATCACCGTTCCCACGCGCCCCGTCGCCCGAGGCTGACGAACGCCCGCCGATAGACGGTCACGCCCACCTTGTGCGCAGGACGGATCTCGAACGAGGCCAAAAAAGTGTGGGGCCAGTGCTTACGTCCACGGCGAGCTTTCGTCCACGCGGGTAGCGGCTTCTCGGTTCAATGGCGTAAGCGGCCGTGATAAGCTGAAAGGCTCTGAAGCACCTGCGGTTTGGCGCGGCTTCTGGGGGAGGATCCATGACCATCCGTAGTTTTCTCAGCGCGAGCTTGCTCATCTTCGCTGTGTGCGGCTGCAGCGGTAGCTCGAGCACCGGGAACGGCAATTCCGGCGGGACTGGCGCCGGTGGGAGCGGCTCCGGCGGGACCAGCTCGGGCCCGGGCACTCCGGTGGCGGCGGCCGCGCTGGGCTCCACGCTTGCGAACGCCTATTGCCCGAGCATTGCCGCGTGCTGCGCGAGCGCAGGCATCGCTCAAAATGCCAGCACCTGTACCACCACCCTTCGCACTCAGCTCGACGCACAGATTAATCTGGAGCTCGGCAACCCGAAGATCGCCTACGATGCGGCAGCTGCCGGGCGCTGCGTGGAAGCCTACCGTGCCGCAGCCAGCGCTTGCACCGATCGCGCGTTGTCGGACCAGGTTCGTCAGCTGTGCGAGGTGTTCTCGGGCACCGTGCCGCCGGGCGGCGCCTGCGCCGCGAGCAAAGAGTGTACGTCGCCCGCCACCGGCTACGTATCGTGCGACACCGCGGTGTGCGTGGTGCACGCTGATGCTTTCAGCTCCAATTCAGTTCATGCCAAAGCCGGTGAGCCCTGCTCGAGCACGTGCAGCGGAGATGCGCACAGCTCGGGCTGCTCGGGAAGCGCGAGCACGAGCTCGAGCTCGACGGCGAGCGGGAGTTGCTGGCTCGAAGACGGACTGTATTGTGCCGGCGACCACACCTGCCAAGCCGCGCCGAAAATCGGTCAACCCTGCGCCGACCTGAACTACTGCGAGGCGGCAGGCCACTGTCAGTCGGGCACCTGCGTCACAGACACCGCTACGGGCGATTGCACGTCCACCGATGGTTGCATTGCGACTTCCTACTGCGACAGCTCGAGCTCACCGTCTCATTGCACGCCCCGCAAGGCGAACCTAGAAGCGTGCAACAATGACGAGGAGTGCCTCGGCGGGCAGTGCGAACAGGACCACTGCCGGAACTGGAGCGTCGCGACACCGGCGAGCTGCGCCGGGATCTTCGATTGAGCCGCGTGCCGCCGCGGGCCCTCACGCGGCGGTCAGCACATACGCGCGAATGCGGCCTTCGATCGGCCCCGAGCCGTAACGTCGTGTGAGCTGCTCGGCAGCGAGGTCCGTTACCTCAGCCAAGCGCGACGCATCTCGGGCTTCGATTTCGCCCCGCAGGGGCGTGCCCTGACAGAAGGCGATCGCCACATCACGAGCGGACTCTGCGCGACTGATGGCCGAGCGCGGCTCACAGCAGATTTCGCGGAAGCCTGCGGCCTCTAGCTCGGCTTTGATCTGGTTCACGTCGTAATAGCCGTGCGGCGTGCGGGCCATGAAGCGCGGCGGATCGTCCGGAAAAACCGCGGCGAGTAGCTCGCCGATGACAGCGGTAAATTCGTTCTCTTCAATCCGATCCCAGACGTTGAAAAAGAAGCGACCGCCGGGCTTCAAAACCCGGCGCGCCTCGCGGTATCCCGCCACCTTGTCCGGAAAGAACATGGCGCCGAATTGACACGCCACCGCGTCGAATGAAGCGTCTGCGAACGGCAGTGACAGCGCATCGGCTTGTTGCCGGGTGACCCTCGGATCGCTCGGCGTGCGCGCGGCACCCTGGCTGAGCATGGGCTGACTGAGATCGGTCACCGTCACTCGGGCGTCCGCCGGCAGCTTGGCCAGAAGTGCGCGGGTGAGTGCCCCGGTTCCCGCGGCGGTCTCGAGCACTGCTTTCGATTCGCTCTGCGCAACGCGCGAAGCGAGATCCTGCGCGTACGAGTCGAAGATGAGCGGAACCAGCAGGCGCTCGTAGAGCTCGGGGATTGATCCGGCAAACTGCGCGTCGTTGGTCGTCATGAAACGTGCTCCTCCGCGGCTCACGTTAGCGAAGTTCGCCGAGGCTGTCCCGAACCACGCCGCTTGCCGCTGCCCACCGCCGGCCGCAATGGCAACCCGTGCCTCAGAAGGTCACCCATTTGCCGGTGCACGGATTCGGCGTCGACGTGCCGGTAATGGCGTTCGTAACGGTCAGGCCGCTGCCTTTAGGCGTGAAGTTCACATTGCCCGGGCCGAGCGTCACGTGCGTGAACGAGCCGGTGGCATTGGCGGCGGTGAGCCCGTCGACGACCACATTGTCGAGCGTCACGCTGTTCAAGTGCGAGGCGTCATAGCCGTCGAGCGTCACCGCTTGATTGGCCGGACCGTTGCTGGCGTGAAAATTCTGAATCGTAATGTTCGTGTACTGCGGGATATCCGTGCCCGTGGCCGTCGAATAGCTGGGGGTGAGCAGGATCGGTGTTTGCAGATTGCGCACGCAGACATCGCTGTACGTCACGTCGTTCACGAGGCCACCGCGGCTCGAATCGGACTTGATCCGGATGCCGTTGGCGTAACCGCCGAGAGAGCCGTCGATCGAAAGGTCGTAGACCTTGATATGCGACACGCCACCCGTGAATTCACTGCCAATGGACATGCCGTGACCGGCTTCGAAATGGTTGTGCGCGATGGTGAGATTGGTGACACCCGTCGCGCTCGAGCCCTTGATGGCAATGTGGTCGTCGCCGTCGCTGATTTTGTTGCACACGATGAAGCCGTCACTGGCAGCCTCACCTGGGTCGACGCCGTCGGTGTTGTGCGCGCTGCTCACTGTGAGCGGAGTGCCGACGCTGTTTTGAGCTTTCGACGGCGTCTTGATGGTGATGCCCCAAACGATGAAACCTTTGGCGTTGAGCTTGACGTGGAACTTCGGCGCGTTGTGCAGCGTCACGCCGTAGAGCGTGAAGTTGGTCGCGCCGTTGACTTGAATCAGCGCTGGGCTCGAACCGCCGTTGCCGTTTTGATCCCAAAACGAGGTCGTGCTGCCGATCATGGGCTCGCCGCCTTGCCCGTCGATGACGCCCTCCCCATAGATCCCCGAGCCGGCTCCCTTGACCGTGATCAGCGCGGACGCTCCGCCATACACACTCGGATCGCGAGTGCCGTACAGGGTCGCGCCGGTGTCCACCCACAAGCTGACCCCTGAGGGCACGGTAATCGGACCGGTGAGGAACGCTTCGCTCGCGCCATTGCTAGCGAGCTTGACCGCCTGGCCCGTTGCGCACGAATCGAGCGCCGCTTGGATCGCGGAGGTATCCGGGTTGCTCTCGCTCGGAACCCCGCCGATTGCGACGTGGCGGCTGGCTTGAAGCGTCTTACACGAAAGCGGGATCTTGGGCTCGGCGGGGAGATTTGCATCACCGGCTCCGCACGCCTTGCCCTCGGTGCCGGAGGAGCCCGAAGCGCCGGCCGTCCCCGCTCCGCCGCCAGTGCTGGTCCCGCCGCTGGCGCTTCCCGCCATTCCTCCCGCTCCGAGCGTCCCTGCGTTGCCGCCGGCGGCGTTGCCGCCGCCAGCCAAAGCCGTGCTGCCCGCGGAACCGCTCGCAGCAGAACCGCCCGCGCCATTGCCCGCGTGACTCGTCGAGCCCGACCCGCCGCCGGACGCAACTGACGCACCGCCGACGCCCTGTCCACCCGACCCGGCACCTTCAGCGCTACTCCCGCTGCAGCCGGGCACGCTGGCGAGTGTGCTCGCGACGAACAAGAATGGTGCGGCGTGAGCTCGTAAATTGAGGAGGCCTACTGACACTTGAGTTCTCTCCCAGTACTTCCCGAGCGAAATGCGCGGTCGAGTTTGGCAAGCTCGAGCCTGTTGATGCAAAGCCTCAAGTAATCGATCCTGAACGGGTCTTCTTTCCCCGCGCGCTCGCCGAGACGCCCCGAAATGCCCCGCCGCGAGCGCATTTTCCAATAACCCTTAGGGTGGACGACGATGGACATCGCTGGAAAAATCGCTTAGCAGCCGAATCCGGGATCTACGTGCACTCGAAGAGCTGATGGCGTGCGAGGCCGATCCAGCGTCGCGGCTCGAGGCACGCATCCTTTCCCAATCCCGACCAGTGCACGCGCTGGTGTGCGGCGGAGCTCACTCGACGCGCTGCTGACTTGGTAAGTATGCCTTCTCACTGGACGGCTGAATTTACGAATGCGAACGGCTGCACTCTCTACATTCAAAGGTCATATACTCCAAACATGCGAGCGCGGCTGATTGGTTCCGTGGTGGGTTTCTGCTGCTTGGCGTCGCTGAGTTGCAGCAGCAAAGTGGGCGGCTCCAAGCTCGACGGTACGGGCAACGTTGCCGGCTCGGACGCGAGCAGTGGCGGCACTGGTGGGAGCCCGATGAGCAGCGGCGGGAGCGACACGACCACTGGCGGTACGGTGAGCCTGATCATTTCGGACTCCGGGACCGACGACGGCAGCTCCGACGGTGTCCCGTCGGGCGACGTGTGCGGCAACATGTGCCCCCAAGGACTGACCTGCGCGCCCGAGACTTGCGACGGAGTCGACAACAACTGCGACGGCATCGTCGACAACGTCGACAAGAACAGCGATGGCATTTGCGATTGCCTGTTGATCGCCACGCTCGGCCTTCCGGGAACTTGGGGCAATGGTGACGTGTTTTCGACTTGGCTCAGCGCACGCAGCAACAACGGCGCCGCCGATCTCGCGGATCAAACACTGACGCCGGAGCTGCTCGCGAAATACCAAGTCATCGTCGCCCAAGACGTGCACTCGAACCACGACTACACCGACGCAGAAGCACAGGCGCTCTTCGCTTGGGTCAAAGCCGGCGGTGGTTTCATGACCATGATCGGCTATTCGAACCTCGGTGAAGAGGTCAACGTGAACCGGCTCTTGGCGCCGTTTTCCATGAGCTATGCCGATGAAGAGGTGTTGCCCGGCCGCGGCAATGGCACGACCCCGATCACCGATTGGGTACCACACCCCATCGACCAAGGCGTGACGGCCGCAGGAGTAAATCGAGGTTGCCCGGTGCAAGGGATGGGCACGGTGATCGCGCGCAGCGGCAGCTATGACGTGGCGCTCGCACAAGAGGTGCTGCCGGGTCACGTCTTCATGTGGGGCGACGAATGGATCACGTACGATTCCGAATGGCAGCAGCACCCGGACTACCAAGTCGAGCTCTTGTGGGTGAACGCCATCAAGTGGCTGACCAAGGTGAGCACCTGTCAGGTGCCGATCCCCACCGTCTTCCCCAAGTAGCCCGGCTCAAATGCACGTGCTCCCGTTGCACGTGGTGCCGACACAGTCCGAATTCGTCTCGCACGGATCGCCGGATTTGCCCAAGGTGCAGATGTTGCCGTCTTGGAAACCGGGACCGTTCACGCAATTGTGCGGCGTGACGCAATCGGCGTCCACGTTGCACAAGTCGCCGATCGCACCTCCCGAGCATTGCATGGGTGCCTGAAAGCCTGGGCCCTCCACGCAATGCCCTGAGGCGCAGTCGGTTGCTTCGAGGCACTGGGAGCCGTTCTTGCCGTCAGCGCAGACCGCGGCATCGGACATGCCGACACAAAAGCCACTCGCGCAATCGGGGTTGTTCGCGCAGGGCGAACCGAGCGCCTGATCCGTGCACCGGCCGAGCGCGCCCGCGGCAGCCGCGGCGCAATGGCTGGTCTTGCAGTCCGCATCCTTCACGCACGCAGAGCCGAGCGCGCCGTCGCTGCACTTGCCGCCACCGTACGACGAGCTGAACGCGCACTCGCCCGATTTGCAGTCCGCGGCTATGCCGCAAGCCACGCCGACCGCGCCGGTCGTACACACGCCAGAGCGCGAATCGCTGCAATAGCCCGAGACACACTGCGTCGCATCGTTGCAGCGGTCGCCGAGATTACCATCGCTACAGGAGGAGCCCGCGCCCGACGAATCGTGCGCGCATTTACCGTTCTTGCACTCCGCGTCTTCTTGGCACGGATCGCCGCTCGCGCCGTTCGTACAGATCTTCCCCGAGCCCGCCCAATCGTTCCCGCAATAGCCGGACAGGCAATCCGTCGCGGCGTCGCAGGCTTGCCCGAGCTCGCCCGACGAGCATTTGCCGCTGCCAGTGCCGATGCAGTGTCCGCTCTTGCAGTCCGCCGTAGACGCGCAAGGGTCCCCAATCGCGCCCGGGCTACAGCTGCCGGGGTCGTACTCGCTCGCGTTGATACAATGGCTGCCCGCTGCGCAATCGCTCACGCTGGCGCACGGGGCACCCGCGCCGCCGAGCGAGCATTGGCCGACGAACGAGCCTGCCGCAAGCACGCAATGCCCCGCGCCACAGTCGCTCGCGCGGTTGCAAACCGAGCCGTCGTCGCCCGACGAGCAACCACGCCGCCCGCTCGAGTCGATGGCCAGGCATTTGCCGACCAAGCAATTGCTATCCAAGCGGCAGCGCGCGCCCGACTTGCCCGAGGCGCACTCGCCCTGGCTCTGACCGAGCTCCTTGACGCAGCGACCGGGACCGCAATCTGCATCCGACGCACAGACCGTGAAGTCGGAAATGCAGCTCACCACCTCACCCAGATCCGCCGCGCAAGCCGCGGAGCAATCGAGCTTGGTCACGCAACCTTGAACCGGATGACAAGACACGTAGCTTGCCGGAAACGGATCGCAGGGGCACGAAACCGCGGCGCACACCGAGGTACAGCCCTGACCGGCATAGACGGGCGCGAACTTGGCGCACGAATCATCCCTTGGCGGCGGGATGGTCAATGCTCCACCGCTGCCTGCATGCGACGATGCCCCGCCCTGCGCCGCACCGCCGACGCCACTGCTTCCGCCCGACGCCGCGGACGAGCCGCTTCCGCTCGAACCGCACGCGACCAAGACGAGACAACAAAACCCCAAACCAGCACCAAGCCCAAGTCGCGTCATTATCTGGAAGGTACGCGAGACTCCCCCGCTTCACCCCGAGCATTCGTGCAGCCCCCAGCCATTGAGTGAGCTCGAGTGCGAGCGCGACGCACGTGCGGCGAGCCGCAATTCGAGCGAACCGAGAGCCGAGCGATGCGCGCGCCAAACCGCAACAGCTACTGCAAACGCTGCGCGAGAACGCAAAGGGTGCGCCGAGGTGGTTGAGCTCGCAGAGGTTGCGCGCAATTATCGCCTGGCATGCTCGGTGCTTTACCGCCAGTGAGCGCGCACCGAACAGCGCCGTCGCCCAAGGGAGGCCTGCATGTCCATTTCGAAATACTTGATCCTCGTAGGTACCGACTACTCGGAGCCTGCGAACCTCGCGTTCCAGCGCGCGCTCGAGCTTGCCGGGCAAGAGCAGCACGTCGAGCTCCACGTCGTAAACGTGCAATTTCCGGTGGGCGATGCCGGCCCGGCCATGGGCGTCGGGGGATTCGAGATGTCGCTCGCCGCTGCCAAGGCGACACTGCAAGATTACGTGACCAGCATGGTGACGGCCTTCGAGGCCGCCACCGGTGGCCGCCCCTTCGAGAAGCTAGTCACGCACGTGCGCATCGACGAGCCGGGACATCAAATTGCGCAACTCGCCGCCGATCTCGAAGCGGACCTGGTCGTGGTGGGCACGGCTAGCCGGCGCGGCATCTCTCGCTTGCTCCTAGGTTCGGTTGCGGAAACCGTCATGCGGCTCGCACCTTGCCCCGTGCTGGTGGTCCGTCCGAAGAGCGTTCCGGAGCCCGGCCCGCAAATCGAGCCGCCGTGCCCGAGGTGCGTCGCTGCGCGGCGCGCGAGCGACGGCGCAGAGCAGTGGTGCGAACAGCACTCCCAGCGCCACGGCCAACGACACACCTATCACCAGAGCGACCGCGCTGGGGCAGAAACGAACTTCCCGCTCATTACCCCGAGTTGAAGAAAAGCGCGTAGCATCCACCGGGAGGCCAAAGCTCATTGACTGACCGGCCAGCCCCGGATTCACG
>Ga0068855_100002835_pt1 | contig 21321 bp, 22 predicted proteins | sample KBSCornC52_FD_66592 | JGI IMG/M metagenome (GOLD analysis project Ga0068855, IMG submission 66592) | Corn rhizosphere microbial communities from Kellogg Biological Station, Michigan, USA - KBS Corn C5-2 | ecosystem: Host-associated > Plants > Roots > Rhizosphere > Soil ...
CCGCAAGGACTTGGGGACACAGGCACGATGACCGGACGCAAGGGCCGACAACCTCAGAAACCCTGCATCGACTGCGGAGCTTCGATCGATCGCCGCGTCAAGAGTGGGCTTTGTAAGGTATGCGCTCGCAAGCCGTGCGGCGATTGCGGACGGCCGACTGGCCCGCAGAACAAGACCGGCTTCTGCTCGCGTTGCCACACGAGGAGACTGAACGCCGATCCTGCGTTTCAGGAGAAGAGGCTGGTTGGGATACACAGGAAATGGGAAGAGCCTGAATATCGCGAAGCTCAGCGAAAGAGATGCCAAAGGCTGGGCCAGAAGTGCGCCGTCGATCCTGAGATTCTGGCTCGCCGTGTTGAATGGGGGCATTTTGCCTACGCCACCTGGCTGAGCAGGCCAGAGATTCGGGAAAGGGCCAACACGTCACCGAATCGCGGCAAAAAGGTGAGTGCCGCGCGCTTGGCATGGTGCCCGCCAGAGATGCGCGAGCGCTATCGTTACCTGATACGTTCAAAGAAGATGCTTGCCGTCGATGCTCGCAAGATGATCGAGCAGGAATGGGCCGACAAGCAGGCGCTAAGACACATCGATAGCGCCCTTCATCACCTACAAAAAATGGCTCCAGTTCACAAGCTGGAGAACGGCTATCGGGTAGGCAATTCGCCGACGCTTCGGCCTAGTGAAGTGATCGAACGCGCCAAGCTGCGCGGATGGCAGCCGGAAAGCTGGGCGGCGTGAGCTTCAATTCCGCCGCCTTGCAACTGATGCTCGAAAAGGGACTCACGCTTGAGGACGTGGTGCAGATTGCTGCCGCGAATGAGCCGGCGCGTTCATCTGCTGCCGCCCGTCAACAGCGATATAGAGACCGCAAGGATGTCGATGACTCTGAGTGGTATGCGCTTCGTGAGCGGGTGTTCATCAGAGACGGGTTCCGCTGCACCTACTGCGGCTACGAAGAAGATTTATCCTGTGACCACGTGATTCCGCTGGTTCAGGGCGGCAAATCTACGATGGACAATCTCACCACGGCTTGCCGCTCCTGCAACTGCGCAAAGAGCGGCCGAACTCCAGAGCAATGGCAATCACAATGAGTGCCGCCGATCTAGTCGCGCGCTTAGCACGAGAGGGCATTGACCCGTCCTTGCTTGCCGAGGTCGCGCAGGAACTGTTCGTCGGAGAGGCGGAGCGCAAATCATTGGCCGATCGCCGTCAGCATGAGCGCGATCGAAAGACTAGGTCACGTGACAGCACGGGACGGCGCGTGAATGTCGCGGACAGGCCAAGCGTGGTTCCCCCTATTGAAGATAATCTTACCCCTTCCGGCACAACATTACCCGATGAGGCTATCGCCTCATCACCCGCTCGCCAACCGCTGACTGAGGCAGTCGAGGTCTGGAACGAAAACGCAGCAGCTTGCGGATGGCCGCCGATCCGCTCTCTCTCGGCAAATCGGGCCAAACTGCTGAGCGCAAGGCTCCGAGAGCATGGAATTTCGGGCTGGCGAGACGCCATTTTGAAGGCTCGATCATCTCCCTACCTCGCCGGACGCGATCCGCCGTCCTGGTTCACATTTCCGTGGCTCATCAAGGCCGAAAACTTCCTCAAGCTCACTGAGGGTAATTATGACCGACGACACGCAGCTAACTCCGATCCGACCTTCACCGCACTTGCAGAGTATCAATCGCTCATCGGAGGCGGCGGCTCTGTCGGTTGAGCTGGCGAAAATCCTCAAGCTGGTAGCTCCGGCAACGATGGCGGCGGATGCTCAATTGGCGTGGCTGGCTTCGGCGGTCGAAGCGCTCGACGGAATTCGAGCGTCGGAGGTTGCTGCTGTGTCACTCGAAATACGACGCAAGATCACGAGGCCGGCGCAGATCATTCCTGAGATTGCCGAGCTTGTTGCGCGTAACCGCAAACGTCCAACCGGGGGGCCGATCACTGATCCGTGCAACTGCGGCAAAGGGACGCGCGCCCGAAGCCGATCTGATGTTCACTGGATCAAGGTCGATGAGAAGCGAACCGAAATAGGGTGGTGTCCATGAAACACGCACTGGACGACCTGCGCGAGGTCTCGCTGAAGCTGAACACGGTTCGAGACGAGATATTCGAGCTTGAGATGCAGATGCACACCAAGCGCCGCGAGGAATCGCGTCTCGCAAGATTGTGGGAACTGGCGATCGATGAAGTGAACCGGAAGGCTCCGGCAGAATAGCGAAAGGGCGGGGGAATGTTCATGGACCGGATTGAAGCCGAAGAGGTAAAGCGAGAGCGCTGCCTTGGCTACCGGGCGCAGCAAGTCCTCGCCTATGTCACCGAGCAGATTGCCAACCGCGGAATCTCGCCGAGCTACGCTGAAATTCGGGATGCTCTAGGCCTGTGTTCAAAGGGAGATGTTCACCGCATCATCATCGGGCTTGAGGCTCGCCGGAAACTGGTGCGTAACGGAAATGGCTGGGGGCGCAAGGGCGTTCGGGTGATCAGGATACTTAATCACTAACCTTCCCGGCGAGTTCACTGTGCCATAAGCGGGGAATGGACCGGGGGGTTCACGTCACCCAACACGCGGCGGCTCGATTTTCAGAGCGCGTCCATGCTTGCTCGCCAGACGAAGCCAAAGCGGAAATCCTCTCACACGAAAAAGCAATTCTTAGCGCAGCTGAGTTCGGAGCGCGCACGGTCAAGCTGGCGAGCAACCATCGGCTAGTCCTCGATGATCTGACTGTGATCACTGTCCTTCCGCAAGGCCGGTTCAATGCGAGGCCGTTCTAATCATGGCTGCTCGCTTACGTTCGACACACCAGGAAGGTGTGCGGGCGAAAATCCAGACCAGTCAGTTGGTAAATCGCTTGCAAGATCACGCACTTGGTGAGCTGGAACTGTCCAAATCTCAGATCAAGGCCATAGAGGTTCTGATCCGCAAGACGTTGCCGGACCTTTCGGCGACCGAATTGAGCGGAAACATCGGCGTTCACGAACAGGCGCTCGATGCTCTGCGCTGAGATGATCGATCCAGAAGAGCTTTCGATCCGGCAGAAGCTCAAGGATGACTTCTCGCACTATGCGGCGCGCTGCCTGTTCATTCGGACAAAGGCTGGCAAGGTTGAGCCGCTGAAGCTCAATCGGGCGCAGCTTCACATTCACGAAAAGCTGGAAGCGCAACGAAGCGCTCATGGCAAGGTTCGAGCGCTGATCCTCAAGGGTCGGCAAATGGGTGCTTCAACCTACATCGGGGGTCGCTTCTACTGGCGCACGACTCATTCGCGCGGAACGCGGACGTTCATTCTCACTCACGAGCAGGCCGCGACCGACAACCTGTTTGAGATGGTCGAGCGCTATCACGAGCATTGCCCCGAGCTTGTGAGGCCGCAGACTGGCGCCGCCAACGCGAAGGAGTTGAGCTTCCCGCTGCTGGATAGCGGATATCAAGTTGGGACGGCGGGATCGAAAGCCGTTGGTCGTTCGAGCACGTTGCAGATGTTTCACGGGTCGGAGGTTGCATTCTGGCCGAACGCATCGGGGCACTTCGCTGGCGTTGTGCAGGCTGTCGCCGATGAGCCGGGAACGGAGATCATCCTGGAATCAACGGCGAACGGCGTTGGCGGCGAGTTTCACGAGCGCTGGCAGAAGGCCGAGGCCGGAATCGGTGATTATCAGGCCATTTTCGTGCCTTGGTATTGGGACGACGGCTATGTTCGGGAAGTGAGCGACTTCGTTGCCACGGAAGCGGAAGCAGAGCTGGCGAAGCTTCATGGGCTGACAAACGAGCAGCTTGCATGGCGGCGCAACAAGATCGCCGAGTTGGGCGACGAAACCCTGTTCAAGCAGGAATATCCATCAGGCGCCGCCGAAGCATTCCAGATGACGGGCCATGACGGGTTAATCCAGCCAGAGCCGGTCGTCAGGGCGCGCAAGGCGAGCATTGAGGGCATAGGCCCGCTGGTTATCGGCGTCGATCCCAAGCGCGAAGGAAACGACCGCTTCTCGATTGCGTGGCGGCGCGGACGTTGCGTGTCGAAAGTCGAGAGCGATGCGTCTCCGATCGACACGATGAAGGCGGCTGCAAAGCTCAAGGACATCATAGACCGGGACAATCCCGACCGGGTTTTCATCGACGTTGGCGGCAACGGCGGCGCGATCCGCGACGTGCTCGTGAGTTGGGACGATAAGTATGCGGAGATTGTCCGCGTAGTGAACTTCGGCTCGTCGCCTGTTCATCCCCCGAAGCGCGACAAAGACGGCAAGGAGATGGCTGGCCCACTCAATCGCCGCGCCGAGATGTGGCTGCTGTCGAAAGAGTGGCTGGAGCAGGACGGTGGTGCGGACATTCCGGACCTAGACAGTCTCCAGTCAGACGCTTGCGGTCCCGAATATCACTATCATCCCATCAGCCAGAAACTTGTGCTCGAAAGCAAGGAGCACATGGTCAGGGTCCGCAAGATTCGGTCGCCTGACGAATGGGACGCTGTCGCACTGACGTTCGCCGAGCCGGTTGGGCAGCGCCAAACCGTGTCGCGGCCAAAGCCTCAAGTGGCCGGTCGTGCTGGTGGCTGGATGGCAGGGCGATGAACCTCGAAACCGAGTTAGCACAGGCGATGGCACAGCAGCGTCGATTGGATGCGCTGCTTCACTCGCTTCTCAAGCAATATCCGACGCGCCTGTTCCTGATGGCTGGCGTGTCCCGATTGGGGATCACGCATGGCTGACGATTTCGCAAAGGAAGTCCGCGAACGGTGGGACGCGGCTGACCAGGCCGACAAGCCCAATCGCGACGAGGCCATTACGGACCTCAAGTTCGCTGCTGGCGAGCAATGGGATGAGAGAGTCCGCGCCTATCGTGAAGGAACGGGCGAAGGACCGAGTGCCGGTCCGTTCCCGCTGCCATGCCTAACCATCAACACCATTCCACAGTTCGTCGGGCAGATCGTCGGTGACAGGCGCGCAAACCAGACCTCGATCAAGGTTCTCCCGCGTGAGGATGGCGACGTTGCCATCGCGGAGGTTCGCTCAGAGCTGATCCGGTCCATCGAGCTACAGTCCAAGGCTGACCGTGTTTACGCCAACACGTTCGAGGCGATGGTGACATGCGGCCTGTCCAACTTCCGCATCGACATGGATTACGCCTATGATGACGCTTTCAACAAAGACCTGTTCATCCGCGCGATCCCCAATCCGCTTGCGGTGAACTGGGATCCGTTCGCCGGAGACCCGACTGCTCGGGACGCGCAATTCTGCTTCGTGTCGGACACGATCCCGAAAGATGATTTTAAGAAGCGCTTTCCCGGCGTCAAAGAGACCTCGCTGGACACGTCCGACATGCGCGAGAGCGGGTGGCTGAACGAGAACGGCGTTCGCATATCAGAATACTGGACGATGACGGAAAAGCCGGTGACGATTGCCTTGATGGCCGATGGATCGACGCTGGACGTTACCGGCATGAAGCCGTCGCAATACAAGAGCAAGCTCTACACGGACGCGAGCGGGAACCCGCGAATCCGCGATACCAAGTGCAAATATGCGCGCATGGTGATGACCAACGGGTTCGAGGAGCTTTCCGACCCGTTCGAGCTTAAGCTTCACCGTCTGCCGATCATCCGCTGTTCCGGTCGTGAGGTGTGGATTGGTGACAAGCGGGTAAGGTTCGGGCTGGTCCGCTTTGCCCGCGATCCGCAGCAGCTCAAGAACTTCTGGCGTTCGGTCGTTGCGGAAATGCTGCTCAAGGCCCCCAGAGCGAACTTCATCGCAGAGTTTTCAGCCGTCAAGAACCGCCTTGATGAATGGGGCGATGCGTTGGTGTTCAACGACGGCGCTCCCGCCCCACAACCGATCACAGTCAACAACCTCACGGCCTACATTAACGAAGCGCAGATGTGCTCGCAGGATATGAAGGAAACCACCGGCATTTACGAAGCCGAGTTGGGGATGAAGTCCAACGAGACATCTGGTGTGGCGATCCGCCAAAGGCAGCAGCAGGGCGACATTGCCACCATCATTTACCACGACAACATGAACTCGGCGATGCAGGAGGCTGGTGAAGTCCTCAATGCGCTGATTCCGATTGTTTACGACACGGCTAGGACTGTTCGCACGGTCGGACCAGACGACGCGGTGAAGCTCGTCAAGATCAACGACCCGCAGGCTGACGAGCACATCGACCTATCTGTTGGCAAGTACGATGTAACGATCACCACTGGCCCGACCTATGCCACTCGACGGCAGGAAGCGGCCGCGCAGTTGATGCAGCTTGCTGGACAAGACCCGCAACTGATCCAAGTTGCCGGAGATTTGATCGTCGGCGAGCTGGATATTCCGGGCGGCGACAAGATCCAGCAGCGGATCAAGAACTCCATGCCGCCGCAGATTCTCGGCGACGACGCTGACGACAACCTGACCGACGAAGAGAAGCTTCAGAAACAACAGGCCGCGCAACAGGCTCAGCAGAAGCAGGCGATTGCCGAGCAGTTGGCAGCCCAGAAAGCGCAGGCCGAGACCGATTTGACTGTCGCGCAGGCCAAGGAAGCATCCGCTCGGGCAGATGAAGCCGTTGCCCGCGCTCAAGAGGCTCAGGCGCGAGCCCAGACAACGGCAGCGGGTGCTGGAAGCCAGGGCAACCCGCTCGACCTCCACAAGCTGACGATTGATGCTTTCGACGCACAGACGCGGCGCATCACGGCACTGGGCAAGAACGACTTCGCATTGCCGCCTGAGGCTATCGCGCTACTTGCTCCAACCATCACCGACGCCGTTCTCACTGCGTTGGGTCAGGGCGGCTTGGGTGGACAGGACGGCGCGCACATCGCCGCAGCCGCGCTCGCTGACGGGCACAACGGCCGCGCCAAAGATCAGGCATCCACACAGAGCGCGGTTCAGGCCGCGAATCAACCACCGCAACCGCAAGGTGAAGCAGCATGACCGACGCAACCCAACCAATTCCCGAAGAATCGCTCGACGGCATTGAAATGGTCGGCTTTACCGCCGAGCCTGAGAATCCCGCTGAGAATGACGACACGCTCGAACTCACCGAGGATGACGAGGTTGCACCTCCCGAAGAGGGCGAGCCGGAAGGCAAGAAGCGCCACAAGTCGGCCAAGCAGCGCATCGACGAGCTGACAGCCCAGCGCCGGGCGGCAGAACGCGACCTTGAGACTGAACGGACGCAGCGTGCCGAACTGGAGCGCCGCATTGCCGCGCTGGAATCCGGTCACAAGCCCGACGCGCCGGAACTGAGGGCTCCCGATCCGAACGAATACGAGTTCGGCGAGGCCGATCCGAAATATCTCGCCGCTCTCACCGACTACAAGGTGGAGGTGAAGCTTCAGGAGCGGGACAAGGCCTCGACCGAGAAGCAGACGGAGCAGCAACAGATCAAAGCCAGACAGGAACTCGGGCAGAAGCTCGATGCCGACTGGAAAGCCATGCAGGAGCGCGGCGCTGAGAAGTATGACGACTTCACCGACAAGGTTTCCGACCTCAAGGTGAATGAGCCGGTGCTTGCGTTCGCAATCCAGGCGTCGCCTGTTGGAGACGAGGCCGCCTACTACCTCGCCAACAATCCGCACGAAGCCGAGCTGTTGCAAGCGCAAATAGCTGCCGGGGATGTGTTGGGCGCAGCCAAGGCGTTCGGCGAGATCGAAGGTGAATCACTGGAGGAAGCGCCGGTTCGCCCGACCAACGGCAACCCGCTGGATATCGCTTTGTATGCTGGCCGTCTCAAGGCGTGGACAGCCAAGGAATCACGTCCGAAGGGCAAGATCGCGTCCGATGCTCCCGAGCCGCCGAAAGAGCGTGTGCGGGGATCGACGGGCCAGTACGAAACAGACTGGTCGGACGAGAAAGCTGACCTGTCGGCGCTCGGGAAGCTGCTCGGATAATCACTAACCTAGTTCGTCTCAAAGCCCTGCTATATCCATGATCACGCGGCGGTGAGCCTTACGGGAAGGCAATCCGCAGACCGCGCTTGAGACCGGAGGACGCGCACCCCGCATCCGCTCCCCGGTGAGATCGCCCGACGAGGCGCTTTCCACTCAACAAGGGCCATGTGCCCGACGCGGGGATTTATTCAATGAGCGGCACCGTTACCGTCAAACAGAACGCACTCGTTCTGAACACCTTCATGGCGAAACTCCAGAACGAACTGGTTTCCGCCGATCTCGTCAAGTGGAACGAACATTCCGCCGAGCTGGACGACACCAACAAGCTCCAGGTCATCGAGCAGGTTTCGCCGCGCTACACCGTTACTCGCACGTCCAACGGGGTCAAAGACCTCAGCGGCGGCGTGGATGGTTCGGCGTTCGGTTCAGAGACCTTCACCATCGACGGCACCTTCAACGCCAACATGGGCTGGGGCGACTTCATCAAGATTCGCGACGTGGGCACTGCCCGCGAGAACGAAGCCCTAATGGGTGCTGCGACCAACATGGCCGAGCAGATCGACGCCTACATTCTCAAGACGGCGTTCCTCGCCGCGAACAACTGGGTCGGCACCGAAGGCAACGATGTTGCCGACTTCAACGACTTCATGGCCGGTTACACCCGCCTGAAGCAGGAAGGCGTTTCCGATAACGACCTATATGGCGTCCTCACCTTCGACGACAAGCAGTCCCTTGGCGACCAGATCGGCAAGTTGGCTGCGGCTGCGGACGGCGAGGCGACAAAGACAATCCGCAAGGGTTACGCGGGTCCACTCGGCGGCATTCCGACCGTGTTCACCCAGCAGCTTCCGGTTTTCACGACCGGCTCGCGCGCTGGCGGCGGTTCTTCGGCTGCTCTCGTCAATGGCGCTTCGCAGAACGTCAACTATTCGGCGGTCTGCAACAGCTCGACCAACGGCCAGTATCTCACCCAGACGATTGCGATCGACACTCTGACGGGTTCGCAGACCCTGAAGGCTGGCGACGTGTTCACGATTGACGGGGTGAACGCCTACGACAACCGCGCCCAGGTCGATACTGGACGCCTCCAGCAGTTCGTTGTGGTTTCCGATGCAACCGCTTCGACTGGTGCCATAGCGGCGCTCCGTATCTTCCCGGCGCTGATCGTTCCGGGCTCTGGTTCGGGCGACGACGTGAACATCAACACGGCGCACGCCACCGTTGCTGCGGCTCCTGCGGACAATGCGGCACTGACGATCAAGGGCGTTGCTTCCACGGCCTACCGCCAGCGCGGCATCATCCAGAAGGGCGCTGTCACTGTCGATACGGCTCCGCTGATCATGCCGGCCACCGGCACTGCGATGCGGCGCAAGCTCCAGAACGTGCCGATCTCGGTCCGTATGTGGCAGCACAGCGACTTCGCGACCGGGATGCACTCGGTGCGCTTCGACTGCGCGCTCAATGCGAACGTTCGGGATCGTCGCCGGATCGTGCGCGTCAACGGCTCGTAAGCCTTGGTCGGGGCGGCGGTATCTCTTCCCGCCGTCGCCCCACCATTCCTTTGATCAGGAGGCGAACGAGTGAAACCCTTTCTTCCAAGTCCGGCAAAGACGGTAAGCATCGACGTTGGCGCGACAAGTGCCAGTGTGAAGCTTGCTGACCTCAAGGGACCGTATTCCATCCGCGTGATGAACGACGGCTCGGCAACCGTGTGGATCGCGTTCGGGGACGTGAACGTGACAGCTTCGACAACCGCCGATGTTCCGGTTGCTGCCGGTGCGAGTGAGGTCTTTGAGGGCCTGAACCAAGGCGATGACGCGCTTTACGCGGCCGCAATCGCCGCCGGGTCCACGGGCAATGTTTACTTCACACCGGGACGCGGGGGCATCTGATGGCGAAACTGACGACCAAGGCGCGCAAGGCGCTTCCTAAGAGCAAGTTTGCTGGTCCGGGGCTGTCATATCCCGTGCCGGATAAGAGCCACGCCGCCAACGCAAAGGCTCGGGCAACGCAGATGGTCAACAAGGGCAAGCTGTCGCCCGCGGCTGCGGCCAAGATCGACGCCAAGGCAAATGCGGTGCTCGGCAAGGGCAAGCGCAAGGGCAAGAAATAGCGAGGGCTTCACATGACCCTCGTTTCAGACATCATCACGCGGGCCTATCGGGAAAGCCAGCTTATCCCGCTGGTGCGGACGCCGAATACCAATGAGCAGAATGAGGCGCTACCGCTTCTTACCTCGCTGTTCCTCGCCTGTGTCGCGTTCGAGACCGGCGAAGAGCTTGGGGAAATCAATCTCGGCGGCAATTACGACCAGTCGATCTGCGTCAGCCCGTGGATTCCCGATAATGCGCGGCTGATCCTCAATTTGAACGGCGCTCAGACGCTCAAGCTCGATCCCATGCCTTATGAAGGCCAGCGGCTCGCTTTTGCCGACGCTGCAAACAATCTCGCGACCAATAACCTCACACTAGACGCGAACGGGCGCACGATTGAGGGCGCTACCAGCCTCACACTCTCGACAAGCGGCGATGCGCGGCAGTGGATTTACCGCTCTGACACGGCGAACTGGACCAAGATCACCAGCCTACAGCTCACGGATACCATGCCGTTCCCGGTCGAGTATGACGACTACTTTATCATCGGTCTGGCGATGCGCCTCAATCCTAGAAATGGCGCTGCTACCGCGAAGGAAAGCGTTGCCACCTATCAGAGCGTCGGGGCGGCTCTGAGAGCAAGGTATCGCAAGCCTAGCCGTCCGAACGAGCCTTTGCTTGGCCTGCTTCACCAACGGCGCGGGTTCTATTCAGAAAGCAACACGGCTTTCAATTTCGGCAGGCCGTAAATGCGTATCCCGCTCGGCAGAACCGACCTAAGCCGGACGGTAGCGGGGGAGCCGGTCATTCCGCTCCAGAACCGCTATTTCGAGGCCGATCCGACCAACCAGCAGGATCAGGTCGCGTTACTCTCTCGCCCTTGTCTCAGGACGTGGTGGAACGGACCAGATGGGGCTATCCGGCAGGTCTATTCGCAGCCGGGATCATTCTCAGAAGCGCTGTTCTTCGTCGCCGGCACACTCGTTTACAAGGCCACTCCGGGCGGCGCCGTAATAACCAACATCGGTGCACTCACCACGCGGACCGGCTTCGTCAGCATGGCCGCAACGGACATATACCTGTTCGTCGCCGATGGCTCGGCGCTCTATTACTATACCGAGAACGACTACGCACGCGGCACACTTACTGCATCGGGGTCGATTTCCTCCGGCGAAACCGTCACCATCGGCTCGATCCACTACAAGTTCGCGACCGATCTAACTCCATCTGCCGATGGATCGTCTGGTTCGCCTTGGCTTGTTCTCGTTGGCTCGAATACAGCCGATACGCTCGCCAATCTCGCCGCTGCGATCAATGACGATGGCACGGCCGCTCAATACTCGGCTGCGATTGAGCCGCATCCCGATGTCGAGATCGACAACACGACAGACACTTACATCACGATCCGAGCAAGGACGGCGGGAACGGACGCCAACAGCATCGCCACGACCGAGACGATGGCGAACGGAGCTTGGGGTGCGGCAACGCTCGCAGGAGGCGGCGGAACCGCGTTCAACACGATAACCGTGCCCGATAACTTAGGGATCGTCTCCGTTGGAGTGATCGACGGCTTCTGCATATGTGTGGTTGCACAGAACCAAGGCGAGAACGGTCGCTTCTACTGGATCGAACCGGGATCGGTCACAATCGACGCTCTCGACTTTGCGACTGCCGAGAGGTCTCCCGATCCTGCGTGGGAAGTGAAGATCGTCGGGGACCAGTTCTGGCTTCCGGGTTCGGACTCAAACGAAGTCTGGGTTGTCACTGGAGACGGGGACGCGCCGTTCCTTCGCCAGCAGGGGCGCCTGTTCGATCAGGGCATCTGGCCCGGAACCATTGTCAAAATGAAGGACGGGACCGTGATCGCCTGCGGCACGGACGGGACCGTTTACGCGATCACTGACGGCCCGAGAGTCATTTCGACGCCGCAGATCACCCAGCGAATACGGGAAGCCATCAACGCGCAGAGGGCGGCATGACGCTATCTGTAAACCGCGTTGTCGATCACCGCGACCAGACGGATGCAAGTGCCATCACGCCGTATCACGCTGCGTTCATGTCATCGTTCTACTTCCTCAGTCCGAACGACCGTTACGCTGCGTCCGCTTACTATACGGACCCGACACTGTGTGTCGCGGACCTTCACACGCTAACAGTCGTCCAGAACCTCAACGTTGGCGACATCGACATTCTCGGCAATCCCTTGTGGGTTGCGGGAACGAACAAGATCATCTTCGTTGATGATAAGGGCTCTATCTGGGCGACCGGACAAGACACTAGCGGAGACATTTACGAGCTTCCACTGGGGGAAATCGGAACCAGTCCGCAGCTTCGCTTCACGTTGAGCGGGACCGATGATCCCTCTTTATGGGCGTTCGGGCAAAACTTCACACTGTCGGACGGAACTCAGCGCGTCGTTCTCATCGCTGCAACTACGGAAAGCGGATTTCACCCGGAAGATTATCACATCTGGGACGGATCGACCTACAGCAACGAAAGCCTCACCTTCGTTCCCAATGGGGCCTTTCAGGACGCCAATAGCGACATCTGGATTTACGGCGTTCCGAATGTCCTCGGAGCGGCTATTTCCACCTGCTACCTCAAGCGCATAACCGACGTGACGGGCGCAAGCCCATACACGGCCGATCAGACGTTCACGGGGCTTCCTGCTTACTCCTATGCCCCGGCTGTCTACAATCCCGGCGGCTTGATCGGGACGTTCGTTGACGGCTCGTTTGTCGGCGGATGGTTTCAATCGGTCCGGCGCGACAACTCGCTCGGCTACCCGCCACTTCAATGCGACTACCTAATCAAGCTGGATCTTACCGCTGGAACGGTAACTGCTCAGGACATCAGCGCCACCGCTCCCTCCGGCTGCAAGTGGGGCTTGTCGGTCGGCTTCATTCCAACCAATTCGACGTTCTTCGCGTTGAGGGCCCTTCCGCAGCCCGATCCTTCGGCGTGGATTTTGACCGGCACGGACCCGGACCGGAAATATGGCTTCTTCTCGACCTCTACTTTGTCCCTCACGGCGAGCTATGACCTAACTGACTGGCACGCTGGCGATGACACTTACACCGAGACCTATGGATCGTCTGTTTCCATCTCCCATGACGCTGCCGGTGCGGAATATCTCTACACGCGCCAAGCCTTCATCGGGCAGTCCTATGGATCGGGATTCTTCCAGCCCGACAATCCCGACGAGCCGCTTCAGAATGTCGGTAAGCTGTGGCTATACGAGATGGAGACGCCACCAGACGGGAGCGGAGACGGCGTTGTTGATGGCAGTCTGACGCTTCGCAGCTGGGCGTTCAGCCTCGACGGGCACGACTTCTACGTTCTTCGGCTTGGGCCGAATTACTCGCTAGTTTACGACATGCAGACCGGCATGTGGTCGGACTGGACGACGCCGGGACGGACCAACTGGCGAGCGCATATCGGCCAGAACTGGGTCGGAGCGAACGACTTCGGCATTGCTAATACGGACATTGTTGCGGGCGACGACGCAACCGGGACGCTGTGGAGGCTGGACACCTCGATAGGCCGTGATGATCGCTCGACAACCGGTGACGACAAAATCTCCCACATTGTCATGGGCGGCATACAGGTGACGGGCCGTGATTCCGTTCCCTGCAACGCCGTCGCCATAGACCTTGCTTTGGGAAGCCCGACCCAGACCGGGGCTTCGATCACCTTGGAGATCAGCGACGATCTCGGGCAAACATGGATGAACTGTGGCTCCAATACTGTTGCGGCCGCAGATTACACCGCGACAGTCGAATGGCGTGCTTTGGGGCAGATGAAGGCTCCCGGAAGGCTGTTCCGCTTCACCGATGACGGCGCGACGGTTCGCTTCGGCGGGGCGAACATGCGATGAACTTCTTCAAGATCAGGCCGCTCCAGGTTGGGGAGAAGCTGGTAGACAAGAACGGCGGCGTCATGCCCGCCTTTCAGATGTTGTGGCAGCAGCTTGTCGCCAATCCCGTGTTCGCTTTGACGGCAGCGCAGACGGCGCAATCCACGGCTGATGCTGCGGTTCCACAAACGCGGACGATCAACACCACGTCTCCAATCGAAGGGGGTGGTGAGCTTACGTCGGACCTCACACTTTCCCACGCTGCGAGCGGGGTCACGGCGGGATCATACACCAACGCGAATGTCACGGTGGATGCGGACGGGCACGTTACAGCTGCCTCGAATGGGACGGGAGGCGGAACGACAACCCACGCGCTCACTTTCAACAATGCCGGGTCAGGAGCCGCATCAGGTTCCACGTTCGATGGATCGGCAGCGATCACGGTGTCCTACAACACCATCGGCGCGCAGCCGTTGGACTCGACGCTGACGGCCCTTGCGGCGTTCAACACGAACGGCCTTCTTACCCAGACGGCAGCCGATACGTTCACCGGCAGAACCATCACCGGGACCAGCGGACAAATCACGGTCACGAACGGCGACGGCGTTTCCGGCAATCCTACGCTCAGCCTTCCCAATAGCGGCGTGACTGCCGGGAGCTACACCAGCGCTAACATCACCGTGGACGCGCAGGGGCGAGTCACGGCGGCAGCGAACGGCTCCGGTGGTGGTGGCAGCGGGACGGTCACAAGCGTCAGTGTAACGACCGCCAACGGAGTTAGCGGCACGGTCGCAACTTCGACCACAACTCCTGCGATCACCCTCACCCTCGGGGCGATAACGCCATCAAGCGTAGCAGCCACGGGAACCGTAACCGGATCAAACCTCTCGGGCACAAATACCGGCGACCAGTCCGCGGCCAACCCCACGGCTACAGCTTCCGATAGTGCGGTAAATGGAACGGCGACAACCTTCATGCGGTCGGATGCTGCCCCGGCCATCCAGAAAGCGTCCTCAACGCAGTTCGGGTTGGTCAAGGTAGACGGAACGACAATCACCTCTTCGGCTGGCGTTATTTCGGCGGTCGGTGGCGGCGGCTCTGCGGCATGGACGCTCGTTGACCAGAGCGGGGCATCTACGACAGGCTCAACATGGACGTTCTCAACCAACGTCGCGAACGTCAATGTTACCGGCCTTGGGAGCTACAATGAGTTATTGATTATAGCACGCTCGGTTACAGCTTCAGTCTCCGGGATACGTCAGATTCTTGCATCGGTTGACGGAGGCACCAACTTCTTTTCCTCATCGGGCAATTACGTTCGGCCACAGGCCAACGGAACTGAAAGCAATGCTGGAGCCATGATGGCGACAACCACTAACGCCACGACGGCTCTTACCGTCCTTGGCACCGTTTCAAATCTAAAGGGGCCGATTAAAAGGATATTCAACAACACGGGCGGCATCGGTGAAGTTTTGTTCGTAGCCAGCGCGTCCGACATCAACGCGATCCAACTCATCAATAGCGCCGGAGGAAACCTGACCGGTGGATCGCTTTATGTTTTTGCCCGCTAGATCTCCGCGCGAAGTTTCTCCGTAACGGAGTCTATCAGGCGAGCGGCTTTTGCGAGCTTGTTGGCCTGTCTCAAGTTCGTCGCAGATATTCGCCTGGCGGCCTCCATCGCCTGTTCGCGCGCATTATGGGCGTGCCAGAGGCCCTTGAGTAAGTCGTCATTGCTGCTGGACATTTGGTAACTGACCTCATTCGCGCTTTCGACCCGCGCAACCTAACGCGAATTGAACGAACCGCAAATGGCTAACCTCATTCCAGCGTGAGCAGTGCTATACTGGCACAATGTCGCGCCTTGAACGACTGAAAGCCAAGCTTCAGGCCAGAACCGGACCTGACGGCAAGCCGCTTCCCGGTTACACCGAGAGTGTCGAAGCGATCAAGGCCGAGATCGCCCGCTTAGGTGGTTGAGCGCGTAACCGATCCGCTGGAACTGGCGTCCCTGCTTGCGTCAAACGTGCCTCCAGAATGGCGGCATCTGCACTTTTCTGCGACCGAATGGCTCTCAAATCCCGAGAACGTGGCCCTGGGAGAAGGTCCAGACCTTTCGATGTTCGAAGCGCTTGGTGGCGGCGTGTTCATGGGCCACATCTGGTTTTCGTCGCGCGGCAGAACCGCACTGGAGCGCGCAAAGGCGATGCTCAATGCGATGTTCAGCGACTACGGGGCGCAAGTCATCAGAGGTGAGACACCGAAACGAGAGGTTGCGCTGTTCGTTCGCAAACTCGGATTCAGGTTTGACGGCGAAGCAGACAGGCCAATTGGGCGAGTGAGGCTCTGTCAAATCACTAACCTTCCTCACGAATCTGCCATGCTATAAGCTAGTCCTCCGCTCGCCTTACCCAAGGCTCCGAGCGCTCCATGTCAGGTATTCGGAGCGACCACCTTGGGCGATGTATTTCAGGGGCTATTCGGCGGTTCCAGCCAGAAAAGCCAGAGCGGCAACAACGCCTATCCCTATATCACCTCGACCTTCTCGCCGACCGCGAACCTCGAAACGGGAACGACGGGTGAAATGGCTGGGCTTTTGGGATTGGGTGGCGGCGACCCGCAAGCGTTCCAGAAGTATCTCAACTCGACCGGCTACAATTTCCAGCTCGATTCCGGCTCGCGGGCAATCACGAACAACGCCGCGGCTCGGGGGCTGCTGGACTCCGGTTCGACCCTGAAAGCACTGACCAAATACGGTCAGCAAGTCGGCAGCTCGGCTTACGGGAATTATCTCGGTCAGCTTTCCGACCTGGCCAAGACATCGCTTGGTGCTGGCAGCCTCATTGGTAACGCTGGTCAATACAGCAAAGGATCCGGGTCCAGCGACACCGGCAACGCGGGCAAAGACCTGTTCGCGCTCATGGCGCTTGCGTGTGATCGGCGTCTCAAGACGAACGTGGAACGCGTGGGAACGCTACCTGACGGTCTCCCGATCTACGCTTTCGATTATGTCGAGGGGCATGGCCTTCCCGAAGGGCGGCGCGTCGGCCCGATGGCCGATGAAGTCGCGGATTATCAGCCGTGGGCGCTCGGTCCCGTGGTGGACGGATACGCGACGATCATTCCCGCCTTCATCAACATGGCACCCGATCCCAACCAGGTTGCGAGGTTCCTGTAATGGGCGACATTTTCAGCCAAATAGGGAACGCTGAGACGACGGGAGCGGGATCGAGCAACACGCTCGGCAGCATCGGTAGCACGCTCGCCAATTCCAACACGCCGACCGACCCAGCGCAGTTCAATCCCAACTACGGTCTTGTTCCGCCGTCGCAGTCGTTCGGCGATCTACTCGCGTCCCTCCTGCAAAGCATTGGGCAGCGATAATGGCACTCGGTAATCTCGCGGACGTATTCAGCGCTCCCACTGTCGCGCCGCTTCCCGATTACGGGGCGCAGGCGGCACAGTCAGTTGCAGCCGCACAGCAAGCCTATGCGTCACGTCCGCATGGGCTCGGCAACATTCTCGGCCGCATCGGAGACGCGCTGCTTCAGGCGAACGGGATAGCTCCCATTCATCAGGCGGAGTTGGACAGGCAGCAGACCCAGACAGCGCTGCAAGGCTTTCTCGACAATCCCGACGCGGCAATCGCGGCGCTTATGCGCGTGAACGCTCCTGCCGGGATCAACCTTTACCGCGCGATTCACCCGCCGAGCGAGATTCCGGAAGGCGTCAAGGAATTCAACTACTACAACACCCTTCCCGCCGAGCAGAAGCCCGGTTTCGAGAAGTTCCTGCAACTTACCCATCCGGGGATGATGGCGCCGCTCACGATTGATCGGGGCGCGACGGTGCAAATGCCATCGTCTCTCCCCCAAGTGAGCGACCAGAAGAGCTATGACGCTGTTCCTGTTGGCGGCCACTACCTCACGCCTGACGGTCAGGTTCGAGTCAAGGGAGGTGCGACGGCAAGCCCGTCGCGCACCTTTCCTTGATGGCGTCACGGCGACGGGTGAAAGCGGAGGTCACGACCTTACTTCGTCCGGCGCTCCTGTCACTTCGCCAAAGGGCGCGAAATACGGGATGCAGGTCATGCCTTCGACGGCGACCGATCCCGGTTTCGGCATTGCTCCGGCCCAATCGGACACCCCGGCGGAATATGATCGTGTCGGCAGCGAATACCGCGCGGCGCTCTACAACAAATACGGCGGCAACCTCGCCCGCATGTGGGGAGCCTATAACATGGGGCCGGGAGCGATGGACCGCGCACTCGCCAAATATGGCGAGGACTGGATCAATCATGTCCCGTCCGCAACCCGCGCCTACATTGCTGGCAACCTCAAAACTGCGGGAGCGCTCTAATGCCTAACCCGTGGGATTCAGATCCAGTCGTCGGCTCGGTAAACACAGCCGACCAGCTCGGTCGTCCTGTGATTGTCAAGGGAACGCCTCCGGTTTCCCCGACCGAACAATATCACCCGATCACGCCGCAGGAACGGCAGTCGCTTGGGCTTCCTTCGACCATTCCTGCTGTCGTTTCAGGAACCGGGAAGCCGGAAGTCATCAACGCGGGTGGCGACAAGAACACCTATCGGACGATGACGCCGGCCGAAAAGCAATCCGCTGGTCTCGATCCGAACCAGCCCTATTACATCGGTAGCGACGGCCTTCCCAAGCTTCCCGACGGAGCTAAAGGCGCTGCGGCTCCGGTGGACCCTGAAGAAGCACGGGCACACGTTTCGAACATTCTCCAGTCGATCCAAACGGCACAGAAACTGCTCGACAATCCGCTTGCGACTGGCCTTCCCGGCTCGATCTTCGGGCATATTCCAGGCACCGACGCCTACCAGCTTAGGTCGCTCATCGGAGACCCTTCGGACCCGAACAATCCGGGGCAGATCAGCGGCGACTTGCGCCAGCAGGGCATTGCATATCTCCGCTCTCTGAACGGCGGAAACGGCGTCGGAACTGTCGCCCGGTCGCAGCAGGAACAGGCCGCTCTGCAATCGTCCATGTCGAACCTTCGGCAAGGGCTGGACAAGGACGCGCTGAAGCAATCGCTCGATAACGTTCAGCAGATTTACCTTCGCGCTCTCGCTCGAAGCCAAAAGCTCAATCCAGACGATCCCAAGGTGCAGCAGCAGTTCGGCATCAATCCGACATGGCAGCCGCCGGGGACCAACCCGCAAGCGTCACTTGAAGGCAACGGACAAATCCCCGTCGTTGGCGTTCAGCCGCAGCTCCAGACCTCCTCGACCGAGACTACGGCTGTCGATCCGGGCCTCGCAAAGATCGCGCCGCAGCTCAACGGCTATCTCAACGATCCTTCGGTAAGCGACGCACAGATTTTGGGCTTCATGCAGAAGAACGGCATCAACCCGGCGAACACTAATATCGGCGACGTTCTCAAGACGCGCGCTGAAGCGATCAAGGAAAAGCGGCCTTACGAGAACTCGGTAGACCCGCGCTACAACACGCCACTGAGCGGGCCGCGCAAGATCGTTGCGGCGCTCGACACGGCTTCACCAGACGGCGTTCCCGTCGGCTCCACGCTAACTGGAGCTGCTGACGCTGCAACGCTCGGGACCGGGCCGGACGTTGTTGGGTCACTGCCGGGCTTTACCCGAACCAGCCTGATCGAAGCGCGCGATACTGCGGCGGCAGAGCATCCCTACGCTACATTACTCGGCAACCTTGCTGGATCATTTGCATCACCGTTGGCAAAACTGGGCGTGGGGGCGGAATCCAGTGCGCTTTCCCAAGGCGCGAAGAGCGCCGGAACCGGAGCGACATACGGTTTCTTCGGAAGTGAAAACCCCGATGTGCGGGCTCGGTTGTTCAATGCCGGTGTCGGTGGTGTTGTCGGGGGCGTAACCCACGGCGTCACAGACGCTGGCGGAAGGCTTGCTCAAGGCGGCTACCGCGCCGTCGCGAAGCCAGTTGAATCCCTCATTGCCGGGCCTGAAGCGACTGCCGATAAGTACGCCCTCAATGCGGCTGCACGCGGACTACCGGTTCAGAACATCGATGCCGTGAAGGCTGCTAACGCCGCCTCAACCAATGCCGGTGTGGCGGCTCCTGCGGCTGCTTCAATCGACCGTGCCGGACAGGATTATCTCGCGAGGACAGCCGGAGGTTCACCACAGGCCCGTGCGGTTGCCGATAACGCGGCGCAGGCGTTGCGCGATGCGATCCCTCAGCAACTGGCTGGCGACTTCAATTCGGCAATTCAAGCCGCTGGACCGAAGAACGTCTCCACCTACCTGAATCGTCCGGTCAGGGAGATTGCTTCCGATATTCAGGATATGGCGGGGCGGGAATACGAGCGCGGCATTGCTCCGATCGCGAAGTCGCAGCTTACTGTTACACCGGAACTTGCATCCGACCTCGACCATGAGCGGATCACGAGTGCGGTCAAGGACGCTCTCGCCAATCACCAGCTCGACAGCGGGACGCGCGATGAACTGAGGGCGCTGCTTCCGAACCTGAAAGCGCTTTCCTCCGCACCGGACATGGCGCGGAATGCCTATGCCAAGGGGATTCCTCTCTCCGTCGATAGCGCTCGCAACATCGCGACGGCCCTTGATAGGACAGCGGGGCGGCTTGCCGATGGGTCTGAGGGGCAAGTCGAGCTGTCGCGGCTGTCGCGTGACATTCGCGGGGCAATCACAGAGCAGTTCCCGGAATATGCGCCAGTCAATGCCCGCTACGCCTCGCGGATGCGTGCCAAGCAGGCGATGTTCGACGCTCGGCAGAACTTCTTTGCCTCCAATCCGAACCAGCAGGACGCGCTTGCCAAGGCCGCGACCAAGTTCACAGACGAACCAAACCCACCTGAGTTCGGAGCCGAGCCGCAGACTGGCCCGAGTGGGTTCCAGAAGCCCGTTCAGCCACTGCCGAGCAATCGACAGCTTGCGGCTACGGGCGCGAGGGAAGCCACACAGGTTGCAGCGGGTGAGAACGGGGCCAACACCGCTGACCGGATCGCCAATAACGCCAACCAGCGGCAGAACAACGCGACCGTCCTTGGTAATAGCGGAGCGCAATCCGTCCAGAATGCCGCCGCCGCTCGGGCCAATGTCGCGGACACTGTAAACCGCGTTGCGTCGGGATCGAACGTAGACCGTTCGCAATCCTGGTATGACACTGCCAAGCGCGCGCTCACCTTGAAGATGACGGGCGGCGCTCACTCAGGGCAATACATGCTCGCCCATGCCGTTGCTGCGGTTCCCGGCCTCTCGGGTGACGATGCAGCACGGGTGACGCGGCTCTACCTCGATTCCGACAAGGCCGATCAGGTCATCCAGTCGCTCGATAGTGCCTACGGAGCGCGCAAGCGGCGCTTCATCATGGCGAGGATCGCAGCGGTTACGTCAGCTGCGTCTGGCGTTCGCGGCTTTCCGGCCCCTGGGCCGAAGTAGCTGGAGCGCGGGGGATGCACGAGCACCGCCACATCGTCGATGCAATTGCGTGGGTTCTGGGAGGGCTTGCCGTGTTCGGGTTCTGGCAA
>Ga0068855_100002838_pt1 | contig 21315 bp, 23 predicted proteins | sample KBSCornC52_FD_66592 | JGI IMG/M metagenome (GOLD analysis project Ga0068855, IMG submission 66592) | Corn rhizosphere microbial communities from Kellogg Biological Station, Michigan, USA - KBS Corn C5-2 | ecosystem: Host-associated > Plants > Roots > Rhizosphere > Soil ...
CCCGGTGCAGCCGCAGCCGCGGGATCGTGCCGAAGCCGCCGAACTGCTCCAGCTCGAGCCGGCCCTCGAACTCGGCGGCTGCGATCAGCACGGCGGCTTGCCGGATCCGTTCGCGCACGGCCTCGAGGCCGTCGGCATCCAGGGTCGCCTGGTGCCCGTCGCGGTACCGCCTGCCGTCTTTGCCCTCGCGCACGAAGAGCAGCTTCGCGCCGCCTGGAGCGTGCTGCCCGTGCTCGGCGAGGGGCTCGTCGAACTTCCCCTCCGCGTAGGCCAATTGGTATGCCCCGAGCTGCGGATGCGCGGCGATCGTCGCGGGCGAGGTGATCGGCCGCCCGGTCTTGAGGTCGACGATCACGACCTCGCCATCCGGGCCGCGCTCGATGCGGTCGATCGAGCCGTTGACCACGATCCGAGGTCTCGCCGACCCGTCCTCTCGGGGTTCGGCACCTTCGAGCTCGCCGTATTCGAGTGCGAACCGGCCCTCGGCCGCGACGAGGGTCTTGCCCTCGCGTTGGAAGTCCGCCAGGTACTCGGCGAGCGCCTCGGTGAATCCGCGGGCGAGCTGCTTCTGCCGTTGAGCGAGCCACGGCGACTCGAACACCAGCTCGCCCCAGCGCGACTCGACCGCACTCCACAGCTTGTCGACCACCGGGTCGTCCGTGGTCTCCATCGCCCAGTGCAGGATCGTTCCGACCCCTGCCACGACGCCCGAATCGCCGCCTGCGATGGTCTCGAGGAACCAGTCGAGCGGCGACTCCTCGAGGCGTTCCATCCGCGACGGCGACACCGGGATGCTGCCGCCCTCGAACAGCGGACCGGTCGACGAGATCGGCTCGAGCCCGTGCCAGTCGTCAGGACTCGCGCCGGGCAGCCCCAGCCGCGCCAACTCGGCAAGGGAACCGGCCGCGCCCGCGGCATCCGCGCGGTTCGACCTCGGGTCGGCGAGCGTGCGGCGCAACCGCCCGGTGACGCCGCGCAGCGACAGCGGCGGCTTGGTCGCCGAATCGATCAGCGGGGTCTGGGCGGGCAGCAGCGAGAAGAACAGGCTGCGCTGCTCGTCGTCGTTGGCGACGGCCGCGAGCACGACGCGCTCGCGAGCGCGCGAGACGGCAAGAGCGAACATGCGCAACTCGTCGTCGAGCACGAGCTTGCGGTCGTCGATGGCCCGTTCCGCAGCATCGCGGTCGGCGCCCTCGCCCGAGGAATGCACGGCGCGCAGCAGGTTCTGCGGCTCGAGCAGCGAACCGCGCGCCCGCAGGTTGGGCCACACGCCCTCTTGCAGGGCCGCGACCACCACCGTGCGGAACTCGATCCCGACGGCACCGGACGGCGTGGTCACCAGCACGGCGTCGCCGGTGCCGCGCGGCGTCAGCACGTCTTCGGGAACCTCTGCGTCGAGCACCTCGCTCAAGAACTCGAAGGCCGGCGCGTCCGGGCGGCGCTCTGCGAAGCGCTTGGCCGCGGTGAAGAGGGCGACGACGGCGTCCAGATTGCGGTCGGCCTCGGCGGCGACCGGCCCGGTGCCGAGGGCCTGGTCGTGCCACGGCTTGGCCAGGCGGCTGCGATCCCAGGCGAGCCAGAGCAGGTCTTCGATGGTGCCCTCGCTGGCGCGAGACACGGCGCGCAACTCGGCCAGGGTCTCGGCCAGGTGCTCCGCCTGCCGCGCGGGCCTGCTGTCGATGGTGGCGAATCGGCCGGGGGCGCTCAGCGCCTCGACGAGCAGGGCGTCGCTGGTGCGCGATCCGCCGCCCGCGAGCTCTTCGGCGCGCAACGAGAGGCGCAGTCGGCGCAGGCCGAGGGCGTCGAGTCCGCCGTAGGCGGACAGCAGCAGCTCGGTGGCCAGTTCGGCGCTGAGCTCGCTGCGGCCCACCCCGAGCTCGACCAGGGTCAGGAGCCCGCGAGCCGCGGTCTCGTCGCGCAGCGCGACACCGCCGCTTGCCGTGCGGGTCGGCACCTCGGCGAGCGCCAGAGCGCGCGCGACCGCCGGCGCGTGCGCGCTGCTGCGCACGATCACGGCGAGGTCGCTCCACGGGACGTCGCGGTCGAGGTGCTCCTCGCGCAGCACGCGCGCGATGGCGGCCCACTCGCGCGCCGGGCTGGTGGCCTCGATCCGCGCGAGCGGCGGCGCCGTCGGTACCTGGGCAGCAAGCGAATGATCGACTGCGGCACGCGCCTGCCGCTGCCTCCCCGCCGCGGCCGTGCCGAGCCGCCCTTCGACGATCACGGCCGTGGTGAGCGCGCGGAGCACGGCGGGCTGACGATGCACGATCGGCAGCACGAGCTGCTCGAGCTGGGGATCGCCGAGCACGGTGCTCAGCCGGCCGAGGGCGTCGGGCTCACCGCCGCGGAAGGCGTTGGCAGCGACATCCGGGTCGCCGAAGGCGATGACCGCAACACCGCGCTCGTGCAGCGCCCGCAGCAGGGCGAGCGTGGACTCGGTCGCCTCCTGGAGGTCGTCGACCAGCACGAGTCTCAGCGAGGCGACTCGGTCGCCCTCCTCGGCCGCGAGACCCTGGCCCCCCAGGCGGATCGCGGTCATGGCGAACCGCGCGAGCTCGGCGGGGTCGAGCTGCGCTTCGCGACTGGATGCGACGATGCCCAGGTACTCCTCGATGAAGTCGGCTGCGGCCACCCATGCAGGGCGCCCGGTGCTGCGACCCAGTTCGCGAAGCCGGGCCGGATCGACGTCGTACTCGGTGGCGCGCGCCATCAGCTCGCGCAGCTCGGTGCGGAATCCGCGCAGTCGTCGCACCGCCGGATCGAGCGGCTCCGGCCACTGCGGACCCGTCCCGCTCTCGAGGTGCCCCTCGAGAATGGCGGCGATGTCGGCGTCCTGTTCTGCGGCGGTCACCAATCGAGGCGGCACCACCCCGGCCGCCTTGGCGGCCGCGCCCACCAGCTCGAACGCGAGCGACGAGACGGTGCGGGCCAGTGGTCCATTGGTCGGTGCGCCGACGCGCAGGGCGAGGCGGTCGCGCAATCGGGTCGCGGCGGCCCGCGACGACGCGAGAACGAGCAGCGAATCGGGCGACCAGGCCCTGCGGTCGATCCGGTCGGCGACCAGCTCGACGATCGTGGTGGTCTTGCCGGAGCCGGGCGCCCCGAGCACGGCCGCCGACGCGGCATCCGGCAGGTCGACGACCGCCTGCTGGCCCGCATCGAGAACCACCGGATCGGGTGCGGCCGAGACCGCGCGCTCGAACCGGATCGCACTCATGCGCCCACCGTAGCGGGCGGTGCCGACGACCCCACAGGCCGGGCCTGTTCTGCTGTGGGTGAACCGCGCCGCCCGGCCCGCTGGGCATCCCGTACTCTCCGTATGTGGACATTCGCATCGGTATCGCCAACAGCCCCCGCGAGCTCAACATCGAGTCGTCGCAGACCCCGGCAGAGGTCGAGAAGATCGTCTCCGCCGCGCTCGAGTCCGACGCCAAGTTCATCAAGCTGACCGACGAGAAGGGCCGGCTCTACATCGTCCCGGTCGTCTCGTTCTCGTACATCGAGATGGGCGGCGAGGAGCGCGGCCGCGTCGGCTTCTTCGCCTGACCCTCTTCTAGACTGACGCCGTGCAACAACTCATCTACGCGGCGGTCATCGGCGCCTTCATCGGACTGATCCTGCACTACGTGCTGCCGGCCCGGCACCTGACCGGGCTGTTCCTGCTGCCCGCCATCGGCGCGGCGGCCACCTGCGCCGCCTGGACCGCGTCGGTGTGGGCCGGCCTCAAGCTCGATGGCGGATGGATCTGGGTCGTCTCCCTGGGCGCGGCGACCGTCGCGTCCCTGCTGGTCGGGCTGCTCCTGCCCCGCGCCCGCAAGATCGCCGACGAGCAGCGACTGCACCACCTGTCCGGAGGGCGCGCGTAACTAGGCCGTCAGGCCGAGCGCATCCATTCGCCGGGTGTGGGCCGAGATCAATTCGGTGAACACCGGCTCGATGCGCTCCTCACCAGGCAGCTCGCCGCCGATCGAGAGGGATGACCTGGCGACCAGCATGGTGTCGCCCACCAGGCGGCGCCCCCACATGGCGAGCCGCGACGAGAGCCGCGCGCTCGCGTCGATCGCCGTGCGCAGTTCGGCGACCAGCACGTCCTGTCCCTTGTCGATGTCGAGCAGGGCAGACACCCGCTCGCCCAAAGCGTCGGGCAGCCCGGCCGCGAGGCCCGTGAAGAAGTCGGTGAGGAATCCGCCGGTCAGATAGCAGGTGACCAGCGTCTCGGGCCAGTCGGCGCCCTGCGTGCGGCGGCGGAAGTCGTCGAGCTCCGCGCGGAACGGCTCCATCGCCGACACGGGGTCGACGCCGGCGTTCTGCAGCTCGATGATCAGCGCCTCGTGCGCCTCGAGCACCTCCGCGGTCGCGCGGCTCAGGCTGGTCTTCGCCTCGGTGGTCGGAGCCAGGGTGACCGCGCGGCTCAGGTTCTCGAACAGGATCAGCGTGAGGTATGCCAGTTGGCCCAGGTAGACCTTGGGGGGCGGTGTGAGGTCTGCCAGCTCGACCCGGGCGACGGCGATCGCCTCCGAGCGCGGACGAACATGCGGCGCGTTCGGACGCGGGCGACTACCGCGCCCGAAGAGGCGCCGGAACAGGCTGGGCACCGTCCAAGACTAACCGCTGCCCGGCCGCGACCCGGTTCGGCGTGCCCCGGCCAGGTAGACTTGCGTTTCTCGACTTCAGACAGGCTTTTTAGTGACTTTCACCGATCTCAACATCGACCAGGACATGGTCGACGCTCTCGCGGCGAAGGGGATCATCGAACCCTTCCCGATCCAGAGCCAGACCATCCCCCTCGCCCTTGATGGGCAGGACATCATCGGCCAGGCCAAGACCGGTACGGGCAAGACCTTCGGATTCGGCCTGCCCCTCATCCAGGCGCTCGGACTCCACCCCGAGCCGGGCGTCCAGGCGCTCGTCGTCGTGCCCACTCGAGAGCTGTGCGTGCAGGTCGCAGAAGACCTCGAGATCGCGGCATCGAACCGCGACACGAAGATCGTCGCCATCTACGGCGGCAAGGCGTACGAGGGCCAGGTCGAGCAGCTCAAGGCGGGCGCGCAGATCGTCGTCGGCACCCCCGGGCGCCTGCTCGACCTCGCGGGCCAGCGCCTGCTCTCGCTCAAGAACGTCAAGGTCATGGTGCTCGACGAGGCCGACAAGATGCTCGACCTGGGCTTCCTGCCCGATGTCGAGAAGCTGTTCGCCCAGACCGAGCCGACCCGGCACACCATGCTCTTCTCGGCCACCATGCCGGGGCCGGTCGTCGCCCTCGCGCGCCGCTTCATGAACAAGCCGATCCACATCCGGGCGACGGATCCGGATGAGGGGCTCACCCAGGCGAACATCAAGCACGTCATCTACCGGGCGCACTCGCTCGATAAAGACGAGGTGATCGCCCGCATCCTGCAGGCAGAGGGCCGCGGCAAGACCGTGGTCTTCACCCGCACCAAGCGCGCAGCCGCCAAGCTGGTCGAAGAGCTCAACGACCGCGGCTTCAACGCCGCCGCCGTGCACGGCGACCTCAACCAGGAGCAGCGCGAGCGCGCCATGGCGGCGTTCAAGGCCGGCAAGAAAGACATCCTGATCGCCACGGATGTCGCTGCTCGCGGCATCGACGTCAACGACGTCACGCACGTGATCAACCACACCGTGCCCGACGACCCCGACACCTACCTGCACCGCGCGGGCCGCACCGGCCGCGCGGGCAAGACCGGCATCGCGGTCACCTTCGTCGACTGGGACGACCTGCACAAGTGGGGGCTCATCCACCGCGGCCTGCAGTTCGGTCCTCAAGAGCCGGTCGAGACCTACTCCTCGTCGCCGCACCTGTACACCGACCTCGACATCCCGCAGGGGGTCAAGGGGCGACTGCGCGCCTCGACGCTCGTGCACGAGCCGCGCGCACGCACGGCGGGATCGACCGGAGAACGCGGTGGCTCGGGCGGCGACTCGCGTCCTGCGCGCCAGCGCACCCGGAGCGGCTCGGGATCGGGCTCATCGGGATCGACTTCCTCGGGCGCGGGGAGCGCGCACACCGAGGGCAAGCCGGCACACCGCGAACCCGGCGGCGGCACCCACGACGGCACGGCGCCCACCCGACGGCGCCGCACCCGCCGACGCACCGGCGGCGCCGGCGGCGCGGCAACTCCCCCCGCCGCCTGAGCGAGGGATTTCTCCGGCTGTCAACCGACAGCGCCTTCACTGATCGCGGCAGAAGCCGCGGAGACAGAGAAGTGGAGACACAGAAGAGGGGGCTCCCGATCCCCCGACCCGAAGCCCCCCGAGATCTCGCGGCACAACCCGATTGCATCGCGAGATCCGCCCAGCGCATGTCTTTCCCACTGGGTACTGGAAGAGACGCCGTTTTCGCCGAACTATGACGCGGATCCGGCGGATTTTTTTCACGCCTCGTCTTCCGTCGCGGCCGTGAAGCGACCAGCCACGATGCCGATCAGCTCCCGGAGTGCGGGAGGACCTTCGACGACGAACGGCAGCTCCCACCGCGCAAGCATTCCGGGTACCCAGTCCAGCTGCTCCGCCCGGAACCTGACGCGCACGCGTCCGGGGCTCCCGGCCGGCTCGATCGTCGCGATCCCTCGGGGAAGGCGTGCGGCGACGGCGTCCGGATCTCCCGCAATGACAACCGAGACCCGATGCTGCCACGGAGCTCCCGCCAGCGTCGCCCGCACCGTCTCGGCGACATCAACCGACCCCGGTTGCTCGAACACCCCGGGCAGTACACGCGCGGAGGTCACCCGATCGAGCCGGAAGGTTCTCGTCTCGCCGCTGAGTGAATCGGAACCCGTGACGTACCAGCGGCCGGAATGGGCCACGATCCCCAGAGGCAGCAACGTGCGGCGCGAGCGACGGCTGGTGCGATCCTCATAGCGGAACTCGACCGGATGCCCCTCGCGTGCCGCCTCGGCGAAGCTCAGCAGAGTCGACGACTGCGGGCCGGCCGTCGCGATGCGCCCGACCTCCGCCGACGCCGTGAACGAGGTGGTCTCGAGCACCGCGTCGATCCGCCTCGACAGCCCGGCCGGCAGCGCGCGGCGCAGCTTGGCGAGTGCCGAGCCTGCGGCCGTCTCGCGATCGGCGTCCGGCTCGCGCGTTCGTGTCGCGGCCAGGGAGAGGACGACGGCCAGCGCTTCGTCCTCCGTCAGCATCAGGGGCGGCATCCGGAACCCCGGCGCCAAGCGGTAACCGCCGTGGCGGCCCCGCAGCGACTCGACGGGGATCTCGAGCGCGAGCAGGTGCTCGGCATAGCGCCGCACGGTCCGCGCGTCGACGCCGAGCCGCCCGGCGAGGTCTGTCACCCGATGGACGCCGCCCGACTGCAGGATCTCGAGCATCGCAAGCACTCGTGCCGTGGGGCGGGACATGACAGAACGATCTCACGATATCCGGGCGGAATATGTCCTCTATTGCTCGTAGCCTCGGACCACCCACTCACCAAGAAGGAGCATCGGCATGCAGTTCGCATCCATCCGCATCATCACCGACGACGTCGAGCGGCTGGCGGCATTCTACGAGCGGATCACCGGCCAGCAGGCCGAGCGCACGGGCGGCGTCTTCGCCCAGCTGCGCGGCGATGGTCTCGCGCTGGCCATCGGCAGCGTGCGCACGGTGGCGATGCTTCAGCCGGGAAGCGCCACTCCGGCCTCCAACCGCAGCGTCATCGTCGAGTTCTTGGTCGACGACGTCGACGCGGAGTTCGAGCGCCTCCGAGCCGACCTCGACGAGATCGTGCTCGAACCGACGACGATGCCGTGGGGCAACCGCTCGCTGTTGATCCGCGATCCCGACGGGAATCTGGTCAACATCTTCTCGCGGCCGGCCGACTGATCAGCCGCGGAAGGGCACGGCGCCCGTGCCGTGAGCGACGATCTGCTCGTAGACCTCGCGGCTCGTGGTGTTCTCGGCGAGTCTGTTCGGCTTGCCGTCGCCGTGGTAGTCGCTGGATCCGGTGGTCACGAGACCGAATCTCCTCGCGGTGTCTGCCCATTTCTCGGGGCTGCCCTGCACGTTGTCGCGGTGGTTGACCTCGAGGCCGAACAGCCCCGCGTCGACCAGCTCGCGCAATCGCGCATCGTTCAGCAGCCCATCGGGACCGCGGGCACCCGGATGCGCGATCACCGGCACGCCGCCGGCCTCGGCGATCAGCCGCACCCCGACGACCGGCGCCGGCGCCTGATGCGGTTGGTAGTAGCCGCCCCGCCAGTGCAGGATGCTCTGGAAGGCCGCGCTGCGGTCCGCAACATAGCCGCGGGCGACCAGCGCATCGGCGATGTGCGGCCGCCCGACGGTCGCGCCCGGCGTGGTCTGGGCGAGCACGTCATCCCAGCTGAGCTCCGGGTAGTCCTTGACGATGCGCGACACCATGGTCTCGGCGCGGTGCAGGCGCTCCCGCCGGATCTCGGCGGTCGCCGCGACCAGCGCCGGATCGGCCGGGTCGACCAGGTAGCCCAGCACGTGCACGCTCGCGTACTGCAGCTGGGTGCTCAACTCGAGCCCGGGAAGCACGGTGATCCCGGTGCCGCGTGCGGCGTCGAACGCCTCGCCCCACCCCGACGTGGAGTCGTGGTCGGTGATCGCGATCACGTCGAGCCCGGCGACCACCGCCGCGCCGACCAGTTGCGCGGGCGTCTCGGTGCCGTCGGACGCACTGCTGTGCGCGTGCAGATCGATCGGACCGGGCATCCCGCCATCGTATGACGGCCGCCCGATCCGCGCCCGCCGCGGCCAGGGCCGCAGGACCGCACCGCACCCCGCACCGCACCGCACCGCACCGCACCGCACCGCACCGCACCGCACCGGGCCGAGCCGGGTCACCCGGGTTAGGCTCGTCGAGCCATGACCCGCCGATTCCTCGCCGCGGCGATCGTCGTGATCGTCGCCGCCGCTCTCGTGATCGCCGTGTGGCCGCAGCTGTTCGGCCTCGAGCGGCAGCCCGGCGTCGCCCAGCTCGTGTCGCTGCGGGGCCTCGCGGCTCTGGCCGCCGGGGTCGGCGTCATCGCGCTGCTGCTCATCGCCCTCGTCTCGAGACGGGTGCGGCGTCTGGCCGCAAGCGTCGCGCTGCTGCTGCTGGCCTTCACCGGGGTGACCGCCGCCGTGCTGGCGACCCGCGGCGCCACTCCCGCCGGATTCCAGACCAAGGCCGACGCCGACCTCACCGTGCTCAGCTGGAACACGCTGGGCGACTCGCCGGGTGCCGCCGAGATCGCGAAGCTGGCGCTCGCCGAGCACGCCGACATCGTCGCCCTGCCCGAGACCAGCGCCGCGACGGCCGACGCCGTCGCGCAGCTGATGGCGCAGGCCGGATCGCCGATGCAGGAACTGCACGTCAGTTTCGACCAGATCGCCAAGTCACGCACCACCTCGCTGCTGATCAGCGCGAAGCTCGGCGAGTACCGTCTCGACTCGGGCCACGGCTCCACGGCGACCCTGCCCAGCGTCCTGGCGGTGCCGGTCGACGGTGACGGACCCACGATCGTGACCGCGCATCCGGTCTCCCCGGTGCCCGGCGAGATGGCTCATTGGCGCCAGGGGCTGGACTGGCTGGCAGAGCGCTGCCGAGCTGGTGACGACGTGATCATCGCCGGCGACTTCAACTCCACCCTCGATCACTATGCGGGCCTCGGCACCCAGACCGCGACCGGCGAGGGCGACCTCGGCGCCTGCCACGACGGAGCCCGCGCAGAGGGCAGCGCGGCGGTCGGCACCTGGCCGACCTCGTTGCCTGCCCAACTCGGCGCGCCGATCGACCACGTCATGGCAAGCCAGGGCTGGAGGTTCGTCGGGTTCCGGGTGATCGGCAGCGAAGACGGCGCAGGAAGCGACCACCGCCCGATCCTCGCTCAACTGCGCCCCGGGCGCTGACCGCGCCACCGCCCGGGTGGACAATAGGTCCATGGCCGACTCCAGTCCTGCTCCCGCCGCATCCGAACGGGCCGTCGAGAACCCGAACGCGAACCGCTCGACGACTCCGGTGTCGACCACGTTCCGCGACTACATCTCCACCCGGTGGGCCGAGCGCAGCGAGACCCTGCCCGCGCCGCGCGAAGTGGCGGCATTCGCGGCCGCGCGTCGACTGCGCATCTCGGCGATGCATCCGGGTGAGCGCCTGATCATCCCGGCCGGCCCTGCTCGCGTCCGGTCCAATGACACCGACTACGCGTATCGCGCCCACTCGGCGTTCTCGCACCTCACCGGGTGGGGCTCAGACGCGGTGCCCGACAGCGTGCTGGTCATGGAGCCCACCGCAGAGGGGCACGACGCCACGCTGTACTTCCGCGCCACCGCAGGACGCGACTCCGACGAGTTCTACGCCAACGCGGCGATCGGCGAGTTCTGGCTCGGCCCGCGCCCCTCCCTCGCCCACGTCAGCGCCGATCTCGGCATCCCCACCCGGGAACTCGGCGAACTCGACGCCGTGCTCGAGTCGACCGGCTCGACGACGCGGATCGTCCGCGAGGCCGACCGCGACCTCACCGATCAGATCGACGGGCGCCGCCTGCTCGATGCCGAACTCGCCGACGGGTTCGACACCGACGGCCCGGCGACCGACGGCGACGCCGTGCTGCTGCGCGACCTCAGCGAGCTGCGGCTCGTCAAGGATGCCTGGGAGATCGCCCAGATGCGCGCCGCGATCGCCGCGACGCAGCAGGGCTTCGACGACGTGGTCGCCGACCGCCCGGCGATCACCGCGCACCCGCGCGGCGAGCGCCTCGTCGAGGGCACCTTCAACCGCCGCGCCCGCGCGGAGGGCAACCAGGTCGGCTACGACACGATCGCCGCGAGCGGCCCGCACGCCTGCATCCTGCACTGGACCCGCAACGACGGCCCGGTCGTGCCCGGCGACCTCATCCTGCTCGACGCCGGCATCGAGCTCGACAGCCTGTACACGGCTGACATCACCCGCACCCTTCCGATCAACGGGACGTTCAGCGAGGTGCAGCGCCGGGTGTACGAGGCGGTGCGCGAGGCGGCGGATGCGGCGTTCGCGATCGTGCGCCCGGGCATCCGGTTCCGAGAGATCCACGCCGAGGCGATGAAGGTCATCGCGGCGAAGACCGCGGAGTGGGGATTCCTGCCGGTCAGCGCGCAGGAGTCGCTCGATCCCGACGCCCAGTACCACCGCCGCTACATGGTGCACGGAACCTCGCACCACCTGGGGATCGACGTGCACGACTGCGCACAGGCGCGCCGCGAGCTGTACCTCGAAGGCATCCTCGAGCCCGGCATGGTGTTCACGATCGAACCGGGCCTGTACTTCCAGCCGGACGATCTGACCGTTCCCGAGGAGTACCGCGGCATCGGCGTGCGCATCGAGGACAACATCCTGGTCACCGAGGCCGGCGCCGAGAACCTGTCGGTCGGCATCCCGCGCACCGCCGACGACGTGGAGGCCTGGCTGGCCGGCTGACCTCAGCCTCTATCGCTCAGGCGGCCAAGACGCTACATTTCGGCGCATGAGCCGATCCGCTGTTCTCGTGAGTCTCGCGTTCGCCGCCGCACTGGCCTTGACCGGCTGCACGCCGACCACCCCGGGCGGGGGTCCCAGCGGCTCGAGCACGTCCGGCGGGACATCGACCCCCTCGGCGAGTTCAACGCCCGCGACGGCGACCTTCACCCTTCCGGCCGATTGCACCGCCATCGCCTCGGCGGCCACTCTCACCACCCTCTTCGCCGACATCCCATCCCGCGCGCCGGCTGACCTCACCCGGCCTGCCCCGGCCTCGTCTACGAAGAAGCTCACGTGCTCGTGGTTCGCCGGCGATACCACGGGAGGCGACGTCATCTACTACTCGACGACCGCCGCGGCCGGTCAGGCGTATCTGTCGGTGATGCAGGCGAACGGGTTCACCTGCACCGCCGCCCTGGGCGGAACCCGCTGCGACAAGACGACCCCGAACACGCAATACCCGGTCGACACCGTCGAAACGACGTTCACGCGCGACAACGTCTGGATCTACATCAGCATGACGAACGTGGATGCGACGGCGCTGCTGCCCGATATGGTCGCGACCGCCTGGGCGGCGTGAAGCCCCCGCTTTCGCGGATCGGGGCGGATCGGGCTCAGGACTCCAGCGGGGTCGCCATGACCTCTTTGGCCCGCGCGGCCAGGTCGGCCGGCACGAGGACCTGGTAGTTCGATGCCAGCACCTGCTTCGTCGAGTCGAAGTCGCGGCTGCGCCGGTTGATTGCGTAGGTGACCAGGCGGAAGAACAGCCCGAACGCCGCGCCGATCAGAATCGCGGCGACGAACAGCCCGACGTTGAACACCGGCGTGACGAAGGTGAAGAGGAAGCCCAGGAACAGTCCGAACCAGGCCCCGCTCAGCGCGCCCTCGAGCGCGGCGCGGCTCCACGACAGCTTTCGCGTCACCCGCTCGACCGACTTGAGGTCGTTGCCGACGATCGACACCTGCGCGACCGGGAAATCGGCCTTGGCCAGGTGGTCGACGATGGCCTGCGCCTCGGGGTAGGTGTCGTAGGTGCCGAGCACGTCTCCCGTCGGCACTCGGAGGAGGTCTTGCGGGCGAGGGGCAGGGGTGGGGTTGGTCACGGGCGCAATCCTAGCCGTCGGCTCCGTGTCGCCCGAGTAGGGTTTCTCTGTGAGCGCTGCGCGAGTCTTCGTCGCCCGACTGGCCGGGTGCTCCGTTTTCGACCCCGCAGGCGACAAGGTCGGCAAGGTGCGCGACGTGCTGGTCGTCTACCGCAGCACGCAGTCGCCCACCGTCGTCGGCCTGATCGTCGAGATCCCGGGCAAGCGCCGGGTGTTCCTCTCGATCGGACGGGTGACGAGCATCGGCGCCGGTCAGATCATCACGACCGGCCTGATCAATCTGCGCCGTTTCGAGCAGCGCGGCGGCGAGGTCCGGGTCATCGCCGAGTTGCTGGGCCGCAAGGTCACGCTGAAAGACAAGTCGGGCGAAGCCACCATCGAAGATGTCGCCATCGAGCAGACGGCGCCGGGCGAGTGGGCGGTGTCCGACCTGTTCCTGCGCAGGCCCCGCGCCGGGGCGTCGCCCTTCGGCAAAGGACCGACCGTCTTCGCGGCCTGGAACCAGATCAGCGAGAAGAAGTCCGGCGGCGAGGCGCAGTCGGCCGAGCAGCTGATCGCGACCTACTCAGACCTGCTGCCTGCCGACCTGGCGACGACCCTGCTCGATCTGCCCGAGGAGCGCAGGCTCGAGGTCGCAGAAGAGCTGCCGGATGGCCGGCTCGCCGACGCGCTCGAAGAGATGAGCGAAGAGGACCAGGTCGAACTCATCAACCAGCTCGACGACGACCACGCGGCGGATGTGCTCGACCAGATGCAGCCGGATGACGCCGCCGACCTGATCGCGCAGCTCAGCGAGGAGCGCGGCGAGGCCCTGCTCGGGCTGATGGATCCCGAGGAGGCCGACGACGTGCGCTTCCTGCTCTCCTACGCGCCCGACACGGCCGGCGGCCTCATGACGACCGAACCGATCATCGTGTCGGCCGACGCCACCGTCGCCGAGGGGCTCGCCCTCATCCGGCGCCATGAACTCGCCCCCGCACTCGGCGCGGCGGTGTGCGTGACGCTGCCGCCCTACGAGCCGCCGACCGGCCGCTTTCTCGGGGTCGTGCATTTTCAGCGGATGCTGCGCTACCCGCCCAACGAGCGGCTCGGCACCCTGCTCGACCCCAGTCTCGAGCCCGTGACAGCCGACACCAGCGCGGCCGAGGTGTCGCGCATCCTGGCCAGTTACAACCTGGTTCAGCTGCCCGTCGTGGACGAGAACCACCGACTTGTCGGGGTGGTGACCATTGACGATGTCCTCGACTATCTGCTGCCCGACGACTGGCGAAGTTCTTCCAGTGCTGATTCAGGCGCCGACGAACCCGCGCCCGAGCCCGTAAGCACCTCGACCGCAGCCATTCCGACCAGGAGGAGGGCATCGCATGGGACGCAGCGCTAGCAGTTCACGCCGCGAGACCCGACTCGACAACCCGAAGGGCCTGCGCACCAACTTCGCCTCGCGCTTCGGCAGCGGCGGATCGTTCAACAGCGGAGACCGCTTCGGCCGTTTCTCGGAATCGTTCGCGCGCGCGATGGGCACCACCTGGTTCCTCTTCGGCCTGACGGTGATGGTGATCATCTGGCTGATCTGGAACTCGATCGCTCCGCGCGCGATCCAGTTCGACTCCCACCTGACCAACTTCACGCTGCTCACGCTGATCCTGTCGTTGCAGGCCTCCTACGCCGCGCCGCTGATCCTGTTGGCGCAGAACCGCCAGGACGACCGGGACCGCGTGCAGATCGAGCAGGACAGGCAGCGCGCCGAGCGCAACCTGGCCGACACCGAGTACCTGGCGCGCGAGGTCGTCTCGCTGCGGCTGGCGATGAAGGATGTGGCGACGAAGGACTTCATCCGCGCCGAGCTGCGCGCCCTGCTCGAAGAGCTCGATGCGCCCACCAAGGCCGCCACGACGACGGCCGCGAAGGCGGCGCCCAAACCGCCCGCCAGGGCCAAGTGAGGTGGGCCAGATGAGGTCGGCCAGATGAGGCCGGCACGATGAGCTCGGCCAGATGAGCTCCGAAGCGCTGCTCGCGGCGCTCGCCGCGGTGCAGGATCCCGAGATCCGGCGCCCGATCACCGAGCTCGACATGGTGCGCGCAGCGACGGTCGTCGACGGGGTCGCGTCGATCGAGCTGAAGCTGACCATCGTGGGATGCCCGGCCGCCGATCGCATCGAGCGCGACGTGCGCGCCGCCGCCTCGGCGGTCGAGGGCGTCGACCGGGTCGACCTCGACATCGGCGTGATGACCGTGGCAGAGCGCGAAGCCCTGACGACGCGCCTGCGCGGCACGAAGAAGCAGCAGTTCGGCCCGGACTCGCTGACGAAGATCTACGCGATCTCGAGCGGAAAAGGCGGAGTCGGCAAGTCCACGGTGACCGCGAACCTGGCGGTCGCACTTGCGGCCCGCGGTCTGCGGGTCGGGCTGGTGGATGCCGACGTGTTCGGGTTCTCGATCCCCGGCATCCTCGGGCTCGCCGGCGCGAAGCCGACCCAGGTCGGCGACATGATCCTGCCGCCGATCGCCCATGGGGTGAAGGTCGTCTCGATCGGGATGTTCGTCCCTTCGACAAGCTCAGGGCACGCGAATCAAGCCGTGAGCTGGCGCGGGCCGCTGCTGCACCGCACGATCCAGCAGTTCGTGACCGACGTCTGGTTCGGAGACCTCGACGTGCTGCTGCTCGACCTGCCTCCTGGCACCGGAGACATCGCGATCTCGCTGGGGCAGCTGCTTCCGCAAGCCGAGGTGATCGTCGTGACCACGCCGCAGCCCGCCGCCGCCGAGGTGGCCGAGCGCAGCGGTCTCGTGGCCCGCCAGACCGGTCAGACCGTGATCGGCGTCGTCGAGAACATGGCCGGGCTCGCGCAGGCCGACGGGAGCGTGCTCGAGCTGTTCGGCAGCGGCGGTGGCGACGAGCTCGCCGGGCGCCTCGGCGTGCCGGTGCTGGCGCGGATCCCGTTGAGCGTCGCCCTGCGCGCCGGCGGCGACGCGGGTGAGCCGATCGTGTTGAACGACCCTGATGACCCGGCGGCACGCGCCATCCTGTCGCTCGCCGAGGTGCTCGCGACACGCGAACGGGGGCTGTCTCAGCGACACCTGCCGTTCACCACCTCGCAGTAGTCTCGGGGGCATGGAGCGGCAGCACGTGTACGACGCTCCGCGCCCGAGCCTTGAGGGTGCCGGATCGCCCGAAGAGAAGCGCGCCTATCTCGCCCTCGTCAACGAGGCGGTGAGGCTCGTCGAACGCGGGCGCGAAGCCCGGGCGATCGTGCTGGCGCGCGAGACCAGTGACCGGCGCTTCAACGGCGCCCAGATCATCGTGGTCGAGCTCGAGATCGTCGACCCGCTCGAGCCCGACTCGCCGCGCATCCTGGTGTACGAGCACATCTTCGGGCCGGCGACCGCGCGTCGCTGGCGGCCGGGACGCGAGATCCCGATATGGATCGACCCGCGTGATCCTGAACGGATCTACGCGGGTCGGTGAGTTGCGTGGTGGTCGAGTAGCCGCTCGGCGGCGTATCGAGACCCCCGGGCGTTAGACGCGACGGGTGGGAACGCGGCGGTACCCGTCGCGCGAGGCGAGCACTCCGGTTCCGGCGATGGCCGCGGCAGAGCCGGCGGCGAGAACAATCAAAAAGGTCATGTACCTAGTACAGCGCCTCCCATCGTTTAGCACAATCTAACCTTTCTGCAATGCCGATGTAGTTGAACTTAATCGGGGTACCATGGAAGCATGGATGTCCGCCGCCTCGGTCTGCTGCGCGAGCTGGCAGAACGCGGCAGCGTCACCGCCGTGGCGAACGCGCTGCACCTGACCCCCTCTGCCGTCTCCCAGCAGCTCAAGACCCTGGAGCGCGAGGCCGGCGTCCCGCTCACCGAACGCGCGGGCCGGGGCCTCGTGCTCACCACCGCGGGCCACGCCCTGGCCCAGACGGCGCAGGATGTCGCGGTCGCCCTCCAGCGCGCCGAGGCATCATGGGCGGAGTTCGTCGAGCAGCCCCGTGGCGAGGTCTCGGTCACCTTCTTCCCGACCGGCGGCGAGATGCTGCTGCCCGGGTTCTTGAGCAGGGTCGCCGACGTGCCGGGCCTGAAGGTCGTCTGCACCGATCAGGATCCGCTGCTGCCCGACTTCGCCGACCTGACCGCCGACCACGACATCGCCGTCGCCGACGCCCCCGGCATTCTGGCCGGGTGGCGGGAGCGCCACCTGGTGACCGTCGAGCTGATGCGCGAACCGCTCGACATCGTGCTGCCCGAGGGGCACCGCCTCGCCGCGAAGCCCGAGCTCACCCCCGCCGACGTGGTCGACGAGAACTGGATCGGGACCACGGAGGGATACCCGTTCGACCGCATCCTGCAGCGCATCGGCGTGCTCACCGGCCACGAGTTGCACATCGTTCAGCGCTTCATCGACAACAGCATCGTCGAGGTCCTGGTGGCGGCCGGGCACGGGATCGCGATCCTTCCCCGGTTCACCACGCGCGACCGCGAGAACGGACTGGTCACTCGTCCGCTGGTCGGGGTGCGCTCCGAGCGCGGGATCTGGGCGATCATGCGCCCCGACCGCGCCGTCCGCCCCTCGGTGCGGCTCGTGGTCGATGCGCTGCAAGCCGAGGCCGCGGACTTCCTCTCGGCACACGCGGGTTAGCCGGCCGAGGGCTAGGTGAGCAGCAGGTCTGCCATCTTCTGAGCGAAGGTGCGCGTGACCGCGAGAGCGTGCCCGACCGTCGCATCGTTGTCGAAGAGCGCCGAGAGCACGAGCTCTTGGCCAGGGACCCGCAGCTGCACCACGTGCCCCTTGCCCGACGCGATGATGAGGTACTCGCTCGCGCCGATCTTCAACTCGTGGGTCACCGCATCGCCGAGCGCCTGCATCGAACTCGCCATGCCCGCGAACCTCGTTCCGTCGGTCTCGCCGGGCAGACGGGCGACGTCGAAGCCGTCGTCGGTGAGCAGTGCCGCGTAGGTGAGCGAGCTCGACGCCTCCTGCATCTCGGCAAGAAGGGTCGACGCGGCCTTCACAACAGCCGGCTTCGTGTGCAGACCCGGGCTCACGCGGTCTCCGTCGCCGTCAGCATGCCGAAGGCCTCTCTCATCTCGATATTCACGATCAACGCGAGCAGCACGTTCTCCATTTGATCACGGTTTCGGGGGTCGACGGTGAAGACCGGGATCACGAGCCCGGGATTCGTCCGTTCCAGGGCTTCCGAGAACTCGGCGAGGGTCGGACCGGCGACGACGTCGGCCCGCGTGATGCCGATCACCACGCCGCCGCGGTCGTAGAGTTCGCGGAACTCCTCGAGGAAGAACGTCATCTCGCCGATGGGGTCTGGCGCATCGCTGTTGACGAGCAGGATCATCCCCTTCGCGCGCTTCTTGAGGATGCTCCACATGAAGCTGAATCTCTGCTGGCCCGGGATGCCGTAGAGGCGGACCTTCTCGTCGCCGTCGACGAGGATCTCGCCGTAGTCGAGCGCCACCGTTGTGGTCTCTTTGTCGACGATGTGCCGCTCGGAGTTGTTCGCCTCCGTGCGGACGACCTCGATCTCGCTGAGGTTCTGGATGGCGGTCGTCTTGCCGGCACCCATCGGCCCGGTGAAGAGGATGACGTGCTCAGCCATCGGTGCGGCCGAGTCGCTTGCGAAGTCGCCCGAAGAGGCTCTGGCGCTTGGCCGCCGCCGTCTCGGGAGCCATCGGTACCGCAGGAGCCTCTGCCGAGCGCGACAGGATGCGCATGAGGCTGAGAGCGTTGACGAGGCGCTGGGCCTCGCCGACGTCGACGCCCGAGTAGCCGGCGAGCTCCGTCGTGCTGACATAGGCGTTGCCGAGCACGGCGATCATCTTCACCTGGCGCATGTTGTGCGAATGCTGCGTCAGGTTCGGCCACCGGGTGAGCCGGTACCGCTCGCCCGGCGAGAGCCAGAAGGCCGGCGCGCCATCGAAGGAGTTGAGACCGATCTGCCACAGCAGGCCGTCGAGATCCTGCCCGGGAAGTTCGAACATCGGCGGAGCGCCCGCGCCGCCGGGCACGGTCTCCAGCCCGGTGTGCACGGCATCCACCGGGAAGTGCTCGAGAGGAGTCGACCACGCGAACGCGTGGTGCTCGAAATCGATCAGCAGCGGACCGTGCATCTCGATGCTCATCCTGAGGTTCATCGGCGTCTTCAGCACCATCACAGAGCTGATCGCGATCGCCGCCTGAGTCCACCCGACCGAGACAGGAAAGCTGCCGGGCTGCGGGGCCGGCTCCGGGGCGACGTAGTTCCCGTCAATCGTCATAGTGCGCACCTCGCGCCTCAAGGAGGCTATAGGCGGATCAGCTGATCCGCTTCGGTTGCCTTGAACCGCGCCATCGCGAGACTCGACTTGGATTTGTCTCCGATGAGATACGTGAAGATCGACGGGTTGTTGGGGAGCGGATGGATGATCTGCACCTGGCTCGAGAGCGAGATCAGCATGTCATCGATCTTTTCCTTGGTTCCCAGCGCCCTCGTGCTCGCAAGTCGAGCGCGGAGGATCACCGACGCGTTCGCGGCCGCCAGATCCATTTCGACTCCGGATCCGGCCTTGCCCAGTATCATGCCGCTGTCGCTGTCGACGACGGCAACACACAGGGCCCCGTCGAAACTGAGCAGGGTTTCGAGCACATTCTCGAGGCTCGGGCGGGTATCGACCGCCTCGACGACGGGAGCGGCCTCGACGACGGGAGCAGCGACCGCGACAACGGGAGCAGCGACCGCGGCAACGGCGGGAGCGGGCGCGGGCGCGGGTGCCGGGGCGGATTCCGCCTTGGCCGGAGCCGCTTTCGCCGCCGGGATGAAGTCATCGAGCTTGGCCGACCATCCCGAGAAGTCGGGCTCCGAGTAGTCCGGGCGCTCGTCTTCCTTCTTGCGACGGAGAACACGCAATGGGGATCGTGATTCAACGCTCATGATGCGACTTCCTTGTCTGGCGGGCCGGTCACTCCATGGTGTCGAGACGGGCCAACGTCAGAAACCCCCACTTGTGGGCATTTAGGGGGACTGAAGCGGTCGAGCTACAGCTGGAGCTGCTGATCGCACTCCGCGACCTTGTAGCGGGCAAGCGCCATGTTCGACTTGTTCTTGTCCATCGCCAGGAAGATGAAGATCGACGGATTCGCGGCCAAGGGGCGAATGATGTCGTACTGGGTGCTCATCGTGATGATGATGTCGTCGATCGCGTCTTTGGACCGCAGGTCACCGAGCGATTTCAGTTGGGCGCGAACCACCTCGGTGTTGGCTGCCGCCGTGATCTCGAGATCGGAGTCCGACCCCGCGTGACCGAGCACCATCCCCGTTGCGCTGTCGACCAGCGCCGCCGACCGCGCGCCGGCGAGTTCGACAAGGCCTTGCAATGACTCGGTGACGTTCGACATTTCGGGATCCTCGCTCGGCATTCCAACGCAGACATCTCATGCTAGTCATCACGACTCCGCTGGAGTGTCAGGTGGCCTCCATGTCGTACGGGGCCGGTCGGCCCTTACCCAGGCGGCGCTGGCGCTTCTCGTATGCCGACTCGACGTACCGGATCGTGGGCAGTTCGGCCGAGGTCGGCTTCTCGCCGGCCGCCGAGGCGGCGGCAGAGGCGCCGGCCGCCGGGATCGGCGGGTCTTCCAGAAGGGCCTCGCGGATGATGCGGCGCGGGTCGTACTGCCGCGGGTCGAGCTTCTTCCAGTCGACCTCGTCGAACTCCGGACCCATCTCTTCGCGCATCCGGTCTTTGGCGCCGTCGGCCATCGCGCGCAGCGAGCGCACCAGCCTGGCGAGCTGCGCCGCATAGCCCGGCAACCGGTCGGGTCCGATCAGGAAGACAGCGATCACCGCGATGATGATCAGCTTGTCGAAGGTCAACCCGAAGGACACCCGGCCAGGATACTTGCTCGGGCCTGGGGCCGCCCTAGAGTGCAACTGTGGCCGACAAGGAACTGAGCTGGAAGTTCGCGGAGGACTTCGTCGTGGAATCCCCCGCGATCCTCACGGCGCGGCAGCACTCTCTCGAGTTGGGGATCGACCCGGTCACGGCGGCAACGGGCGCGCAGCTCGCCGTGCTCGCCGCCGCGAGCTCCACGCATTCGATCCTCGAGGTCGGCACCGGCGCGGGCGTCAGCGGGCTCTGGCTGCTGAGCGGTGCTCCGGATGCCGTTCTCACCTCGATCGACATCGAACTCGATCATCAGCAGGTCGCGAGAACGTCTTTCGCGGCGGGCGGCGTGCCGGCCAACCGGATCCGGCTCATCACCGGACGCGCGGCCGAGGTGCTTCCGCGCATGAACGACGGCGCATACGACCTGGTGTTCGTCGATGCCGATGAGGGCGCGGTGCTCGACTACGTGGAGCACGCCCTGCGGATCGCGCGCCGCGGCGGGCTCGTGCTGGTCGCGCACGCACTCTGGCGCGGTCGCGTCGCAGACCCCGCGCGGCGGGACGACACCGCAGAAGACTTCCGCGCGCTGCTCTCGACCATCGCCGAATCGACGGCCGTCATCTCAGCGGTGAGCACGGCGGGCGACGGGCTGCTTCAGCTCGTCAAAGTCTCAGACTGATCGCGCGACCGCGATCACGAGTCTCAGACTGATCGCGCGACCGCGATCACGAGTCTCAGACTGACTACGCGGCACCCACGACGCCGACCAGGGCGTCGCGCAGCTCGGAGGCTTCGGCGTCGTTGACCGACACGACGAGGCGACCGCCACCCTCGAGCGGAACCCGCACGATGATCAGGCGACCTTCTTTAACAGCCTCCATCGGTCCGTCA
>Ga0068855_100002842_pt1 | contig 21281 bp, 19 predicted proteins | sample KBSCornC52_FD_66592 | JGI IMG/M metagenome (GOLD analysis project Ga0068855, IMG submission 66592) | Corn rhizosphere microbial communities from Kellogg Biological Station, Michigan, USA - KBS Corn C5-2 | ecosystem: Host-associated > Plants > Roots > Rhizosphere > Soil ...
CGGCTGGTCAGCCTGATCGGCCGCGAGGCGGCATCCTTCGACCGCCTGCTCGCCAAGGTGGTCGAGATCGCAGGGCCGCGCCTCGCGGGCGCGCCCGATGCGCTTGCGGGCACGCCCGATACGAAGCTCGACCGCGCCCGCGCGCTCGAGTCGATCGATGCCGCCATCGACGAGATGCTGCGCGGCCAGGCCGGCGCGCTGCCGGCCGACCTGCGCGAGCGGCTGGCCCTGGGCGCGCTGAGCGAACTCTGCGGCCTCGGCCTGATCGACCGGCTGTGGGCGGATCGATCGGTGCGTGCGGTGTTCGTCGACGGGCCGGAGACCGTCCACGTCGACCGCAATGGCGTGCGCGAGCCCGCCCCCGAGATTTTCCGCAGCCCGGCTCACCTCCTCGAGATCGCCCGGCGGCTCGCGCGGCCGGCCACGGCCGGCGTGGTCGAGTTCCAGTTGCGCGACGGCGGCGCCGGGCTGGTGATCTTTCCACCGGCCGCGCCATCGGGCCCGGTGCTGGCGATCCGGCGCGGCGCGCCGGGCCAGGCGACATTCGAGAGGTTGATCGCGTCCGACATGCTGGATGCACGGATCGCGGGCTTCCTGCGGATGGCGGCGCGGGCGCGCCTGCGCGTGCTGGTCCTCGGACCGGACGGTTCGGGCAAGACCGCGCTGCTGGCCGCGATCGCCCGCGATGCCGCCCTCCAGCGCGTGGCGACCCTGGCGCGGCATCGTGAATTCGGCTGGCCGTCGGATGCCAAGATCGAGTTGGTGGCGGGAGAGGCGGGAAGTCCGTCCTACGCCGAACTCATGGCGGCAGCGGCGCGCCTGCAGCCCGACCTTTTGATTCTGGACTCGGTGCGGATCGAAGACGTCTCTTCCCTGGCCGAGCGGCTGATGCGCGGCGCCCGCGGCATCGTGGCCGCCGTCGGCACCGATGTCGCGGCGGCCGCGCTCGCCCGGTCGGCCGACCTGGTGGTGCGGCTGGGGCGATCACGCGACGGATTCTTCCGCGCCGTTTCGCTGGAAGATGTGACGGGGGCTGCCCTGGTTATCCACGACGGCGGCCAGTTCGTCCGCCGAATGGTCCAGCCGGCGTTTGCCACGACGGTCCGCGAAGCCGGTTATGGCGAGGCCCTGGCGCGTATTTTGCGGCAATAACTGCGACTGGCCGCCACATACCGACCAACATCGAAAACCCGTTACCACACACTCCCATATCTGGTACTAACCGCTTGGAAAATGCGGAGGATTTTGCGGATCGGAACCGTTCGGGGCCGGTCTGCCGAGGGGACGATTGCATGTTCGGAAAGCGCGTTTGGGGTGTTCTGGGATTCTTGTCGGTGGCTGTGTGCTTGGGCCTCGCGACGGGCGCCCATGCGCAGACTATCGTGGGCCAGCCCCACGACTGGCAGATGGGCTTCCCGCCCTCGTTCACGCCGGTCATGGAGAGGGTGGCATGGTTGCACAACCTGCTGCTGGTGATCATCACGCTGATCACGGTCTTGGTGCTGGTGCTGCTGCTCTACGTGATGTGGCGCTTCCATGTCTCGCGCAACCCGGTGCCGACCACGGTCACGCACAACACCGTGCTCGAGATCGCCTGGACGATCATCCCGATCCTCATCCTCGTCGTGATCGCCATCCCGTCGTTCCGCCTGCTCTATTACGGCGACAAGGCGCAGGACGCGGCGATGACGGTCAAGGTCACCGGCCACCAGTGGTACTGGCAGTATGAGTATCCCGACCAGGGCAACCTCTCGATCGAGAGCCGCATCCTGAGCGAGGCCGATCGCGCCAAGCTGAAGCCGAACGAGCCGCGTCAGCTCGCCGTGGACGAGGACATGGTGATCCCCGTCAACACGACGATCCGCATCATCGGCACCGGCGCCGACGTCATGCACGGCTGGACCGTGTGGGGCTTCGGCATCAAGAAGACCGTGATCCCCGGCCGCCTCAACGAGGGCTGGATCAACGTCGAGAAGGAAGGCCTGTACTACGGCCAGTGCTCGCAGATCTGCGGCAACGGCCACGCCTACATGCCGGTCGCCGTCCTCGTGGTTTCCAAGCCCGAATTCGACAAGTGGGTCGCGCAGAAGAAGAAGGCGGCGGGCCTCGCGCCCGCCACAACCTTCGCCTCCGCTACCCCTCCCGCCAACCGCTAAGCGCATCAGTCGCAGGAGACATCCATGGCCACCGCGCACGGCGCCGCTCACGCTCACGGGCACGATCATCACGAACACCACACGCCGACCGGCTGGCGGCGCTACGTCTACAGCACCAACCACAAGGACATCGGCACGATGTACCTGATCTTCGCCATCATCGCGGCGTTGATCGGTGCCACGTTCTCCGTGGTCATGCGTGCCGAGCTGCTGCATCCGGGCGTGCAGTTGTTCAACAATCCCGACGGAACGCCGGACGGCCACCTGTGGAACACGATCGTGACCGCGCACGGCCTGACGATGGTGTTCTTCGTGGTCATGCCGGCGCTGATCGGCGGGTTCGGCAACTGGTTCGTGCCGCTGATGATCGGCGCGCCCGACATGGCGTTCCCGCGCATGAACAACATCAGCTTCTGGCTGCTGCCGCCGGCCTTCCTGCTGCTGCTGCTGTCGGCCGTCATCGGCGGCGGCGTCGGCACCGGCTGGACGATCTATCCGCCGCTCACCATCCAGCAGGGCGCGGGCATGGATCTCGTGATCTTCTCGCTGCATCTGGCCGGCGCGTCCTCGATCCTGGGCGCCATCAACTTCATCACCACGATCTTCAACATGCGGGCCCCGGGCATGACGCTCCACCGCATGCCGCTGTTCGCCTGGTCGATCCTGGTGACGGCCTTCCTGCTGCTGCTCGCGCTGCCGGTTCTCGCCGGCGCGATCACCATGCTGCTGACCGACCGCAACTTCGGCACGCACTTCTTCGATCCGGCCGGCGGCGGCGACCCGACGCTGTTCCTGCACCTCTTCTGGTTCTTCGGACACCCCGAGGTGTACATCATGATCCTGCCGGCCTTCGGCATCGTCAGCCACATCATCTCGACCTTCTCGAGGAAGCCGATCTTCGGCTACCTCGGCATGGCATACGCGATGGTGGCGATCGGCGTCGTCGGCTTCGTCGTGTGGGCGCACCACATGTTCACCGTCGGCATGGACGTCGATACGCGCGCCTATTTCGTGGCCGCCACCATGGTGATCGCGGTGCCGACCGGCGTGAAGATCTTCTCGTGGATCGCCACGATGTGGGGCGGCTCGATCCGCCTCGAAGTCCCGATGATGTGGGCGATCGGCTTCATCTTCCTGTTCACCATCGGCGGCGTGACGGGCGTGGTGCTGGCCAATGCCGGCGTCGACTACGCCATGCACAACACCTACTACGTGATCGCGCACTTCCACTACGTGCTGTCGCTTGGCGCGGTGTTCGGCATGTTCGCCGGCTTCTACTACTGGTTCGGCAAGATGTGTGGCCGCCAGTATCCGAACTGGGCGGGCCACCTGCATTTCTGGCTGATGTTCATCGGCGTCAACCTGACCTTCTTCCCGATGCACTTCCTCGGCCTCGCCGGAATGCCGCGCCACTACGTCGATTATCCCGACGCCATGTGGCACTGGAATTTCGTGGCGTCGATCGGCTCGTTCATCTCGTTCGGCGCGACGATCTTCTGGCTGGTCGTCGTCGTGTTCGGCACGCTGCTCGGGCTCGTCGGCCGCAAGGTCGGCGCGAACTACTGGGGCGAGGGCGCCACGACGCTGGAATGGACGGTCGATTCTCCGCCGCCGTTCCATACGTTCGAGGAACTGCCCCACATTTCGCCTACGGCTCACCACTAGGGACTTGAGGAGCGGAGGCGCCAGCGACTGGCGCCTTCGTCTTGAAGGGCAATGAGCGACACAGCACACGGGATCTGGACGAATGCGGCGGGCGAGGCGCAGCCGGCGACGGTGCGCGACTATTTCGCCCTGCTGAAGCCGCGCGTCATGTCGCTCGTCGTGTTCACCGCGCTGATCGGCCTGGTGATCGCGCCGACGCATATCCACCCGTTTGCCGCGGCGGTCGCGGTGCTGGCGGTGGCGCTGGGATCCGGCGCCGCCGGCGCCATCAACATGTGGTACGAGCGCGACCTCGACGCCCTGATGGCGCGCACCGCCAATCGCCCGTTGCCGCGCGGCCGCGTGGCGCCCGACGATGCGCTCGGGCTCGGCGTGCTGCTCTCGATCTTCTCGCTGCTGCTGATGTCGGTGGCGACCAACTACGTGGCCACCGCGCTGCTCGCGGCGGCGATCCTGTTCTACGTCTTCATCTACACGATCTGGCTGAAGCGCCGCACGCCGCAGAACATCGTGATCGGCGGCGCCGCCGGTGCCTTTCCGCCGATGATCGGCTGGGCCGCCGCGACCGGCGACGTGTCGTGGGTCGGCGTGGCGCTGTTCCTGCTGATCTTCCTGTGGACGCCGCCGCACTTCTGGGCACTGTCGCTCTATCGCAGCGAGGACTACCGCCGCGCCGGCGTGCCGATGATGCCGGTGGTGGCCGGCGCGCGCGCGACCAAGCGCCAGATGGTGGCCTACACGCTGGTGCTGCTGCCGGTGGCGCTGGCGCCGACCTTGCTGGGTGCCGTCGGATGGGTCTACGGCGTCGTCGCCCTGGCGATGAGCCTTGCCTTCATCGGCCACGCGCTCGTGGTATGGCGCGCCGCCGACGACGAGAGCGGCCATCCCGCCGCGCGGCGCATGTTCAAGTTCTCGCTGCTGTACCTTGCCGTCCTGTTTGCCGCTCTGCCGATCGACCTGGTCGCCGTGCGGATGATCGGCGGATGAGCGTCATGGCCGAAGACCGCCGCCCGGGCGATACCGACATGCACCGCCGCCAGCGGTCGAAGAACCTGTTCATGCTGGGCGCGCTGCTCGCTGTGGTCGTGGTCTTCTTCGCGCTCACCCTCGTGCGCCTGCGAGGCACGCTGTGAGCGGCAAGTTCGACAAGAACGCGCGGCTGGCCTGGAGCCTGGTCGCGGTGTTCGCCGGCATGCTGGGCCTCGCCTATGCCGCCTCGCCGCTCTACGAGGCGTTCTGCAAGGCCACCGGCTTCGCCGGCACGCCGCGGATCGCTATCGAGGGCGACCGGCCGATCCTGAAGCGCACCGTCGAGGTCCGCTTCGACACCAACGTCGATCCCAACCTGGCCTGGCGCTTCGAGCCGGTGCAGCGCGAGGTCAAGGTGCGGCTGGGCGAGGAGAAGCTCGTCTATTTTCGCGCCACCAACCGCTCGCAGCGGCCGATCGTCGGAACGGCGACCTACAACGTGACTCCCGAGCCCGCCGGCCCGTGGTTCAACAAGATTCAATGCTTCTGCTTCACCGAGCAGTTGCTGCAGCCCGGGCAGTCGGTCGACATGCCCGTGATCTTCTTCGTCGATCCCGACATGGACAAGGATCGGCGCTACGACAACGTTCGCACCATCACGCTCTCGTATACATTCTTCGAGTCGAAGACGGAGCGAGCGAAGACTTTGCTCGGCGGCATGCCCGCCAGCGGAACCGGAAAGGGTGGCTAAAATGTCCGACGGCGTGCCAAAGCATCCATATCATCTCGTCGATCCGAGCCCGTGGCCGGCGCTGGGTGCGGTCGCGGCCTTCATCCTGGCCTTCGGCGCGGCGCTCGCGATGCATCCCGACCTGCTCGGCAAGGAAGTCGAGATCATGGTCAAGGTGGTCAACTGGTGGATCGTGGCACCGGGCTTCCTGCTCGTCCTCGCGGTCATGTACTGGTGGTGGAGCGACGTCATCGTCGAATCGCGCAAGTACCACACCGCGGTGGTCCAGCTCGGCCTGCGCTACGGCATGATCCTGTTCATCGCTTCCGAGGTGCTGTTCTTCGCGGCGTTCTTCTGGGCCTTCTTCGACGCCTCGATCTACCACTCGTCGCCGGAGATGCCGGGCCGCATGGAGGCCGATGGCGGCATGTGGCCGCCCAAGGGCATCCATGTCATCGCCCCGTTCGACCTGCCGTTCATGAACACGCTGATCCTGCTGCTGTCGGGCACCACGGTGACCTGGGCGCATCATGCGATCCTCGAGGGCAACAAGCGCGACGCGGTCCGCGGCCTGCTGGCGACGGTGATCCTCGGTGCCTGCTTCACCGGGATCCAGCTGTTCGAATACGCCCACGCGCCGTTCGGCTTCTCCGACAACATCTATACGTCGACCTTCTTCATGGCGACGGGGTTCCACGGCTTCCATGTGTTCGTCGGCACGACCTTCCTGCTGATCTGCCTGTTCCGTGCCATGAAGGGCCAGTTCACGCCCAAGCAGCACTTCGGCTTCGAGGCCGCTGCCTGGTACTGGCACTTCGTCGACGTCGTGTGGCTGTTCCTGTTCATCTGCGTCTACTGGTGGGGCGCGGGCAACGCACCGATCGCCCATCACTGAGGCGGCGAAAAAGCCTATGATCGGAACCGCCGGGGCGATCCCCGGCGGTTCGTCTTTTCGGGGTACTCCAACGGCACAGGGAAGGATCGTCCGATGTTCAGGTTGAGGCCGTTTCTGTGGCCGACGGTGGTTTCGCTGCCGATCCTGGTGCTCTGCCTGGCGCTCAGCGTCTGGCAGATGGAGCGCCGGGAGTGGAAACGCGACATCCTCGACCGCATCGCCGCCAACCAGTCGGCCGCGCCGATCACGCTCGACGCACTGCTGAAGGCCGACCCGCTGCGCCGCGAGTACGGCAAGGTGGTGGTGGCCGGCACCTTCCTGCACGACAAGGAATTCCACCTCGCCGCGCGCAGCCGCGGCAACGACGTCGGCATCCAGGTCGTGACGCCGGTCAAGACCGACCGTGGCGCCATCGTGCTGTTCGACCGCGGCTGGGTGCCGTCGCTCAAGAAGGATCCGGCGAAGCGGGCCGAGGGCCAGATCCCGGGCCGCGTGGAGCTGACCGGCGTGGTGCGCCGCGCCCAGGTCCAGCGTCAGTTCACGCCCGACAACGTGCCGGACAAGAACGTGTGGTTCACCGTCGACGTGCCGCTGATGCGCAAGCTTGCCGGCGGCACACCCGATCCGGTGCTCGACACGTTTTTCCTCGAGGCCGACGCCACGCCGAACCCGGGCGGCCTGCCGATCGGCGGCCAGACGCGGCTCGACATCCCCAACGATCACCTGCAGTACGCCATCACCTGGTTCCTGATCGGCCTGGCGCTGATCGGCGTCTACCTCGCCTACCATTGGGAGAACGGACGCATCACGATCAACGGCCGCACGAAGGTTAAGGGAGACGGGACATCGGCATGATCGCCAACGATCCCTACTCCGAGCTCGAACGCCGGTTCGGCCGGATCAGCGCCGTCAATCGCGCCGGCGCCATCCTGAACTGGGACCGCTCGACCATGATGCCGGAAGGTGCGAGTGGCGATCGCGCCGACCAGCTCGCGACGCTGGGCGTCGTCAGTCACGAGATGATGGTGGCGTCCGACATGGCGGACCTGCTGGCGCGGGCAGAGGAGGGCCGGGGCGCGCTCGACCGCTGGCGCGCCGCCAACCTGCGCGAGATGCGTCACGCCTGGGTGCACGAGAGCGCCTTGCCGGGCGATCTCGTCGAGGCGCGCACGCGCGCCTCGTCGGCCTGCGAGATGGCGTGGCGCGACGCCAGGAAGAACAACGACTTCAAGGCGCTGCTGCCGACGCTCGGAGAGGTGGTGAACATCACCCTGCGCGTGGGCGAGGCGAAGGCCGCCGCGCTCGGCGTGCCGCTCTACGACGCGCTGCTCGACGAGTTCGAGCCGGGTGGGCGCTGCGCGCGCATCGATTCGCTGTTCACCGAGCTGAAATCGTTCCTGCCCGGTCTGCTGGGCGAGGTGACGGAGCGCCAGGCCAGGCAGGGCCCGACCTTGCCGCTCGACGGGCCGTTCCCGATCGAGGCGCAGACCCGGCTCGGCCTCGATATGCTGCACACGATCGGCTTCGACTTCACGCACGGCCGTCTCGACGTCTCCGCCCATCCTTTCACCGGCGGTACCGCCGACGACACCCGCATCACCACGCGTTACGACGAGGACGATTTCGCGCGCGCCCTGATGGGCGTGCTGCACGAATGCGGTCACGCGCTCTACGAAGCGGGCCTGCCGCGCGAGTGGCGCCGCCAGCCGGTCGGCAATGCGCGCGGCATGGTGCTGCACGAGAGCCAGTCTCTGCTGATGGAGATGCAGGCGTGCCGCGACCGCGCCTTCATCGACTTCGCTGCGCCCCGCATGCGTGCCGCCTTCGGGCGCGGCGGCCCGGCGTGGGAGGAGGGCAATGTCTATCGCATCTACACGACGGTGAAGCCGGGCTTCATCCGCGTCGATGCCGACGAGGTGACCTATCCGCTGCACATCATGCTGCGCTACCGTCTCGAGCGCGCGGTGCTGGGGGGCGATCTCAAGCTGGCCGATCTGCCGGGCGCCTGGAACGACGGCATGAGGGAACTGCTGGGTGTCGTGCCGCCGACCGACACGGTGGGCTGCCTGCAGGACATTCATTGGCCCGACGGCTCCTGGGGCTATTTCCCGACCTACACCCTGGGTGCGTTGGCGGCGGCGCAGATCTTTGCCGCGGCCAAGAAGGCCAATCCCGGCCTGCTGGCGTCGATCGGACGGGGTGATTTCGCGCCGCTGCTGGGCTGGTTGCGGGCCAATGTACACGGCAAGGGCTCCGTGGCCGGGACCGACGAGATCCTGACCGAGGCCACGGGGGCGCCGCTCGGCACGGCGGCCTTCAAGGCCCATCTGGAAAGCCGGTACCTCTCGGCGTAAGACTAGGCCCCATGCTCGACCTGCGCCCCAACTGCGAATGCTGCGACAAGGACCTGCCGAACGGCGCTCCTGACGCCCTGATCTGCACCTACGAATGCACGTTCTGCGCGGACTGTGCGAAGACTCGCCTGGGCGGTCTGTGCCCCAACTGCGGCGGTGACCTCGTCAAACGGCCGACCCGGCCGGAGCGGATGCTGGCCAAGCATCCGGCCTCGACCCAGCGCGTGAAGAAAGACCACGCCGCCTGCCGCCAAGTCGCCTGATCCGGGGTCCAGCGTGAAGTACATCAGCACCCGCCATGGCTCGCAGGGGAGCCCGGCACCGCTCGGCTTCGAGGACGTCATGCTCGCGGGCCTCGCGCGCGACGGCGGCCTGTACCTGCCGTCGGAGTGGCCGCAATTCTCCCGGGCCGAGATCGCCGCCCTGAAAGGCAAGCCCTATGTCGAGGTCGCGTTCCAGGTCATGCGCCCGTTCGTGGGCGACACGTTCGACGAGCCGACCTTCCGTCGCCTGATCGCCGAGGCCTATGCCTCGTTCGAGACCCCGGAAGTGGCGCCGCTCGTTCCTCTGGCCGACAGCGGCATGCACCTGCTCGAGCTGTTCCATGGCCCGACGCTCGCCTTCAAGGACGTGGCGCTGCAGCTGCTCGGCCGCATGCTCGACCACACGCTGACGGCCCGCAACCAGCACGCGACGATCGTCGGCGCGACGTCGGGCGACACCGGCTCGGCCGCCATCGAGGCGGTGCGCGACCGCAAGACCATCGACATCTTCATGCTCTTCCCGCGCGGACGGGTGTCGGAAGTGCAGCGCCGGCAGATGACGACGGTGTTGGCGCCCAACGTCCACAACATCGCGGTCCAGGGCACGTTCGACGACTGCCAGGACCTCGCCAAGGCCTGCTTCAACGACCTCGCCTTCCGCGACGCCCATGCGTTGACGGCGGTGAACTCGATCAACTTCGCCCGCGTGATGGCGCAGATCGTCTACTACTTCTGGGCCGCCCTGAAGCTCGGCGCCCCCGACCGGCCCGTGGCCTTCACCGTGCCATCGGGCAATTTCGGCAACGTCTATGCCGGCTACGCTGCCCGGAACATGGGCCTGCCGATCTCGCACTTCGTGGTCGCCGCCAACACCAACGACATCCTGGCGCGCTTCTTCGAGACCGGCACCATGACCATGACCGGCGTCGTGCCGACCTATAGCCCCAGCATGGACATCCAGGTCTCGAGCAACTTCGAGCGCCTGCTGTTCGATCTCTACGGTCGCGACGGCAAGGCGCTGGCTGCCGCCATGACGACGTTCCGCGGCACCAACACGCTTTCCGTCGGTGCCAATGCCCCGGGTTCGAACACAATGGGTGGCGTGCGCGAGCTGTTCGATGCCGGCCGTGTCGACGACGAGGGAACGCTCGCGGCCATCGCCGACTGCCTGAAGCGCTTCGGCGTGACGATCGATCCGCACACCGCCGTGGGCTACGCCGTGGCCCGGCAGCATCGCCGCGACCCGAAGGTGCCGATGGTCGTGCTGTCGACGGCCCATCCCGCCAAGTTCCCCGACGCGGTGGAGAAGGCGACCGGCAAGCGTCCGGCCTTGCCGCCGCGCCTGGCCGACCTGCTGGACCGTACCGAACGGGTCGACGGCCTGCCCAACAGCGAGGCCGCCCTCAAGCAGATGATCGAGGACCGCAGCGCGAGTGTGCGGCCCAAAATGAAAGTGCGGACATGAACAACGTCAAGGTCACGACGCTTTCGAACGGCCTGCGCATCGCCGTCGACGCCATGCCCGAGGTCGAATCGGCCTCGCTCGGCATCTGGGTCGCCTGCGGCACGCGCCACGAATCGGCCGAGCTCAACGGCATGGCGCACATGCTCGAGCACATGGCGTTCAAGGGCACCAAGACGCGCAGCGCCCGGGTCATCGCCGAGGAGATCGAGAACGTCGGCGGCAGCCTCAATGCCTACACCGGCCGCGAGATCACCGCCTACCACGCGTCGGTGCTCAAGGAGGACGTGGGGCTGGGCGTCGAGATGGTATCGGACATCCTGCGCAACTCGGTGTTCGATCCCGACGAGCTGCAGCGCGAGCGCGGCGTCATCCTGCAGGAGATCGGCCAGGCCCTCGACACGCCCGACGACCTGATCTTCGACCGCTTCCAGGAGACCGCGCTGCCGGGGCAGCCGCTCGGCCGGCCGGTGCTGGGGACGGCCGAGTCGGTCGAGACCATCGGCCGCGACGATCTCTTTGCCTTCCTGGCCCGCCACTACACGGCCTCCAACATGGTGATGTCGGCGGCGGGGCGGGTCGAGCACGATCAGATCGTCGAGCTGGCCGAGAAGCATTTCGGCTCGGTGCCGCGCACGCCCGCCAACGCCGAGATCCCGGTGCCGCTCAGGTACGTGGGCGGCGACGGCCGCGAGACGCGCGTGCTCGAGCAGGCCCATCTGGTGCTCGGCTGCGAGGGCGTCGGCTATCGCGACCCGGACTATTACGCCACGGCGATCTACTCGACGCTGTTCGGCGGCGGCATGTCCTCGCGCCTGTTCCAGCGCATCCGAGAGGAGCGCGGGCTGGTCTACGGCATCCACTGCTTCAACGCGGCCTATGCCGACGGCGGCCTGTTCGGCATCTATGCCGGCACCGGCCAGGACGACCTGGCCGAGCTGGTGCCGGCGGTGTGCGAGGAGTTCGCCACGGTGGCCGACACGCTCACCGAGCAGGAGCTGATCCGGGCGCGCAACCAGATCAAGGCCGGCACCCTGATGGCTCTCGAGTCGAGCGGCGCGCGCTGCGAGCAGGCGGCGCGCCACCTGCTGGTCCACAATCGCCCGATCCCCTACGCCGAGGTCGTGGCGCGCATCGAGGCCGTCGACCAGGCCGCGGTGCGCCGCGTGGCCCAGCGCCTGCTGCGCAGCACGCTCACCGTCGCAGCCCTCGGCCCGATCGAGGAGCTCGAGTCCCTGGAAAAGATCGCCGCCCGACTGGCGGCCTAGCTGGCGCCCCCTCCCGGCAGGGACGCGCAATATTGTTGCGCGAGGGGGGTGACGAGAAATGAGAAGAATCGCCGAAAAGCCTTATGCCATCGGCATCGAAGCTCTCTCACGGCCGTGAGAATCCTCATTCGGCCAATGGATATTCCGAGGGCTTAGCGCCTATGCCGCCTTGGCCATTGCGGGAGAGGCCGCACCATTGCGCGGCGCCACGCCGATCGCCGCGCGCGCCTGGACCGCCTTCACCTCGCTCGAGTGGCGGATCAGGTTGTAGCGCAGTGCCGTGTAGAGGTTCACCGGGAACGGCATGTTGGCGTTGAAGTCGATGATCAGCACGACGCGGGTCTCGAGCGTCTGGTTCTTGACCCAGTGCTCGCGCGTGTCGTCGAACACCAGCGGCTCGCCTTCCTTCCAGAAGAAATGGTGGCCGCCGATCTCGATCCAGCACTTTTCCGGTTCCTTGGGCACGATCAGCGGATAGTGAAAGCGGATCACGCCGGCGGCCGAGCCCCGGTGGGGCACGATCTCGGCGCCGCCCGCCAGGATCGAGAAGAGCGCGGTGTGGACGCCCGGGATACGGCTGATCGCGGCGTAGGTGTCGGGGACCGCGGCGGTGTTCTCGGTGATCTCGTGGCCCCAGATCTTCAGCAGGAAGGTGCGCCAGGCGCGGCCGGCGACGTAGAGGTCGCGCGGATGGACCTCGTGCAGGGCCGGGATCTCCTCGTGGTGGCTCAGCAGGTACTGCAGGTCCGCCTTGATCTTGTCGTGGCTCTTCTTGAGCTCGCCCAGCACCGGGAACGCCTTCATGGCGTCCTCGCCGCCCAGCGGCAACTTGGGCATGCGCCGCAGGATCATGTCGGACATCTTGAGGTTGAGGTTCTCGATCGGCTCCTGCGGCACCCAGATGTTCTTGGTGAGATAGAAGCGGCCTTTCTGGCCGACGTTCGAGTTCTGCTCGGTTTCCATCAAAGGGGTCCTGGTACTCTGAAAGGGGTAGACGGCAATTTGTTACGGTCGGTCGGCCATTTCAAGGCAGTGAATTGACGCGCCCACAATGGCGACAGTCTCGATTTCCTGCGCCAAGTCCCGGAAAACATGTCACAATTCTCTCCTGAAGTTAAGATACGAGCCGCATGTTCCGTCTCGCCGACGTCCCGCTCTCGCTCTCCGGCATGACCCGTATTCCCGGGCGGCGGGTCTTTTTGCGGGCGCCGAGCATGGACGATTGGCCCGAATGGGCCGAATTGCGGGCGCGCAGCCGCACCTTCCTCACGCCCTGGGAGCCGACGTGGCCCGACGATTCGCTGGGGCGCGACCACTTCCGGCGTCGACTGCGCCAGCAGGTGCGCGAATGGCGCGCCGGCGAGGCCTACGGGCTGTTCGTCTTCCTGAACGACAGGCGCCGGCTGGTCGGCGGCATCAACCTGTCGAACGTGCGCCGCGGCGTCGCCCAGGCGGCGTCGGTCGGCTACTGGATGGGCCAGCCCTACGCCGGGCAGGGGCTGATGACCGACGCGTTGAAGGCCATCCTGCCCTTCGTGTTCGATGAATTGCGGCTGCATCGGCTCGAGGCCGCCTGCCTGCCGCACAACGAGCCGTCGAAGTCGGTGCTGTCCAAGGCCGGGTTCCACGAAGAAGGGCTGGCGCGCCAGTACCTGCGGATCAACGGCCAGTGGGCCGACCATCTGCTGTTCGCGCTGCTGCGCGCCGACTACGACTCGATGCTGCGGGCGGCCCGCTGAGAGGGACCCGCTGAAGGAAATCCCATGCGCAATCTCACGCCGACCTCCATCACCCAGGCTTTCGCCGACTATGCCGCCAACGCCCCCAGCAAGCGCACGCGCGACCTGCTGGTGAGCCTGGCCGGTCACCTGCACGCCTTCGTGCGCGACAACAGGCTGACGCAGGCCGAATGGAACGCCGCCATCGATGCACTCACGCGGGCCACGCAGTTCACCGACGACAAGCGCAACGAATACATCCTGTTCTCGGATCTGCTGGGCGTGTCGTCGCTGGTCGACATGGTGAACGCCGAAACCAAGGGCACCCAGTCGTCGGTGCTCGGGCCGTTCCACATCGAAGGCGCGCCCGAACTCGCCAACGGCGGCGACCTGTGGCGCGGCCAGGTCGGCGAGCCGCTGGTCGTGAGCGGCAAGATCGTCGACCAGAAGGGCGCGCCGGCCGCCGGCACCGTGCTGGCGCTGTGGCAGAACGCCGGCAACGGCCTCTATGCCCAGCAGGATCCGCAGCAGACCCCGACCAACTACCATGGCCGCCTGACCGTGGCCGCCGATGGCACCTTCGCCTTCTCGACGGTGCGGCCGGTGTCCTACACCGTGCCGGACGACGGCCCCGCAGGCGACATGCTGCGCGCGCTCGGCCGCGACGCCTGGCGGCCGGCGCACCTGCACATGATCATCCAGGCGCCGGGCCACAAGCCGCTGATCACCGAGTTCTTCCCCGAGGACGACAAGTATCTCGACCGCGACGCCGTGTTCGGCGTGCGCGCCGGCCTCGTCCTGCCGTTCAAGCGCGCCGCGGACCGCGCGGCGCTGCCGGCCAATCTCGCGGCCCGCGCCACGCTGCCGATGCCGGTGTGGACGGCGCGCCTCGATCTTACCTTGCCGCCTGCCTGACGGCCGCGACCCAACCGTCGGCGTGCCGCTCGAGGCCGCGGCCCGAGAGGTGGCAATCGTCATAGCGGTCGGCGACCCCGATCTGGTCGGTGTCCGGTCCGGCGTAGACACCGGGCAGCCGGGTGAGATCGCGCTGGATCCGCCGCAGCCTTTCGTCGGGCGGTGAGCGATAGCAGGCGGAGGCCTGGGCGACGAAGAACTTGGCCTGCGGGAAATATTTCCGGGCAAGGGCGATGATCGTGCGCATCGCGGCGTCGTAGCCCGCGACGCCCGCGGCGTTGGCGTCGTCTTCGCCCTGGTGCCAGAGGAAATGCGTGACGGTGAGGCCCGCGGCCTTGGTGTCGGCCAGGCGTTGCTCGAGCATGGGGTTGAGCCACCCACCGGTCGCCCAGTCGCGGGCCGTGGTCGCCGAGATGCCCGCGGCCTCCAGGATGACCATGTCGAATGTCTTCGCGGCGATCAGCTTGTTGCCCATTGCCGTCCACGGGCCGCCCTGCAGGTTCGAGGCACCGAGCAGCGGATCCTCGGCGATGAAGTATCGCCCGTCCCAGTAGTTGAGCACGGCGTCGCTTGCCGCTGCGAATTTCTCGCCACCGCGGTTCGCCGCGTTGCTCTGGCCGAACACGAAGGCGACCATCGTGCGTTCGGTGATCGCCGGGCGCGGGACTTCGCGCTTGTCCGGATAGGCGACAAGTTGCCCGAATGTGTTGAATGAGCCCCGGGGCTCGTCCGGCGGTGTCCACAGGGTGGCGCGGGGATCGACGGCGTGGCGGACCGACTGGACGAAGCGGAACAGGTCGTCGGCGCGGCGCCCCGACTGCATGCCGATCAACAAGCCGATCGACAGACAGGCCACGCAGACCGCGCCGACCGCGGCGAGGCGGGCGAGCGTGCGCCAGCGTGGTCTCCGGGATGCCTGCCCGATCATTCGCCGACGCTGCCGACGACCATGCGCCCCAGCAGATGCTGGGCGAGATAGTCGGACGCCTGCGGCGTCAGATGGCCTTCGTCGTCGCTGGTCAGTCCTGTCTTCGGATCGTCGCCGAGATAGGTGAGGCAGCCGCTGCCGTCGCAGAAGAGGTCGATGATGTCGACGAAGGCCATCGAGTCCGAGGTCGTGAAATGGGTCCGCAGGACGTCGCCGAGATAGAGGATCTGGCGGTCGACGCCGACCAGCGTGCGGCGCGGCGGCGTGGGCCACAGGTTGCGCGCGACGATCGTGGGCAGCGGCGCCGTCCAGTGCGGCGTCGGCCCGGCGAACAGCGTGCGCTTGACGCCGAGCGCCTTCAGTTTGGCCGCGTTGGTCTCGAAGATGCGGATGAACTGCCAGCGGTCCTGGGCCATGACCACGACATCGGGCCGGGTGCTGGCGATCGCGGCGAGTGCCAGCGCGTTGAAGGCCTTGCAGTGCGCATAGACCGACGGACCCTGATCGTAGGTTGAAGGATAGCAGTCCGGGCTGGTCACACGCAGGATCTGCCAGTCGGCCGGCAGGTTGCGCTGGAGACCGTCGTAGAGCTGCTGGGCATGCGTGTCGCCCCACAGCATCACGGCGTGCTGGCGCGCGGGATCGCGCCGGGTGCAACTCGGCGCGACGCTGGGGAACTCGCAGGCCGGAGGCGGCGCGGCGTACTCCTTGAAATGATCGACGAAGTCCTGCCGTGCCATGTCGCGATAGCCCGTGCCGGGCAGGCCGCTCGCGAGATAGCAGGCGACGCCGGTCGCGCCGACGGCCAGCGCGACACCGGCCAACGACAAGGCCTTGGTTGGCGACCCGCCGCGGCGGCGCAATGGCCGCTCCACCAGGATCGTCGTCGCGGCCGCTGCGGCGACGGTGAGGAGGAGCACTCCCAGGCGCGTGCTGGGCGAGGACGGTCCGCTCTCGACGATCCGCGCGAACGCCAACAGCGGCCAATGCCAGAGATAGAGCGGGAGGCTGACCAGGCCGACGGCCACGAGGGCCCAATGGCCGAGGAGCCGGCGGTTCACCCATGTCTCGGGAGGCGCCGACAGGATCAGGAACGTGCCGCCCACCGCCAGCAGCGTCCACGCGGCCGAGCCGCCGGGTGGCACCCGGGCGAAGAACATGCCGGCGACCACGAGGCAGAGACCCAGCGCCGAGGCCGTGCCCGCGCTCGACGCATGCCAGCGCCAGCCGCGCTGCTGGAACCAGGCAAGCAGCGCGCCGGCCATTGGCTCCCAGGCCCGCGTCAGCGGCGAATAGTAGGCGGCGACCGGATCGTGGCGGCCGAGATAGACGCTGGCGGCGAACGAGACGATGAGGGCCGCGCCCACCAGCGCCGCGCCGGCGGCCTTGCGCTTCCAGGCCAGCATCAACAGCAGTGGCCAGACGAGCACGAACTGCCCGCCGATCGCGAGGCTCCACAGGTGGAGCAGGATCGTCGACGGCGCGGAGTCGCCGAACGCGGCGGTCTCGCGCCACAGGACGAAGTTGGAGAGGAAGGTGATGCCTGCTGCCGCCTGCTTGCCGAGTTCGCGGTATTCACCGGCGAACAGCAGGAACCATCCGAGCACCAGAACGCTGGCCAGCACCAGCAGCAGCGCCGGCAGCACGCGCCGCAGCCGCGCACCGAAGAATTCGAGGAGGCCGAAGGTGCCGCGGTCGAGGCCGCCCAGCACGATCGAGGAGACGAGGTAGCCGCTCACGACGAAGAAGACGTCGATGCCGAGGAAGCCGCCGACCAGCCAGCGCGAGGAGATGTCGGCCACGATGACGGACAGGACGGCGAGGCCCCGGAGACCGTCGATGTCGGCGCGATGGCTCGGTCTGTACTCCACGTCCGCCAGATTTCCCCCTCGAACCCGCGGAGCCTAGCGTCCGCTGCGTCGCGCCGGTTTGCCGCGCGAGCCCGAGCCGGTGCGGACGCCCCGGAAGACGCGGCTGTGCTGCATCTTGCCGAGATGGATGCCGACGTTGGCCGACGCCGCCTGGCCGGGCAGCTCCAGCTCGTTGGCCTCGAGGCGGCGGATCTCGTCGCGCAGGCGGCCGGCCTCCTCGAATTCGAGGTTGGCGGCGGCCTCGCGCATGCGCTTCTCGAGTTCGGCGACGTGGGTGCGCAGGTTGTGGCCGACCAGATGCACATCGCCCGAGACGCCGGTGTCGACCGTGTAGTGGTCGCGTTCGGCGGTCGACTGCAGGATCTCGCCGATGTTCTTCTTGATCGAGGCCGGCGTGATGCCGTGAGCCTCGTTGTAGGCCATCTGCTTGGCGCGGCGCCGGTCGGTCTCGCTGATCGCATACTTGATCGAATCGGTCATCTTGTCGGCGTAGAGGATGACCCGGCCGTCGATGTTGCGCGCGGCACGGCCGATCGTCTGCACCAGCGAGGTCGGCGAGCGGAGGAAGCCTTCCTTGTCGGCGTCGAGGATCGCCACCAGCGCGCACTCGGGAATGTCGAGGCCCTCGCGCAGCAGGTTGATGCCGACCAGCACGTCGAAGGCGCCGAGACGCAGGTCGCGGATGATCTCGATGCGCTCCAGCGTGTCGATGTCGGAGTGCAGGTAGCGGCAGCGGATGCCGGCCTCGTGGAGATATTCCACGAGATCCTCGGCCATGCGCTTGGTGAGCACCGTCACCAGCACCCTCTGGCTTTTCTTCGCGCAGTCCTTGCACTCGGCGATCAGGTCGTCGACCTGCTTCTCCACGGGGCGGATGATGACCGTCGGATCGATCAGGCCGGTCGGGCGGATCACCTGCTCGATGAAGGTACCCTGGGTGCGCTCCATCTCCCACGGACCGGGCGTGGCGCTGACGAAGGTCGTCTGCGGGCGCAGCGCCTCCCATTCCTCGAACTTGAGTGGCCGGTTGTCGATCGCCGACGGCAGCCGGAAGCCGAACTCGGCCAGCACGCTCTTGCGGTTGAAGTCGCCGCGGAACATGCCGCCGATCTGCGGCACCGTGACGTGGCTCTCGTCGCAGATCAGCAGGGAGTTCTGCGGGAAGTATTCGAACAGGGTGGGCGGCGGCTCGCCCGCCTTGCGGCCGGTCAAGTAGCGCGAATAGTTCTCGATGCCGGCACAGGCGCCGGTCGTCGACATCATCTCGATGTCGAAATTGGTGCGCTGCTCCAGCCGTTGCGCCTCGAGCAGGCGTCCCGCGCGGTTGAACTCGTCGAGCCTCTGCTTGAGGTCGAGCTTTATCTGCTCGATCGCCTTCTGCAGCGTCGGCTTGGGCGTCACGTAGTGGCTGTTGGCATAGACGATGATGTCGTTCAGCGACAGGGTCTTGTCGCCGGTCAGCGGATCGAACTCGGTGATCGACTCGATTTCGTCGCCGAACATTTCGAATCGCCAGGCGCGGTCCTCGTAGTGGGCAGGGAACAGGTCGATCGTGTCGCCGCGCACACGGAAGGTGCCGCGCTGGAAGGCGTTGTCGTTCCTCTTGTACTGCTGCTCGACGAAGCGGCGCAGCAGGGTGGTGCGGTCGACCTTCTGGCCCTTGTGCAGGCGGAAGGTCATCGCCTGGTAGTTCTCCAGCGGACCGATGCCGTAGATGCACGACACCGAAGCCACGATGATCACGTCGTCGCGCTCCATCAGCGCGCGCGTCGCGGAGTGGCGCATGCGGTCGATCTGCTCGTTGATCGACGAATCCTTCTCGATGAAGGTGTCGGTGCGCGGCACGTAGGCTTCGGGCTGGTAGTAGTCGTAGTAGGAGACGAAGTACTCGACGGCGTTGTCGGGGAAGAAGCCCTTCATCTCGCTGTAGAGCTGGGCCGCCAGCGTCTTGTTGGGCGCCATCACCAGCGCCGGGCGGTTCTGCGAGGCGATGACGTTGGCCATGGTGAATGTCTTGCCGGAACCGGTGACGCCCAGCAGCACCTGGTCGCGCTCGCCACCCTCGACGCCGTCGATGAGCTGGCGGATCGCCTCGGGCTGGTCGCCGGCCGGCGTGTAGTCCGACGCCAGCCTGAACGGCTGCGAGGCGCTTTCGAGCTCGGGCCGCCGCTGGATGTACGGCATCAGGAGCGGCGTGGCCGGCAGCGCGAGATTCTTTGAGGGCATGGCCTGCATTATATGATGCGCCGCCCGGGGGGCCGCAATGCTAGCTTCGCCGGCCCGCGATGCCTGACATATTTTCCACACCTTTCGTCATTTCCGCCGTCGTCGCCGTGATTGCAGGCATGGTGCGCGGCTTTGCCGGCTTCGGCGCGGCGATGCTGATGACGCCCATTTTCTCGGCGCTCTACGGGCCCGAGGTCGGAGTGGCCCTGTGCCTGTTGCTCGAGATCACGGTGGCCCTGCCGCTGCTGCCACGCGCCGCCCGCCACGTCGACTGGCGCCGCATCGGCCTCTTGATGACGGCCGCCATCGTCGGCGCGCCGTTCGGCAATCTCGTGCTGACCTGGGTGTCCCCGGAGCCGATGCGCTGGGCGATCTCCGCCATCGTGCTGTCGGCGGTGGCGATGCTGGCGAGCGGCTGGCGCTTCAGCGGCCAGCCGCGGCCGGCGACCACCCTGATCGCCGGCGGCATCAGCGGCTTCCTCAACGGCCTGTCGGGCATGGCCGGCCCGCCGATCGCGTTCTACTACCTCGCCGGAACGGATGCCGCGGTGAAGGTGCGGGCCAATCTCACCACTTACTTCGTCTTCGTCGACCTGGTGGCGGTGCTGGTGTTCTTCGCACGCGACCTCGTCGGCTGGCACACGGCGGTGGAGGGATTCTTTCTCGCGCCGGCGGTGGTGGTCGGCGGCCTGCTGGGGGAGCGCCTGTTTCCGCTGGCGAGCGAGGTTTTCTATCGCCGGCTAGCACTCTTTTTGCTGTGTGCCGTGGCGATCGGCTCCTTGATCCTGTGAGTTGGGCCGGGTAGCGGAGGCAGAATGCAGATCTGGGGCAAGATCGTGGGCGGCTCGGCAGGTTTCGCCATCGGCGGACCGATCGGCGCGCTGCTGGGCGCGGTCGCGGGCCACGCCGTCGACCACTATGTCGAGCAGCGCGTCAGTGCCGAGACGGCGGTCGCCGCGCCGGTCGATGCCGAGGATCATCCCGGCCTGCGCCAGATCGCCTTCACGGTCGGCGTGATCGCGCTCGGCGCCAAGATGGCGCGGGTCGACGGCGAGGTGACGAGCCGCGAGGTCGAGGCCTTCCGTTCTTTCTTCCATGTGCCGGCGGAAGAAGAGAAGAACGTCGAGCGCTTCTTCGATCTCGCCAAGCGCGACGCGGCGGGCTTCGAGACCTATGCCCGCCAGGTGGCCGCGTTGTTTCCCGATGCGCCCGAAATCCTCGAAAGCGTCCTCGAGGGCCTGTTCGACATCGCCAAGGCCGACGGCAAGGTCGGCGCCGCCGAGGCCGGCTACCTCGCCCGGGTGGCCGAGATCTTCGGCCTGAGCTCGGCGCGCTTCGATCGTGCGCGGGCCGCCGCCCTGGGCGAAATGGAGTGCGAGGCCTGTGTCGTGCTGGGCATCGATCCGCTCGCCACCGACGAGCAGATTCGCGACGCGTGGCTGCGCCAGGTCAAGGCACACCATCCCGACCGCCTGATCGCCGAGGGCCTGCCGGAAGAGGCGATCAAGGTCGCCAACCGCAAGCTCGCGTTGATCAACGACGCCTACGACCGGCTGCGCCGCGAGCGCGGCCTCGTGGCGGCCTAGGCTCGCGGCGTGACGCTCGCCCTCGTCGAGCACCCGTCGCCCAACCACGCGCCGCGCGCCGCGGAGCCCGTCGACATCCTGGTCCTGCACTACACCGAGCTGCCGCTGAAGGAGTCGCTCGACATCTTGAGCGACGACACGCGCGAGGGCCGCGTGAGCGCGCACTACGTGCTCGATCTCGACGGTACGGCCTACCGGCTGGTGCCCGAGGACCGCACCGCCTGGCACGCCGGCAAATCCTGGTGGCGCGGCCGCGAGGCGCTGAACGCGACGTC
>Ga0068855_100002844_pt1 | contig 21273 bp, 12 predicted proteins | sample KBSCornC52_FD_66592 | JGI IMG/M metagenome (GOLD analysis project Ga0068855, IMG submission 66592) | Corn rhizosphere microbial communities from Kellogg Biological Station, Michigan, USA - KBS Corn C5-2 | ecosystem: Host-associated > Plants > Roots > Rhizosphere > Soil ...
TTGCAGCGTTTTGTCCGGCGGAAGCTGCGGCTGAAGCTGGCAACATTGGCGAAGCCGCAGCCGAGCGCGATCTCGGTGATATTCAGCTCCTGCTCGGCGAGCAAGCGGCAGGCGCGACCGATGCGCAATTCATTCACGAATTCGTGAAACGTTTTGCCCGTGCGCGCCTTGAAAAAACGGCTGAAGGCGCCAGGGCTGAAATGCGCCAGGCGCGCGATTTCGTCGCGATTCAACGGCTCGGCGATGCGTTGCTGGATCAACTCGCACACCCGGCGCAGTCGCTCGCCGTGCTGGTCGGGAAGTTGTGGCAGGAAGCCGGCGCTGCAGATCGGCACGAGTTCCTCGGAGCCGGCGAGCAAATCGAGCAACTGTAATAGATCCAGTACGCGCGCGAAGCCCTCCCGCTGGGGCAGCGCCTGCATCAGCGCCGTGGCGGCGCGGCGCGTCTTGCCGCGCACTTGCAGGCCGACCGCGGCCCGCTTGAGCAGGCGCTGGATGCGCTCCGCTTCGGGGCGCTGAAAGAAATCCGCACCGAGGAAATCTTCGCGAAAATAAATAATGATGCCATGCAATTCCTTGCGCTGGCCGCGGGGGGCGTCTTCAAATTGCCAGGCGTGCGGCAGATTGGGTCCCAGCAACGAAATCTCGCCCGCTTCGAGCGGCCCGATGTTATCGCCTACGATCCGATGGCCGGAGCCGTTCACCACGAGGCCGAGTTGATACTCCGGATGAAAGTGCCAGGTGCATTTATAATCCGGCCCGCGCAGTTCCATGACGCGAAAAGATTCCTGCGTCGTCTGGGTGACTTGATGATAGGTGACTTTCATAGGGAGAGGGAGAAAGGCTGGGTAAGCTCGCAACCGGGATGCTTGATCGGCAGCGCATTAGGGCGGATCGCTGCCCGGCGCGGCGATGATAAACTGCCCGCGGAAAAAGGACAGGGATACAACTTGGCCGGAGGTGCAAAAAAACGCTCATTTTGTAACCACCTCGAGGCCATAAAACAGAAACGCTCGCGGGAAGCCGCGAGCGCTCTGGGATTGGAATGGCGGGCACTTTAGAACTCTTCGATCTCCCGACGGACGTCCTCCTTGGACTTGCCGAGCCGCTTTTGCAGGCGGCCGAGGAGTTCGTCTTCCTTACCTTCGGCAAAGGTGAGGTCGTCATCGGTGAGCTGACCGTACTTCTGCTTCAGCTTGCCTTTGATTTCGTTCCAGTTGCCCTTGAGATTCATCTTAGTCATGCCCTTGCATCGCTGACCGGGGGCGGGGCGGACGTTTGCGCGTGATTCTGGCAAGTCGCATAAAATTGTCCTCGCATCTTGGGAACCGCTGCGAGAGCTTTTTCGGCACGCGCATTGCTGCGAGCAAATACGAATCTTCCCCCATACAACTCCGCCCCGTGAGCACAAACGTTGACGAACCGTTGATCCAGAACTGTCCCGAATGTGGCGCAGCCATGGATGTCACTGATGTCGAACCTCTCTCCGCCGTGGTCTGCCCGACTTGTGGCGCACCGGCCACGGTGAGTACGATGATCGATCACTTCGAGCTCGTGGACATGCTCGGCCACGGCGGCATGGGCGCGGTCTACAAGGCGCATGACACCTCGCTCGACCGCATGGTGGCGCTCAAACTCCTGAAAAAAAGCAGCGGCACTCCGGAGCAGATCAAACAACTCGAGACCGAGGCGGCGATCACCGCTTCGATCAATCATCCCCACGTCGTACGCGTGTTTAGCACGGGGATGGATCACGGGCGTTTTTACATCGCCATGGAGCTGGTGGAGAAGGGGACGCTCGACAAACTCATCGAGCTGCAGGGACGCGTCGCCGAGGCGCAGGTGCTCGAGGTCGGCATCCAGATCGCCAGCGGATTGCGCGCCGCGCATGAGGCGGGGCTGATTCACCGCGACGTCAAGCCGGGGAACATCCTTTTCACCGATTCCCACACTTCGAAGATCGTGGACTTCGGTCTGGCAATTTTTGCCGAGGACGAGGTGAAGGTGCGCGGGGAAATCTGGGGGACGCCGTATTATGTTGCGCCGGAGAAGCTCGACCAAAAGCCCGAGGATTTTCGCAGCGATATTTATTCGCTCGGGGGCACGCTCTTCCACGCGCTGGCCGGCCGGCCGCCCTTCGAGGCGGAGAATGCCTCGCTCGTTGCGCTGAAACATTTGAAGAGCCAGGCGGTGAGCTTGCAGGCTTTCGCGCCGCAGGTTTCGAGCAATACGAATTACGTCATCAACCGCACGCTGAACAAAGATCCCGATAAGCGTTACCAAAGTTACGATGAGCTGATCGAGCATTTGGAATACGCGCTGAACGAATTGCAGGCCGGACGCGGCAAGGCGGAAGGCAAGCGTGTGGTGCTCGAAACGGATCAGGATAAAAAGGCGATGGGCCTGCTGAGTTTTGTGATGGTCGGCCTGCTCGTGCTGCTCCTCGGCGCGGGTGTGCTGTTCCGAAATCAGATTTTCTCCGGCTCTCAGGAGGAGCAGGCGAAGAAAGGCAGCGCCTTGATCGCCCAAGGGGTGGGTGGGTTGGCCAGAGGCGAGCCGGCGAATGCCGCCACTTCGCTCGCCGCGGTAGCTGCGCAGAAGCCGAAGCAGCCCTGGCTGAATTGGGCGGATATGTTGACGGGTCTGGCACAGATCGCTTCCGGGCATCGCCAGGAAGGAATGAACATCTTCCAGCGGGTGGAAGCGCGCGGGCCGTACTCGAAGAGCGATGCGGACAAGGCGACGGCGGACTTTTTCATCCAGACCACGCAGCAGATGACGAGTGAGCACGTCATCGATCCCAAGGCGGTCCAGGTGCCCGCTGGCGGTGTCGGCCCGGCGGCCTACCTCTTTTACGGCATGAAGGATTGGGAAGCGGGTGCGGTCGACGAAGCGGCGGATTTCTTTCGGCGTTTCCGGCAGGCGGAATTTACCGGGACGGATGCGTGGCTCGAGGGCCTCAAGCCGATGGCGACCGACTACGTCGAGGAGTATACCGCCTATCAAATGGCGTCGGACGCCTGGAAGGGTGCGAAGACGATCGATCAAAAGCGCACCGCGGTGAAGCAGCTCAAGGCCGTGCAGGGCAAGCTCGCGCCCAAAGCGCAGGAACTCGCGGTGACGGCCGCGGCCGAGGTCTCCAAGCTCGAGAAGGAACGTTCGGCGATGCTCGCGCAGGGCAAGATACCGGACGGGCGTTACAGGCTCACGAATCGCAAGACGGGCAAGGCCCTGGAAGTGGAAGGTCATTCGCACGACGACGGTCACAAGGTGCAGACCTACAGCTTCAACAACGGCGGCAACCAGCAGTGGCGCATCGTGCCGCAGGACAATGGCACCTACATGCTGGTCAACGCGGAAGGCGGCAAGGCGCTCAGCCTGCCGACCAATCCGACCACGCTAGAGCATCACAACCCGCCCAGCAACGGCAAGCCGACCGCGACACCCACGCCCACTCCCAAGCCGGCCCCCAACGCACCCAAGCCGACGCCGACACCGACGCCCAAGCCGGTGACCGACGACAACACGCAGGCGCAGCAGTCGAACGTCAACAAGACCATCCCGTGGCAGCGCTGGCGGATCGAGAAGATCGAGAACAACTACTTCAAAATCATCTCGCAGCTCGACGGCAAGGCCTTGACTGCCAAAGGCCCGGACAATGGCTCCGCCGTCATCCAGGCCCCCTACGATAACGCCCAGGAGCAGCAGTGGAAGATTGAAGGGCTGTAGGTGGGAGGGGAATGACGAATGATTCCGGAGTTCGGAATGCGGAATGCGGAATGTGCGCCGGGCGGCGCGGAGAATCTGCAGGATGCTTTTGCATTTGCGTGACTTTCCTCTTTTCACCGCGCCTCTCCGCCACTAGGGTCCCCGCCTCACGCGCTCGTAGCTCAATTGGATAGAGCGTCGGCCTCCGAAGCCGAAGGTTGTGGGTTCGACCCCCGCCGGGCGCATGATTTACCGAAGAGCGAGTGTGGCTTGACTGTCGACCCGATTTCTGTGCTCGGGTCGGGTGCGCCGTTGGAGCGGGATTTCAAGAGCCGAGTCGGCAGAAATCGGAACAGAACCCACAGGCCTGGCTCGACTGGGAATCACAGCGATTCCTCGCTCCGCACCTTGATCGCGCGCGGATTGTCCGCGTAGAGCTCGATGTAGCCGCACCCGGTACAAACCCAGGCTGAGACCGTGGGCGCGTTTGGTGGCCGCCGGGGGGAGTTTCGTAAACTGAATTTGCGAAACTCGAAAACACCCGAAGCGTGGGGTGACGCGCGTGTGGTCGAGCGCGCGGCTGTAGGGCGGCGATCTTCGCCGCCGCGTGGCGTCTGAACGGCCCCGATGTGGACACGGACGGCGGCCAGGAATGGCCGCCCTACAATCGCGCTTTCTGCCGGCGCCGTTGATTGACGCATTCGGTTTCGCAAATCCCGGTGCGCCGAGTATGCGGGAAGGTGACAATTACCCGCGATCTGCGGCGCTTCGGCCCAGCCCGAAGGACGAAAGAAAATAGCCCAGCACGGCAGTGATGGGATGTGCCAACAACGGCGAGTCCCGAGGGACTGCAGAATCGCGCCCATCTGGTTGCCTTTTGTTTCCGGATCGCAGCGAAGGGCAATTCTTTCGTCTCTCACGGGACTTTCGCTTCTCTTGGAATGATCCCAGCACTGGCGTGCGGGGCTATTTTCTTTCGCCCTAAAGGGTTGGGAGCCGGCCAGGGGTTGGAGGGCATTGTGCGTCGACAGATCTTCGTGCGTCTCGTCTGAAACCTTCCAGTTGCGCTTGGTGCAAAAAAAAAAGCGCCGCAGCTTTCGCTGCGGCGCGTGTGCTGAAGCTGGATGCTCAGCGTGAGGATGACCTGCTCGCGGCTTAGCCCTCCGCGGGGGCCGGGATCTCGTGATCGCGGAGGCGGAGACTGTCGAGGGCAGCGCGGACTTCTTCGCGGAGCTCGGCGAGCATCTCACGGGTGATTTCAATCTGCGCGTCCTTGAACTCGGCCCACTCGGCGGCGGTAGCCTGGAGGCGGGCGTAGGAGCTGGCGATGTATTCGCGGGCGGCCGTGGTGAGGTGCGGGCACTCGAGCTTCGTCTCCATGTGACGCTGGGCTTCCGCCAGCTCGGCGAGAAGGATCTTCTCGGCGGGCACGCGGCGCAGGTTCTTGGCCAGACCGAGCGTGGAGAGCGTCCAGATGATCCACTTCGTGGGATCCCACTGCCAGGGCTTCACGCCGTTGCGGTAGTCGTGCTGAAACTCGTGATGATAGTTGTGATAGCCCTCGCCGCCGGTGACGAGCGCCATGATCCAGGAATCGCGAGCGGAGCAGCGCGAAGAATAGGGGCGCTTGCCGATGTAGTGGCAGAGCGAATTGATGCAGAAGGTGCAATGCTGGAGGGCCACCACGCGGGCGACGCCGCCGATGAGGAGAGCGCCGAGCGCCGAACGCCAGCCCCCCCACATAAAGCCGATGATGGTCGGGAGCGCAAAGGCGACGAAAGCGCCGAGCTGGTGCACATACTTGTGCTGGAGCATGACCATCCAATCCTTCTTCAGGTCGGCCACGTTCTCGTAGGTCGGATCGGGCTTGAGCTTGAACATGAGCCAGCCGACGTGGGCGTGAAAGAGGCCCTTGGAGATGTCGTAGGGGTCCTCGTTGTGATCGACGTGCTTGTGGTGGGTGCGATGTTCGCAGGCCCACATAAGGGCGGAGTTTTCAAACGCCCCCGCGCCGAAGATGAGCACCAGCGCGCGGACGAGCCAGTGCCCCTGGAAGGCGAGGTGCGAGAACATCCGATGATAGCCCAGGGTGATGGAGAACCCGCAGGCATTGATCATTACGGAAAACAGAATGATTTGGAACCAATCCAGGCCGAAGTGCCAAATGTAAAGGGGCACGGCGGTGAGGGTGAGGGCGAGGGTGCCGATAAGGAAGACGCTGGTCGTCCAGTGGACTTTGTCGAATGGGATGCGCTTGAACATGAAAAAAAAGGCAGGAGGGAGGCGTGCTGGCGCACGAAGGTCGAGACGAATAATGGCAAAGCAGGTCGCGTGCAACGGGAATCGCGTGAAGGCACGTATTTTTCTCGACAAATGGCGGAGGAAGGGTTCGCAACATGCCGGCTTTTGCACCGAATAGGAAGCTTTTTCAGAGAGAAGGGTGCGGAAGGAGGGCTCTCCAGAAATTGCTACCGCAAGTTTGAGAAGAAAAATTTTCGGAAAATGACACTGGGGTGCTGAAATACGTAATAGAACGGATGTTTTTCTCCAAAATGAGGAATCAGGGTGGAACCTGATAATTTTTCTCGAAGGTTGCGCCCGCATTATGCTTTCGCAATGGGGGTCCCATGCGCAGTACTCAGTCCCCACCGCTCTTTCTCTGGAGAAGCCTCGCTCTCCCTTTTTGCGTTTTATTGGGCTGTTTGGTCCTGATTATCACGATCGTGCATTCGCTGCCGATGGCTTCCGCGGCGATGTGGCAGCAATGGCTGCTCATCTCCCTCGCCGTTGGCGCCATGATTGCGGCGGTCGCCACTTGTGTGCGGGCAGGCCGCAGCATGGCCATTCCGGTGCAGCATTTGGTGGAAGTGGCGATGGCGGTGAAGAATGGACGCGCCAAGCACCGCGCTTCCGGCAAGGTCGCCGGGGAATTTCGTCCGCTGGCCGATGCGTTGAACCAAATGATCGAGGCGCGTCAGCGCGCTGAGGAAAAGCTGAAGCTCGCGCAAGAGAGCCTGGAGCTGAAAGTGCACGCGCGTACCGTGGAGCTCTGGCGGGCGAACAAGGCGCTGCAGGAAGAGGTGGAGCAGCGGGCCAAGGCCGAGCGGGAACTCCAGCAGGCACAGAAGATGGACGCGCTGGGCAAGTTCGCCGGTTCGATCGCGCACGATTTCAATAACCTGCTCACCGTCATCCTCGGCGGCGCGGAGTGTGCCATGCAGCACATTCGCCCGGAGAGCGAGGCCATGCAGTTCGTCCGCAGCATCTGGAAAGCCGGCGAGAGTGCCGCCGCGCTCACCCGGCCGCTGCTCACCTTCAGCCGCAACGAAGTGCGCGAGGTGGCTCCGCTCGACCTGAACCAGACGGTCGAGGAAACGGCCATGCTCGTTCGCCGGCTCATCGGCGTAAATATCGAGGTGAAGCTGAAGCTGGCTCCCGAGCTGCCGAAGATCATCGCCAACGCCAACCAATTCCAGCAGGTGCTGGTGAACCTGGCGGTCAATGCGCGCGACGCGATGGAAGGCTCCGGCACGTTGACCATGGCCACGCTGCACGCTTCGGTGGATCCTGAGCGGCAGATTCGCCACGAGGCAACTTCGATCGACTGGGTGGAACTGCGAGTCAGCGACTCCGGTTGCGGGATGGATGCCGAGACGAAAAACCGCATTTTCGAGCCGTTCTTCACCACCAAGCCCGCAGGGCGCGGCACGGGCCTCGGCCTGGCCACGGTATTTGGCATCGTGAAGCAGGCGGGCGGCTTCCTGGAAGTGGAGAGCGAGGTCGGGGTCGGCACGACTTTCCGCCTCTTCCTGCCGGTGCCTGAGGAACCGGTGGAGATTGAAGTTGCGGCACCCGTTGTGACTACGATGAAAGACGACCGTCCCTCGGGCGGCGAGACCATCCTGCTGGTCGAAGACGAAGACGAAATTCGCGAGCTGGCGGTGCTCATGCTCGAAGGCAAAGGCTACCATGTCATTCCGGCCGCCGATGCCGAGAAGGCGCTCCTCCTGGCCGAGGAACACGGCAGCGGTATCCAGGCGCTCATTACGGACGTGGTCATGCCGCGGATCAGCGGTGTGCAACTGGCGGAGATCCTCGCCAAGAAGATGCCCGAACTGCGCATCCTCTTCGTGTCCGGCCACTGCCGCGAGTCCATCCAGCCGGAGACGCTGGCTGAAAACCGCGCCGAATACCTGCAAAAGCCGTATCGCAGCGATTCGTTGATCGCCGCGGTGCAGCAGGTGTTGCGAAGCTAGTTCGAAGTTCGAAGATCGGAGATCGGTTTTCGGAGATGGAAGATCGGTTTTCCGGCTTTTCCCGATCTCCCAACTGCCATCTCCGAGACCCGATACGGACTCCGCGCTTGCGTTGCAAGGCAGAGGCACGCACCTTGCTGCGATGTCATTTCAAGATTTTGGCCTTCTCGATGAGGTCGTCCACGGGGTGCAATCGATGGGCTACGTCGATCCCACGCCCATTCAGCTGCGCGCTTTTCCGATCATTTTGTCCGGCAAGGATATGATGGGTTCAGCCCAGACGGGCACGGGAAAGACAGCGGCTTTTGCCCTGCCGCTGCTCACCAAGCTGAAGTCGCACGGCGGGCTGCGCGCCCTGATCCTCGAGCCGACGCGCGAGCTGGCCGCGCAGGTCGAGACGGCTTTCCGCGACTACTCCCGGTTTATGGATGTCGAGGTCGGTCTGGTGCATGGCGGCGTCGGTTTTGGCAATCAGCGCTCGATGCTGCAGAAGGGCGTGGACGTGCTCGTGGCCACGCCGGGGCGGTTGCTCGACTTCCTGGACGACGGTACGGCCAACCTCAAAAACATCCAGTACCTCGTGCTCGACGAAGTGGACCGCATGCTCGACATGGGCTTTCTCCCACAGGTGCGCCGCATCGTCGATCGCGTGCCGAAGGAACGGCAGACCCTCTTCTTCTCCGCGACGCTCCCGCCCGAGCTGGAGACGATGACGAAGTGGTTGCTGACGAATCCCGAGCAGGTGGAAATCGGCGCCCGCCGTTCGCCGGCCGAGACTGTGACCCACGCGCTTTATCCGGTGGCGAAGGATCAGAAGTTCGACCTGCTCATCGCGTTGCTCGAGCGGACGAAATTCGATTCCGCGATCATCTTCACCAGCACGAAGATCATGGCCGACAAGGTCGCGCACCGGCTCAAGGACCTGAAACATTCCGTGGCGGTGCTGCATTCGAACCGTACCCAGCGCGAACGCGAAGACGCGCTCGCCGGTTTCAAGAGCGGCAAATACGAAGTGATGGTCGCCACCGACATCGCCGCGCGCGGCCTCGACATCGCCGGTGTCTCGCACGTCATCAATTACGACGTGCCGCAACATCCCGAGGATTACGTGCACCGCATCGGCCGCACCGGTCGCGCTCTGCTCACGGGCGATGCGTTCACCATCTTCACCGCGGAGGAACTCGACCATGTCCGCTCCATCGAGCGTTTCATCGGCACGAAGATCACCCGCCAGAAGCTGGAGGGTTTCGACTACCTCTACACCGCGCTGTTCAACGAAGAGCAAATCCCCGCGGGTGGCGTCGGCAAAGGCGTGCGCACGGCGAAGGGCTACAGTTTCGGCGCGCGGAAGCGCAGGTAGGCGAAGTGGCATGTTGAAGGGCGCCGCTCTGTCCTGAGCATTACCCACATCTTTTGGCAAAGAGCGACTTGGAAATACGGGCCGGTGTAGATGCGGTTGCGGCCCACTGGGAGGGGCGATCTCCAGGTCGCCCTGCGTCGCGGAGCGACGCCAGAAGAAATGGCGCTGTGCGCGTTGGTTTCGGTCAGCGACCTGGAGATCGCCGCTCCCAGGAGCGCCATCTGTAGCGACGGGCAAAGATGTCGGTAATGCTTAGGATGGAATGCCGCCCTTGGGCAAGCTGACGGTTTGCCGCTGAGTTCTTTTGGGGAACTTGCGGAGAACCTTGTCCCCCCTTGACTCTCCTCAAATCGGTCCGAGGCTTTGCCATGGGAATCTTTCGTTCCTATGCCCGGCAGACTCCTGCCACCCCGGCAACTTCTTACCCCAATACCAAGACTATGAGTACGTCTACCTCCTCTCCAGCCAGCGCACTGGATCAACTCACCCCGAGCGTGCGCCAATTTCTTTCGGGGCCCAAACAATTGCTCATCGACGGCGAGTGGATGGACGCCGCGTCGGGCAAGACGTTCAGTGTATTCGATCCCGCCACGGGTGACACCATTGCGCAGGTCGCGGAGGGTGAAGCCGAGGACATCGATCATGCCGTGGCCGCGGCCCGCCATTCTTTCGACAAGGGCCAGTGGCGCAATCTTTCGCCTTCGCAGAAGGGCCAGATCCTCTGGCACATCGGCGACATGATTCTCGATCACCTCGACGAATTCGCGCAGCTCGAATCACTCGACAACGGCAAACCGGTGGGCGTTGCGCGCGTGGCCGATGTGCCCCTCGCCGCGGATCTGTTTCACTACATGGCCGGCTGGGCGACGAAGATCGAGGGCAACACCATTCCCATCAGCGTGCCGTATGCGCCGGACGGTAAATTCTTCGCCTACACCGTGCGCGAGCCGCTCGGCGTCGTTGGTCAGGTCATCCCGTGGAATTTCCCGCTGCTCATGGCCGCATGGAAATTGGGACCGGCGCTGGCTACTGGCAATTCGGTGGTCCTCAAGCCCGCCGAGCAGACTCCACTCTCCGCCCTGTTACTAGGCGAATTGCTCATGCAGGCCGGGATTCCGGAGGGCGTGGTCAATATCGTCACCGGCTTCGGTGAAACCGCGGGTGCCGCGCTGGCCGGTCATCCCGGCGTCGACAAGATTGCCTTCACCGGCTCCACGGAAGTCGGCAAAATGATCGTCAAAGCCGCCGCGGGGAACTTGAAGAAAGTAACCCTGGAACTGGGTGGCAAATCTCCCGCGGTGATCTTCAAGGACGCGCCGGATCTCGACGTGGCCATCGCCGGCGCCGCGAATGCGATCTTCTTCAATCACGGTCAATGCTGCTGCGCCGGGTCGCGACTGTATGCGGAGCGCGGCGTTTTCGATCGCGTCTTGGAGGGCATGGAGACGCACGCGAAGAACATCCGTCTTGGACCCGGATTGGAACCGACCACCGAGATGGGGCCGCTCGTTTCCGAAGAGCAGTTCAACCGCGTGAGTGGTTACATCAAGTCGGGGCTGGAGCAGGGGGCGCAGGCTTTCCACGGGCAGGAGAGCCCGAATTCCCGCGGCTACTTCGTCTCGCCCACGGTCTTCACGAATACCAAGCCGGACATGAAGATCGTCCGCGAGGAGATCTTCGGGCCGGTCGTCGTCGCGGAACCGTTCGATGATTTCGACGAAGTCATCCGGCAGGCGAACGATACCGACTACGGCCTGGCCGCGAGTGTGTGGACGCGCGATCTCTCGAAAGCGCATCGCGCCGCGGCCGCCCTGAGGGCCGGCACGGTGTGGGTGAACTGCCACAACATCCTCGACGCCGCGCTGCCTTTCGGTGGTTACAAGCAATCCGGTTGGGGCCGCGAAATGGGCCACGCTGCACTGGACCTGTACACCGAGAGCAAGGCGGTTTGCATGGCGCTGTAGAAGACATGTGAAGTAAATCAGCGTCTGCTCTCGCGGTCATTCTGAGCCGAGTGCCCCGCCGCCTGTGCCGCCCGGCGCAATTCAGCGGTGCCTGCAGTTGAAAGTGTTCCGGTCGCCAAAACCGATTCGTTCAGAGTGACATGCGTATGGGCGCACTTGCCTCGCAGTTACAGCCCTACGCCGAAGGCGTTGAAATCATCCAGCCCCGGGTTGGTGCGAGGAACGAGCACCTACCCTGGGCACGCACCCATACACGCATCTACCCTGAAGGGGGTGTATCAATCCCACACATAGCGCTCATCGAACTCGACTTTGTATCGTTTCAACAACGCCCGAACCTCGTCCTGAAACGAGATTTTGTGATGATGTTCCTCTTGTCTCGCGATATAGGCGCACACGTCATCGACCTGCGACTGACCGATCGAGAAGGCAGCATAGCCGGCCTGCCATTCGAAATCCGCGAGATGGGGAGCTCTCGCTTTTAGCCAGATCGACGAACCGCGTTTCATTTCCTTCACCATTTCCGCGATCGGTACCGTGCGAGAAAGCGTGGACAAGGCATGCACGTGATCCTCCACTCCGCCGACAATCAACGGCTGGCACTCAAGATGATTAAGGATTCCGCCGAGGTATCGATGCATCTTCCTCGCGCAAGACTCCATCGCGCAGAAAAGGTCTCCGTTCCTTCGTCGAAAACACCGTGTGCACTAGAATCTTTGCCAAGGATTGCGCCATGGCGCGAGGGTGTGCGTTTTGCTCAGATGATACAACCCTTTCAGGGTAGAGACGTGTGGGACGGTTACCCAGGGTAGGGTGCTCGTGCCTCGCACCAACCCTGGGCTGGATGATTTCAACGCCTTCGGCGTTGGGTAGCGAAATCGCAACCAAAGCAGAGACCTCAGCGCTGCCCGCTATTCCCGTGCTTCGCGCAGGACATCAAGCACAGTCACCGTGCTCATGGTGGTAGCCTGCCGCCTGAATCCGCCTGCATCGATGCAGGGTTCTCATGCCGGGGGCGGAATAGACCTGACATGCTCCCGCACTTTGTTAGCTTTTCATTAGTTGATGAAAACCCCGGTGCCGCATTCTTTCCAGACCACGCGCTGGACGGTCGTGAAGCGGGCGGTGGGGAGCGACGACGTGGCGGCGCGGGAGGCGTTGTCGGCGTTGTGCGAGGGATATTGGTATCCGATTTACGCTTTTGTCCGGCGGTCGGGCAAAAGCCCGCATGATGCCGAGGATCTGACGCAGGGATTTTTCGCGCGGCTTTTGGAGAAAGACATGCTGGCCACGGCGGATCCGACGAAGGGCAAGCTGCGGACCTTTTTGCTCTCGTGTGCGCGGCACTTCCTGGCGGACGAGCATGACCGGGCGGGCGCGCAGAAACGCGGGGCGGGGTTGATCTCCAGCTTCGATGCCGTGCAGGCGGAGGAGCGCTATGCCATCGAGCCGGTGGATAATGTGACGCCGGATCGTCTTTTCCAACGCCGTTGGGCGCTGGCGCTGCTCGAGCGGACCTTGGAGACGATTGCGGAGGAATATGCCGCGGAGGGCAAGGCGGAGTTGTTTGCCGCGCTGCGTCCGTTTCTGGGTTTTGGCAAGAGCGCGGTGAAGTCTTACGAGGAACTCGTCACGGAGCTCAGCCTGCCTGTGGGCACGCTGAAGAACCACGTCTTTCGCATGCGGGAACGCTGGCGCAAGCTGCTGCTCGATCAGGTGGCGGCCACGCTGGAAGAACCCACGGAAGAAGAGGTGCGGGCAGAGCTTTCCGAATTGATTGGGTGCGTCTGAAAGAAGTGGATGGTTGAGAGTGGATAGTTGATAGCCGCGGCTGGGGTGCCATGCGTCCCCTCGAAACTGCGCATATTTTGATCCTCGCAGAAATTTCCATTTGGTCTGCAACCCGGGTTGGCGGAATCCGTAAGGAATGATAGAACCGGGTTGCTTCGGCGACACGGTTTTCACCAAAAAACCAACCGCTCCTTCCCAATGGCCGACGATCCTTCTTCCACCCCGAAGCCCACTGCCGACGGGCCTTCCGAACTCCGGGGGCTCGATCCCGGCGAGTTGCTTGCGCGGGGCTTGCAAACCGTCCGGCCCTCCGTCGGTGCGGGCCCCTGGGAGCCGCCGACGCTCGAAGAGGTGAGCCGGCTTTTGCCGCAATACCGGATAGAACAGCTCATCGGCCGGGGTGGCATGGGCGCGGTTTACAAGGGGATCCAACTCAATCTCGACCGACCGGTGGCGATCAAGCTATTGCCCGCCGAAATGGCGATGGACGAGGCATTTGTGGCCCGCTTTGAACGCGAGGCGCGCACGCTGGCGAAGCTCCAGCACTCACGAATCGTCACCATCTTCGACTTCGGCCGCACGGCGGAGGGACACCTCTATTTCGTCATGGAATATATCGATGGCACCGACCTGCGCCGCATCCTGCGCGGGCCGGGGCTGGATCCTGAGCAGGCACTGGCGTTGGTCGGCCAGCTTTGCGATGCGTTGCAGGCGGCGCACCGGGAAGGCATCGTGCATCGCGACCTCAAGCCGGAAAATGTGCTCATCACGCGCGACGGCTATGTGAAGCTCGCGGACTTCGGCCTGGCGCGTCCGCCGCAGGAGGAGGGCTCGCCCAATCTCACGCAGACGAATCTCGTGCTCGGCACGCCGGATTACATGGCGCCGGAGCAGCGCGACGGCGCGGCGAAGGCGGACGCACGTTCGGATATCTTCGCGCTGGGGGTGATGCTCTATGAGATGCTCACCGGACAAACGCCGCGCGGCGTATTCGATCCGCCGTCGCACAAGGTGAAGATGGACGTGCGGATCGATGAAGTGGTGCTCAAGGCCCTGCAATCCGAACCCGAGCGCCGCTATCAAAAAGCCAGCGAACTGAAATCCGCGGTGGAAAATATCCGTACCACGCCGCTGCCGGCTCCGACCCCCGCGGCGGCGAAGTCTTCGGCGGATGCGCCGCGCGCGCGTTCTCGAGGTCTCATTTACGCGGCGGCCGCTTGCGTATTGCTTCTTCTCGGGATGATCGGTGTTGCTGCGTATCTCCATTGGCCCAAGGCTATCCTCGCGCCCGCGCCGACCCATGCTGCGCCGGTGACGGCCGCCGACGAAGCCGCTGCGCAACGCCTGGAGAAAACCGTCCCGCAATATGTGTGGCTGTTTCATAACAACGAATTGCGTTTCCTTTCCGATGGCACCGCGGTGCACCCCGGCTTCAAGGGCGGATTCCGTTGGAGTGTGGATCGCACCGTACACGATGCGCCGACCATCCGCCTCGCGGAGCAGCACGAAGAGCCGAAGCGCGCCTTGAGGAGTGTCCTCTGGTTTTACCCCGACTTCTCCGGCTTCTCGAACTATGAGTACATCGACCAGTGGGAAGGACCGGGCGATGGCGGCGTCCGCCTGGGTTTGCGTCTGCCGCTGCCGGATCAAGTGGCGGTGGCAACGGCGGAGACCAATCCGCTGGCGGCGCAAGTCCGCGATTCCATCGCCCACGCGCAGAAGGTGTATGAAGCACTGCTCGGTCACGCCTGGCATTGGACGGATCTGGGAAATCCGAATCCGGCAAGCGTCGTTCGCTTCGAACCGGACGGGCATTGCTCCGGAGGCTGGACTTGGGAACTGATCGACCGGCTCGACGGCACCTTCATCGTCGACTGCAGTTGGGGTGAAAACGGACATCAGTATTTGGTCTTCGATCCCGCCCTCGAAAGCTTCGACTCCTACGACAGTCACTGGACTTGCGTCGTCAAAGGCCAGCGCGTGAAGCCGGACGAATCCGCTCCGGCCGTCGCGGCGGCGCCCACGAGTGCTTCCCCGGCGATTGCGCCGGCTGCGCCCGCGGCGGCGGCATCACTCTCACCGGCAGAGACCGCGCCGATTCCGGCAGCAACGGCGGCTCCCGTTTCCACTCCGGCGCCGACGGATGGACCCGTCGCGGAGAATAAGTCATTGTACAAGGCGCTCACCGAGTACAAATGGGCGTGGTCCCGGGGTGACGGGAAGGGGAATATCTGGCGGGCCGTTCTGACGTTTCATCCCGATGGAAGAGTCACCAATCCGACTGACCATCACACGTGGTATTGGTGGGTGAGCGGCGAGCGGACAGCGCATCTCCAATTTCATCCGGAGCCGGGCTCGCCTCCGACCCCGAACATGAGTGAAGGGATGACCGTCACCTTCAATACGCAGCTGACGCACTTCCGCGGGGTTTATATCCCCGATCCGAAAAAGCCCGACGCCGTCGGCGAACGCAAAGAGCTTGTCGCTGGGGCGCAGCCCGTTTCTCCATCGGCGACTCCCGCGCAAGCTGCCCCACCGCCAGGCACACCGGCGCCCGCCGTCGCCGAGGCGAAGTCCACGCCCGCGCCCGCCTCTCCCGCGGCCCGTCGTGCGGCCCAGGTCTACGAGGCCATCGTTGGTTATCACTGGACCTGGGCGAACGAAGGTGACTCCAAGCCGCCGTTGGTGGTGGAATTTTCCTGGGATGGCCATGTCTCCGGGGGATGGACCTGGCGACCGATCTACAAGCCCGACGGCGAGACGCTCATCGACTGCGCGTGGGGTGACAACGGCCACGAGTATCTGCGGCTGAACGAAGCATGCGACGGCTTCGAGGCTTTTAACAGAGATGGCAAATTAAACGTCAAGGGTCAGCGCCTGGGGCCGATCGGCCAGCCGGCGAAGCTCGACGCGCCGGCCGCCCCGGTTACTCCGGCGCCCGAGCCCGTCGTGGCGAAGTCCACGCCCGCGCCCGCCTCTCCGGCGACCCGTCGTGCGGCGCAGATCTACGATGCCATCGTTGGTTATCACTGGACCTGGGCGAATGAAGGTGACACCAAGCCGCCGCTCATCGTGGAATTCAGCTGGGACGGTCACGTCTCCGGGGGATGGACCTGGCGGCCCCTCTACAAGCCCGATGGCGAGACGCTCATCGATTGCGCGTGGGGCGACAACGGCCACGAGTATCTGCGAATGAACGAAGCGTGCGACGCGTTCGTGGCCTTCAACCGCGATGGCCAATTCAACGTCAAAGGCAAGCGTCTCGGGCCGATCGGTCAGCCGGCAAACCTCGAAGCGCTGGCGGCTTCGGTCTCGGCGGAGGCCGCGGCGAAATCGCCTGCCCAGCAGATCGAGCCGCTGCTCGAGCCGTGCCTGAATGCGATCCTCGCGCCCTTGCAGGACAATCCCCAGATGCCGCGCGTGCCCGTGGAAAAGCTGCAGGCCGTCCTCAGCGGGGAGGCAGTGAAGGCGAAGACGCCGGCGCGAAAGCAGATCTACCAATACGCCCTGGCCGTGTGTGAATCACTGAGCAATGGAATGGACGAGCGCGCGCTGACCAAGGCGACCGCGGCGTCTTCGTCCTGGGTGCCCTCGCTGTCCAATGGCGGCAGCATCATCAACACTATGCCGCTCCATGGCCGGGATGCCGGGCGTGCCGGCGAGGCCATTCGCAAAAAGCAGAGAGACGAGCGCGCGTATGCGGATAGGCGGGCCGATCAGTATTCCATCTTCGCGGAATCCGCCGCTTACAAGGCCTGGATCGCGAAGGCGGCGCTGCTCCGCCAGAACGTGATGGGCCTTTACTCGAAGCTCGTGCAACTCGAAGCCGCCGACGACGTTTCGTCCACGCCGGCGGCGGGGCAAAAGTAATCGTTCCGTAATTCTTCCCGAAATCACCCTTTCCCCAACTCGATGAAACTATTCCTCCTTCCCCTGATCCTCGCCGCAGCCTTGAACTGGCTGGCCTTGCCGTCGCCGTCCGCAGCCGCTGAAGCCGCGGCGCCGGCCGCCGCCGGACCCAACAACGCGTCGCCTTCCAAGCAGATCGACCCATTGCTGGAGCCCTGCCTGAATGCGATTCTCGCGCCGCTTCAGCAGGAACCGCAAATGCCCCGCGTGAGCGTGGAAAAGCTGCGCGCGACGCTGAGTGGCGAGGCTGTCCGGGCCAGGACTCCATCGCAAAAACGGATCTTTCAATATGCCATCTGGGTCTGTGATGCGCTGACCAACGGGATGGACGAGCGGGCCCGGACGCGGGCGGCTGCGGTGTCTTCGGCGCAAGTGCCCTCGTTGTCCAATGGCGGCAGCATTGTCAATACGATGCCCCTTCATCCGGGAAAAAATTCCGGAAATGCCGGGGAAGCCATTCGCAAGAAACAGAAAGACGAGCGGTCGTATGCCGACCAACAGGCCCAGGCGTTTTCGACCTTCATGGAATCCTCCGCCTACAAAGCGTGGGTGGCGAAGTCGACGAAACTGCGCCAGGACGTGATGAGCGTGTACACCAAGCTCGTGCAATTCGAGGCGGCTGAGCCGACGCCGGTGAAGTGAAGGGGAGGGACGCGCTCCTGCGCGTTCCCGCTTTTCCGTGGCGCTTCCCTGTGCGAAGGCGGTTGGCAAAAAGCGCGCGAAGCGCCCCAGCAAAAAACAATGTCATCCTGAGCGAAGCGCCCCGGTGGGCGAAGGCGGGCGGGGTGCGTAGTCGAAGGACCTCCAATATCCCGGGCGAAGGTGGTAGGGAATGGGCGCGTGTTCGCACGCTGGCGGAGGAAGCTCCGCGCGAAAACCCACGGAAGTCAGAGGTCCTTCGACTCCGCCCATGCTTCCCCGCTCCGCTCAGGATGACGGTGTTTTTTTTGGAGGCGCTGCGCGCGTTCCTGCCGTGCGCTTTCCGGCGAAGAACCGTCGGTTTTATGCGAAGCCGATCTCTCTCAACCGCATCCCTTCTCCAAACGCAACCTAAGCGTGGCGGCTTGCCATGGATTAGGGAGTATTGGATTTTCCCTCCTTCATGTTCCGTTCCTTCCGTTCCCTCCTGGCGCCCAGTCTTTGCGTCTTGTTTGCTTCCTCGGCTGCATTTGCCGAGCCGCCGAAAGAGATCGATGTCGATGTTTGCATCTATGGCGCGACGTCTGGCGGTGTGATCGCCGCCGTCGCGGCGCGTCGGGAAAATTGCTCGGTGCTGCTGGTCGACCCGAAACGCCACGTGGGCGGCTTGACCGCCGGCGGCCTGGGCGCGACGGATATCGGCCGCCCGATGGCAGTGACCGGGCTGGCGCGGCAATTCTATCGGAATGTCGGGAAGGTGTATGGCGCCTTCGAGGCGTGGAATTTCGAGCCCCACGTCGCCGAGGCGGAGTATCTGCATGAGCTCGACCAGGAACATGTGCAGATGCTCCTGGAGCGCCGGGTGACCAGCGTGGAACGGGATGCCCGGCGCATTCGCACGATGATCGTGGAACCGTCCGAAGCCGGTGACACCGCGGAGCCGCAGCGCATCCACGCCAAGGTGTATCTCGATTGCACCTACGAAGGCGATCTCCTGGCGCGAGCGGGCGTGAGTTATACGGTCGGCCGTGAGGCGAACAGCGTCTACGACGAGACGAAGAATGGCGTGGAGCCGGGACTGCGCCATCAGTTTCCGGATGGTGTCGATCCCTACATTCGGCCGGGCGATGCATCCAGCGGGCTCATCTTCGGCGTCAAGCCCGAGCCGCTCGCGCCGACCGGTAGTGGAGACAAAAAAGTGCAGGCCTACTGCTTCCGACTGTGCCTGACCAAGGATCCGGCCAATCAGATTCCTTTCACCAAACCCGAGCATTACGACCCGGCAGTGTATGAACTTTCGCGCCGTCTCATCCGCGCCCGCCCGCCGCAAAAATTGACCGACCTGCTCATCGTCGGCTCGATGCCGAACCAGAAGACCGACATCAACAGTCTCGCCGGGCAATCCACCGACTTCTACGGGTTCAACTGGGATTATCCCGAGGGCACTTACGCGGACCGCGCGCGCATCTGGAAAGAGCACGAGGAATACACGAAGGGGCTGATGTGGTTTCTCGCCAATGACGAAGCGGTGCCGGAGAAGATTCGAAAAGAGGTAAGTTCCTACGGCTGGCCGAAGGACGAATACCAGGACAACGGCGGGTTCACGCATGAACTCTATGTGCGCGAGGCGCGCCGCATGGTCGGCGAGTATGTGATGATCGAGCAGAATTGCCTGGGCAAGCGGACCGTCGATGACGGGATCGCGCTCGCTTCCTATAACATGGACTCGCACCACGTGCAGACGGTGATCGTCGATGGCATGGTGAAGAACGAAGGCGAAGTGACCGTGCACCTCAATCACGAGTACCCGGTGTCCTATCGTTCGCTCACGCCCCAGCGCAAGGAATGTACGAACCTGCTCGTGCCGGTATGTCTTTCGGCCTCGCACATCGCTTATGGGTCCATCCGCATGGAGCCGGTATTCATGTCACTCGGGCAAGCGGCTGGTCTCGCCGCGGGCATGGCGGTGAAGAGCAACTGCAATGTGCAGGACGTCGATGTGCCCGCCTTGAAAAAGAAGATCGAGAATGACCCGTATCTCGACGGGCGTCCCGAGGATGTTTATGTCCATTGGTCGCGCCAACCCGATCGGTTCGAGAAGATCGGGGAGTGGGAGGTGCACGGCGAACGAGCGTGGGCTTCGAATGAGCCCTTCCTGGTCTGCGAGAAGCCAGGATCGTTCGCGCGTCTGCGTTTTCGGCCAAAGATCGAGCGGGCGGGCGTCTATGACGTCGTCTTCTACAATCCCGTCTCAAATGTCGTGCTCCAGCACGGCAGCGTACCGATTCACATTCGTCACGCGGAGGGAGAGATCACGGTCAATTACGACCCAGCGGCGCATTCCGCGCTGAACGATCGCACCTTCTCGCTTGGCCAGTTTCCATTCAGCCCCGGGAAGGATGCGGAGATCGAGCTGATTGCCGATGGGCAGACGATTCCGATCCAAGCGATGCTGTTCGATCTGGTGGCGAAGCCGTAGGGGAAGGCAGAACATCCAACATCCAACGCCCAACATCGAACATCCAATGACGCAAGCGCGGGGACGCGCGTGTTCTCAGTTGGAAAGGCGGTGGCCCATTGGATATTGGGCGTTGGATGTTCGATGTTGGATGTTCGATGTTGGATGTTCTGACTTTGACTACTTCTCCCCCTGCCGCGTCAGCAGCTTGGCCTCGATCTCATTCAGGATCTCGTGCGTGGCGTCGTAGTCGAACTTGTAGTCGTCGATGACGAAACGGCCCTGGCGGCCGTTGACCTGGTAGAGCACGGTGGCGAGCCCTTTGCGGTCCCAGTTTTTCTTTCCGAGGCCGGTGACGGCAGCGAAGGGGACGCGAGTCCCGGCGGGGGAATAGACCGCTTCCTCATCGGTGCGCAGAGTGCGGCCTTTTTGGGTGGCCCAATAGATCAATGAGATGAGTCCGAGCAGACTGGTGAAGCTGCCGAAAAACCATTGGGCGCGAATTTCCCCGGGATGGAGAAATTTGTGCGGCACAGTCGTGGTCCAGCCGTGGCTTTTGGCCAGGGCCGGCCATTGCGCCTCTTGCCCGCTTTTGACCAATCGCTCGTGCGCCAGCCAGCGCTCGTTACTGTGCGGGTAGCCGACGGCGCCGTCCCAAAAGAACCATCCGCCGAGGGCGAGAAGGAAGACGGCAACAAAAAGTTTTTGTTTGCTCCAGACGGAGGTGACACGGGCTTCGGCAGGCATGCGGGGAGGGAATGTCGAATGACGAATGACGAATGACGAGAGGATTTCTCTGTAACGTCGCGTTATTCGTCAGGTTGCGTGCTGGTTTACGCGGGCCTCGATGCGCGCGATGGCCCACTGGGCGTGCTCGGCGATGAGCGGTTCGGAGTCGTGGGCGGCCTTTTCCAGGGCGGCCAGGTCTTCGCGCGTGCCGATATTGCCAAGGGCGACACAGACATTGCGCAGAAAGCCGCGGCGCTTGATGCGCTTGATCGGCGATTTGCGGAAGAGTTGCCGAAAGGCGTCGTCGTCGAGCCCGAGGAAATCGCGCAACGACCAGCCATGCACGTACTCGCGCGCGGCAAACGCGCTTTCGCGCGAAGCCTGAGCGAAACGGTTCCAGGGGCAGGCGGTGAGGCAATCGTCGCAGCCATAAATGCGATCGCCAATCGCCGTGCGGAA
>Ga0068855_100002845_pt1 | contig 21272 bp, 12 predicted proteins | sample KBSCornC52_FD_66592 | JGI IMG/M metagenome (GOLD analysis project Ga0068855, IMG submission 66592) | Corn rhizosphere microbial communities from Kellogg Biological Station, Michigan, USA - KBS Corn C5-2 | ecosystem: Host-associated > Plants > Roots > Rhizosphere > Soil ...
TTCGAAGGGCACGGTTTGAGCGATCCGCCGCAGGGTACGGCGAAGCTTTATAACGACTCGAGCACGGCGGCCAAATTGGTCCACAGCCTGACGATCGACGGCATGGCGGGCAGCTCCGACACAAGCAACCAAAACGGTTACTACAACGGCGCGGGCGGTGCCGGTGACGTGCGCGGCAAGCTCGTCGCGAATGTCGTTTATCCCGACCCCAATCGCGGCAACAACGTCCGCAACCGCAAGGTGCCCATCGTCCCTCGCGGCCTGCCGGCGGCGCTCATGGCGAATGGCCTGACCCTGGGAGACTGGGACACCGGCATTGGCGCCCAACCGGACGGCCCTTACATCAATCCCGCCGATCAATGCAGTGCCAACAAATCGCAGTCGAGCGGCATGCTCTACTACGACAGCGGCGGGTACCTCAACGGGGCTGGGGTCGTGGATAGCGGAGCTTCCTTCTCCCCCAATCGCCAGATTTGCTCCGCCGTCGCCTTCGGTTCACTGCCGAGCGGCATCGATCCATCCGCACCCGAACATCCGAAACCGTGGCAAACCCTGCTGTTTTGCAAGAATCCCCTCGGCGGCCAGTCGCATCCGGGATTCGGCGTGCCGCGCTCGAGCAGCAACGGCGCCGCGCCGCCTTACAGCATACCGCCCGATCACCTGCTGCTCGACCTTTTCGACATGCCGATCGTCGAACCCTATGCGGTCAGCGAACCTTTCTCCACCGCGGGCAAGGTAAACATGAACTACCAGATCGTACCCTTCACCTATCTCACGCGCGACACTGGAGTGCGGGCGGTTTTGAAGTCCACGGATGTCATGGCGATTGGGACTGGTCAGGGTGACCGTTACAAGTTGAATACCGCCGCGGCGCCAACCCAGGACTACCGCTATTCGCTCAACCTGGATGAAAAAAACGGCACGCTCGCCGGCTTCGAGCAGCGTTTTAACAACGGCGACATCTTCCGCTCCGCGTCCGAGATTTGTGACATCTACCTCGTGCCAAAGGATTCCGTGGATTCGGGAATGCCAGGGGTAAATCCGACTTACGCGACGATGGATAGCTGGTGGAATGGCTATCAACTCACCGGCGATAACGTCCGTGAAAGTCCTTATGGGAACATCTATCCCCGAATCACGACGAAATCGAATACCTTCACCGTCCACGTCCGCGCCCAGTCGCTGAAGAAGATCGGCAAGACGGCGGTGGACGAATTCGTCGAGGGACAGGATCAGGTCGCCAGTGAGTTTCGGGGGTCCTTTGTCGTGCAGCGCTATCTGGATCCCAATGCCGATGGCCTGGTCAAGGCGGATGGCCGAACGCCGGCCACCGAGATGGATGCCGATGCGATGGTTGGCCCGTATAAGATCCGCGTGTTGAGCAGCAAACGATTTGCCCCGTGACGATCGTGAACCGGATGAATCCACGACGACCTTCCAGCCGCGCCTTCTCGCTGGTGGAACTCATCGTCGTCATCGCGATCATCCTCATCTTGATCGCCCTCATCACCCCGGCGGTGGTGCCGTTGCTGCGCGCTTCCAATGTCAACCAATCGGCGGCGATGCTCATGGACGAACTCAACCTCGCGCACCAGACCGCGCTCACTCAGAATCGCGACGTGGAAGTGCGTTTCTATCAGGTGGCCTCCAAGTCCGACCCCAACGATGTGCAATTCCGGGCCTTTCGTTCGTTTCTGCCAAACCCTCTGAATGCCGCCGCCGCGCAACCTCTGAGCGAGGTCCGTTATCTTCCGGAGCCGGCCATCATTTCCAGCGATGCGCATTACTCGACCCTCCTGGACTATGGCAGCATCGGAGGCCAGCGCGCCGGTCTCATGAAGGGACAGGAAACGCTGCCAGGAAACACCGCCCCGAACACTTATATCAGCTTCCTCTTCCGCTCCACCGGTGGAACGAATTTGACCCCGGTTGACCCGCCGGACGGCAGATGGTTTCTGACTCTGTATCTGGAGAATGCGCCCAAGAACGCCGCCACGGGCATTCCGGATAACTACTTCACGGCCCTGGTCGAGCCCGTAACGGGACGAATCAGGACGTTCCGACCGTAATTATCGTCCTTCTGCCGGTGACGTCGCGGAACTTTACTGGGGCGGATTCCACCCATCGCTGCCGCGAAGCAGCTTCGCCGGGGTAAGGTCAGCCGCCTCACGGGAAGAAAGGCTCTTTCCGTGCACGCGCTGGCTGAGATCGAGCGGTTCGCCTTGCAGATTGGTACTATCCAATTCTTGAAATTGCAGCGCTCCCGCCGGCGCGCCGGTCACCTGCCATCCCGCGGGCAAAACATGGTCGCCCATGGCACAGCGAATAAAGGCCACCTGGCTCGCCGGGAAACGCGTCGCCTCGACCCGGGCCAGCCAGCACTTTCTGGCTGCCGGAGCCGCGGTGAGTTTACAGTCGATAAAAACATAGCCGGCGCGCCCCGCCGGATTGCGTGCCTGCACGATGTAGCCGTCGTGCATGGAGCGCAATTCGCAGCGTTCCAGCACGGTCGTCCCATAGCCCCAGACGTAATCGACGTCGCCTTCGATGTAGCAATCAGCCAGATAGACTCTGCCGCTCAGGTTCAGCGTATCCTGGAAGCTGAGGAAGTTCGCATTGCGCAGCACGCAGCGGCTGGCATTCACACAGACCGCCTCGGCCTGCGAACCCTTATAGGGAGTGGTATTTTGGACAGTGAGATTTTCGAGTTCGAAGTCATCCCCCTCCACGCCAAGGACGGATCGCTGAATCCAACCCGGATTCAGTTTGTCGTTGTTGGTGAAGGTAATTACGGTACCCGCCCGGTCTTCGCCAAAGAGGTGAATGTTTGTCCGCTCGCGTCCGATGCGCACGAGTTCCTCGTAGCGCCCTTTTTTGATGAAAATTACCACCGGCTTTTGGCGATGCTCAGGCACGAAATCGACCGCGGATTGCACGGTGCGGAAATCTCCGCTGCCATCCGCGGCGACGACAAGCCGGTCGGCCGAGCGCGAGGGCGCCGGCTTGGTTCCTCCAGCGATCAATTCTCCGAGGCCTATTAGCCAGCAGCCAAGAGCGACAAAGCACTTCATTTTGAAAAGTCGAGATAGGTCTGAGCGTTGTCGTGGCAGATGCGCCGAACCATTTCCCCGACGAAGCCGTAGTCGCTTGGGATTTCGCCGGCTTCCATGTCCCGCCCGAGCAGACTGCATAACACGCGTCTGAAGTATTCGTGTCGCGGATAACTCATGAAGGAGCGGGAATCGGTAACCATACCGATAAAGCGAGACAGCAGCCCTAGGTTCGAGAGCGCGTTGAGCTGCCACTCCATCGCTTCCTTTTGGTCGAGGAACCACCAGCCGGCACCGAATTGCACTTTGCCCGGCAGCGCGCCGTCCTGAAAGTTTCCGATCATTGTCGCGAAGACATAGTTGTCCGCCGGATTGAGATTATAGAGAATCGTCTTGGGCAGCGCATTCTCGGCATCAAGCTGGTCAAGGAACGCCGCCAGTGGATGTGCTTGCGGGAAATCGCCGATCGAGTCGAAGCCGGTATCGGGTCCGAGATTGCGGAGCAGGCGCGTGTTGTTGTTGCGTAGTGCGCCGAGGTGGAGCTGCATCGTCCATCCCTTCTCTGCATAAAGCTGGCCGAGGAAATGCATGACGAATGATGCATATCTCCCATGCTCTTCCGGCGACGCGGGCTGGCCACTGAGCGCGGCATCGAAAATCGCGGCGGCCTCTGACTCGCTGCATCGACCGGCATAGCACCGTTCCAGTCCATGATCCGAAAGGCGGCAGCCGCGTTCGTGGAAATAGTCGCGACGCTGGCGCAATACCTCGAGCAATGTGGACAGTGCGCCGATCGCCATCCCGGTAGTGTTTTCGAGCCGTCCCAACCAACCGTTGAAGAACTCGGGCCGATTCACCGTGAGAGCGGCATCGGGACGAAAGGCGGGCAGCACACGCGTCTCCAATCCGCCGGCCCGGATCGCGTCGTGGTGGCGCAAGTCGTCCGCCGGGTCGTCGGTCGTGCAGAGGGTGGTAACGCGAAACTTCTTCAAAATGCCTTGCGCCGAAAACTCCGGCGTCGAGAGCTGTTCGTTGGCGCGTTCCCAAATTCGTTCCGCGCTCGTTTGATCCAGCAACTCCGTGATGCCGAAGTAGCGCGCCAGTTCGAGGTGCGTCCAGTGGTAGAGCGGATTGCGCAGCGTATTTGGAACGGTCGCGGCCCAGGCTTTGAATTTCTCGAAGGGCGTGGCATCGCCCGTGCAAAAGCGTTCGGACGTGCCGTTCGAGCGCATCGCGCGCCATTTGTAATGGTCGCCTTCCAGCCAGATTTCGAACAAATTCTTGAACTGACGGTTCTCCGCGATGTCGCGTGGCGAGAGATGACAATGGTAGTCGAGAATCGGCTCGGCGACAGCGAACTCGTGATAGAGCCGGCGGGCCGCCCGGCTAGTGAGCAAAAAATCCTCGTGAATGAAGGGGCGTGATTGCATGGAAATCAGAAATGGGCCGGTCAACGAGGAACCGTTTCAATCTTCGCGCTGGTCGTCGCGAATTGGTTCACCCCTTCCGGGGTGGTGATCTTGCAGTTCTCCACGCGAACGCCGTCGGCGTTATAAATTCCGAAGGACCGGGCGGCGGTGATGTCGACGTTCCGCAGGAGGAGATTGGTCACGGGCGCTTCCGGCAGGCCCCAAATCAGTCCGGCGATATGGTCGGCCTGCGCCGTCGCGGTAATGTCGCTGAACGTGATGTCCCGATAGATGGGGGTTCGGTCGTCGATCGGCGCCGAGGGATAAGTTGCGGCAATCTCGGGCGTGAGTTTGTTGAAGTCCCGGTACTGCGGCTCTTTGGCCATGTAAGCGGCGTAGACCAGAATGGGAAACCCGACGTTTGTCATGCGCAGGTTCCGGAAGGTCAAATTACTGACCAGACCGCCGCGATCCCGGTCCGATTTGATGCGAATGCCGCAATCCGTGTCCTTGAACGTGCAATCGGTCACGGTCAAATTCGAGACGCCGCCTTTGGTTCCGCTGCCGATGGAGACACCATGCCCGTGACCGTAAGCGCAGTGGGTGATCAGAACGTTCGAGGTTCCACCGCCGCAGGTGAAATCGTCGTCGCCCACGCTCACGTCGCAATTGCGAATGAGAATATTGTGGCCGCTGACATCGCAGGCGTCGGTGTTGTGACTAGGGTTGACTGGGTCGTTGGACGCGGGGGCACGAATCGTCACGCCTTGGACAGTCACGTTGGTGGACTTGCCGCCGATGCCGATGTGAAACATGGGCGAGTTGCGCAAGGTGATCCCGTCGATCAGCACGCGGTCGCAGCGCGAAAGCGAAATCATGATGGGCCGTTTCGCGCCGGGCGTCTTCGCCAGTGGCCACCAGGCGCTGCCTTGTCCTTCGATGGCGCCGGCTCCGGTGATGGCCACGTCCTCCAACTCGCGACCGCTGACGAAGTTCTCCGGATTCATGCTTCCTCCCGGATACTGATCGAGGGGCAGCATGGTCAGCGTGGCTCCCGCCTCCAGGTGCAGGTTGACGTGGCTGGCGAGTTGAATCGGGCCGCAAAGAAAATTGCCGGGTGGAACGATCACGACTCCGCCCCCACCGGTAGCGGCGGAATTGATGGCCGTCTGAATCGCTTTGGTATTCACGGTCACTTCGTCGGCCCTGGCGCCGAAGGCCGTGATGCGAAATGTGCGGTGTGGAATTCTTGGTAACGGCGGCTCGCGAAAGGCCGGCTCAGTGGCCTGCAGCGAAAAGAGCAGCGAGACACCGGAAACCAAGTAGGCGATGGCGAGAGATCGGAAGGTTTGCATGGATCTATTCAGCGGCCGCGGCGGGCGATTTTTCGGAATTCGGCCGGCGTGGTTTTTTCGGAGTTCCGGAAGGCGACAAAGAAAGTGTTCAAGCTCGGGTAGCCGCTCTTTCGGGCGATCGACTCGATTTTCTCCTCCGTCTGGGCGAGCAACCGCCTGGCGTGTTCGATGCGAACACTCCGGATCTTATCCCCCGGAGTGACACCGACGTGTTCCGTAAATGCCTGGTGCAAGCCACGGCGCGACATCCCGGCGGCACGGGCCACATCATCGACGCCGATCGTTTCCGAGAAATTCTCGGCAATGAAGTGCAATCCGCGGGCGACGCCGCCGTGGCTGACGGCAAGGATGTCGCTGCTCTTTCGAGTGATGACCGCGGCAGGCGTAATCCGCAACGGCCTGGAAGGCGGTTTCTCCCCGCGCATCAGACGGTCGAGCAACGCCGCGCCTTGATAGCCCTGCTCCTCCAGATTCGTATCGACGCCGGAAATGGACCGAGTGGCCGCGCCGACGGAGAGCAGGTAATCGTCAATGCCGACAATGGCGACCTCCGCCGGCACCCGAATCCCGGCATCTTCACAGATTTCCTGAACCTCGACGGCGAGGGTGCCGTTGGCCGAAAAGACCGCGACCGGTTTTTCGGCCGCTTTCAAATGCGAGAGGAGCCATCCTCGGCGACGCAGCCACTGGCTTTGCGAAGAACCCTGGACCGACTCCTCCCGCCAGCGCAGCCACTCGCAGGAATACCCCGCCGCGGAAAGCGCCTTGCCGAAGCCCTCGCCGCGCTCGACCTGCGACCAATTCTCCGAATCGCTGTAAAAACAAAACCGGCGAAACCCGCGCTCGAGAAAATGCGCCGCCACGAGACGACCCGTCTTTTCATGATCTTGGATGACATGCGCGAAAGGCAGGTATGGCCGGCGCAACGAAAAATCGACCGTCGGCTTTTTCACGGACGCCACAAAGTGCGCAAGATCGTCGCCGGCCGCGAGCCAGGCCAGGACACCATCTCCCTCCCAGCCCCACGGAATTACCTTTTCGTGAATGATGCTGTGCGCGGCGAGATGCCAGCGATGCTGCGAGGCGTAAGTGGCGATGCCTTGCAGCAAGCGGTGGTCATACCAGCCCAAGGCGACCAGGACGTGTTTTTGCTTCAGCTTCATGCTGTTCCCAGTTTTGCGGGTTTCATTCGCGGGACGAGGGCGTGCAGTCCAGCGAGGGCGGCGAGATAAGCGGAACCGGCGATGATGAAGAGCGTGGTGTAGCTGCCGGTCGCAGTCAGGATGGCGCCAGTCAATTTCAGCAGGCCCATCGCTCCGAGCGCACCGGCCATCCCGCCAATCCCAACCACGGAACCGACGGCCCGTTTGGGAAACATGTCAGACGCGGTGGTATAGAGATTCGCCGACCAACCTTGGTGCGCGGCGGCAGCCAAACCGACCAGCCAAACCGCGACCCACATGTGGGAAACCTGGGTGACGAGCACCACTGGCACCACACACACGGCACAGATCAGCATGGCCGTCTTGCGCCCGGCATTGACCGTCCAACCGCGGGTGATGAGCCGCGATGACATCCAACCGCCGGAGATGCTGCCCAGATCGGCCAGGCAGTAGATCAGAACAAACGGCGGGCCGAAGCTCTTGATATCCAGCTTGAACTGCGAGCTGAAGAAAAGCGGCAGCAGATAGAGATACCAGCGCCAGACGGAATCAGTCAAAAACTTGGCCAGCACGTAGGCCCACGTTTGCCGGTGTGGGAGGAGACTCCGCCACGGCACTTTCTCCCCCGTCGCCTCTTCGGCATCGCTACGGATGTAGGCGAGTTCGGCGGCGGAGACACGGGCATGCTTGTCCGGCGGATGGAACCACCGAAGCCAGAAAACGAGCCAGAGGAGGCCCAGGGCGCCGGTCAGAAGAAAGGCCCATTGCCAGCCAAGATGGATGAAGATCCAGGGAATCCCGAGCGGTGCAGCGATGGCCCCGACATTCGAGCCCGCATTGAAAATGCCGGTCGCGAGCGCCCGCTCCTTTTTGGGAAACCACTCCGCGACGGACTTGATCGAGGCCGGAAAGTTTCCAGATTCACCGAGTCCCAGGAGAAAACGGGCCACGCTGAAGCCTGCTATGCTGGCCATGGCCGCATGCAACATGGAAGCCGCGCTCCAAAAAATCATGGCCAGCGCAAAACCGATGCGCGTTCCGATCCAATCCAGCACCCGCCCCACTCCGAGTTGACCGATGGCATAGGCCACTTCGAACCAGAACACGATGTCCGTGTAGTTGGCATCGCTCCAACCGAAGACCTTTTTCATTTCCGGCGCGAGTATCCCAAAGACCTGGCGATCGATGTAATTAATCGTCGTCGCAAAAAAGAGCAGGCCGCAGATGACCCACCGATAGCGCCCGACTCGCGGAGTGAGGACTCGATTCGCCGCAAGGATTTCGCCGGCACCGCTGGTGGTATTACCTTCCGGAAGAGGGTTCCTCGCGGCGGCATTGCTGTCGTCGGAGGCAGTGAGCGGGTCGGGAGAACTGGGGCTCATTTCTTCTCCTTTGCCGGTTCAATCGTCACGTTCTCAAAGCTCAACGCACCGGCCTGGCGAAGGACGTCTGCGCCCTCGACTCCTCGAAAAGTGCAGTTCTTGACATGCACGCCTTCAATCACCGCCCCCGGAAAGGAAGAGATAATCGCCACCTTCCCGCTGGATTCGCTCGTGACATTCTCAATCCGGACGCCGCGAAGCATCGGCTTGTAGGGGCCATTCGCACCTTCCTCGTAATCGAATTCCACGGACAGCACCGCTCGCGCGACGTGCCCAATCTTGACGTCCCGGATGTGGATGTTGTCGATCACGCCACCACGCACGGCGTTGGACTTGAAACGGAAGGCGCGGTCGAGGTGTGGACTTTCCATGGTGCAGCCCGAAACGAAGACGTTGCGTACGCCGCCGCTCACCTCGCTGCCAATCGTCACGCCGCCGTGGCCATCCTTCATCGTGCAATGGCGAACGACGACGTTTTCGCAAGGAACGCCGATCCGTCGGCCGTCATTGTTGCGCCCGCTTTTGATGGCGAGGCAATCGTCGCCGGTCTGAAAGATGCAGCCTTCAATCAGCACATCGCGGCAGCTTTCCGGGTCGCAGCCATCGTTATTTGTGCCGAGGCTGCGGACCGTCACTCCGCGCACCGTTACATTGGAGCAGAGCACCGGGTGAATTTCCCACATGGGCGAGTTGATGATCGTCACTCCTTCGATGAGCACATTTTTGCAGCGATAGGGCTGGATGAAATTGGGCCGGAGGAAATGCCCCTCGCCGTAGACCCGCTCCATCACGGGTGTGCCGGCGGCACCTTGCTCCTCGAGTTGCTTTCGATCAGCGGCCTGTCTCGTTGGTTCTTCCTTCGACTTATCGTTCCAGGCCCACCACGTCTCGGCACTTGCCGAACCATCGAGCGTGCCCGTCCCCGTGATGGCCACATTCTCCTGCTTGAAAGCGTAGATCAGCGGCGAGTAATTCAGGCACTCAATCCCTTCAAATCGCGTGAGCACGACGGGCAGATACTTCGCGGACTCTGGACTGAAGCGGAGAATCGAGCCTTCGGCGAGGTGCAGATTGACATTGCTCAATAAATGGATGGCGCCGGTAAGCCACGTCCCGGCTGGCACCACGACCCGCCCACCGCCGGCTCGGTGACACGCGGCGATTGCGTCCGTAAGGGCGCTGGTGCAATCCTGCCCCTCGACTCCACCGAAGTCCGCAATGGAGAACTCCCGTCCCGAAAATTGCGGCGTCCTGATTCGGGCCAGGATCTTCGTCTCTTCCGCCGGAACGGACTGCCCGAACAGCGCCAGCGGCAGAGCGCAGAACGCCGCCAGGTGAATGAGGATTGCGGGGGTCATTGACGGCAAACATGCCCTTGGGGCGGATTACCCGCAATGCTGCTTTCGGCAATAGAACTTCAAAAAACGGCACTCGGCAGCAGTGCCGAAATTTCATGTATAAATGCAAAACGCCGCCCTTTCGGGTCGCTCGTGCTGGCGTGATGATTCCGCCGAAACTCACTACATCCACCATGAATCACTACAAGGTCATCGAAAAATATTCTTTCGGCATGGGCGACCGCTTTGCGCATCAGGCGAAGGCCCAGTTGCAAGCCTGTCAACTCATCGCCAGGGATGGAATCGACGTCGTCCCGGTTTGGAACAAGTCCCAGCGCGAGCATTCGTTCGTTGGTTCGGAGCCCTCCAGCGTCCTCGAAGCAGCCAGGAACGCAGTCCAGGCGCTCCATTGGACAGGTGGCTGGCATGTCGACGCCGATCACATCCGCCTCGAAACCGTTGACCGGTTCATTCCGCACTCGGATTTCTTCACGCTCGATGTCGCTGATTCCATCGGACAAGCCGCGCCACCCGAGATCGTGGCCGAATTTGTCGATCGTCACCCGGAACTCATGGGAGCCATCACCATCCCCGGAATCGGCACTCCGTTCCAAATCGAGCGAGCAGACGTCGGGCGCATGGCGCGCAAGTTTCTTCTGGCTGCGCAAGATGCGGGAAAAATTTACCGTCACATCGAATCGCAGAAAGGGGCGGCAAATTTCATTGCGGAGGTATCGATGGACGAGACCGATCGACCACAGACCCCTCCGGAGCTTCTGGTAATCCTCGCCGCGATGGCCGATGAAAGGATTCCCGCCCAGACCATTGCGCCGAAATTTACGGGCCGCTTCAACAAAGGTGTCGATTACGTGGGCGATCTCGCCCAATTCGAGCGCGAGTTTCACGACGATCTCGCGGTCATTGCCTTCGCCATCGAACGCTATGGCCTGCCACAAACCTTGAAACTCAGTGTCCATTCGGGCTCAGACAAATTCTCGCTCTACCCGATCATTCGTCGCGTCCTGCCGAAGTTTGACGCGGGTCTGCACATCAAGACGGCGGGCACCACCTGGCTGGAGGAATTGATTGGGCTGGCGGAGGCCGGCGGCGACGGTCTGGCGCTGGCGAAGGAAATCTACGCCTATGCGTTTGAGCACATCGATGACCTGGCCGGTCCCTACGCGACGGTGATCGATATCCAGCGGACGAAATTGCCGAGTTCGAGTGAGGTGGCCAACTGGTCCAGCGAGCAGTTCGCGAGCGCCCTTCGCCATGATCCGAATCACCCACTTTTCAATTCTAGTCTCCGGCAACTCCTGCACGTTTCCTTCAAAGTTGCCGCCAGGAAAGGTGAGCACTACCTCGATCTGCTCAAGGCAAACGAAGAGATCGTGGCGCGGAACGTAACCACCAACCTCTATCAGCGACACCTCCGTCCGTTGTTCGTCGGGGGAGAATAAGCGCCCGCGTTTCGGCAAGGGGATGCGTCAGGGGCTTCAGGTGTCCAAATGAATGATTCCGCGTTGCACGGCGACGATCGCGGCCTGGGTGCGGTCGGCGACGTGGAGTTTGGAAAGCGTATTGGAGATATGCAGTTTCACCGTCGCTTCGGACATGTGCAGCGTGGCGGCGATTTCCTTGTTGCTGAGACCGGCGACGATGTGGTGCAGCACCTGGTGCTCGCGCGGAGTCAGCGCGTCGCGCATCCGGCGGGAGGCGAGTTTAGTGGCAATGGGCGCGGGGAAATATGTCTCGCCGCCCACCACACTGCGGATGGCCTCGAGGACTTCCTCCACCTCGGCGGATTTCGAGACATAGCCCATCGCCCCGGCCTCGACGGCCCGCCAGATGTCTTCCTCCCCTTCGAAGACCGACAGGACAACCACCCGCGCGTCCGGAAATTCGGTGCGCAAGTGGGCGGTGCTCTCCGCGCCATCGGCGCCGGGCAGGCGAAAATCCATCGTCACCACATCGGGCTGATGCTTGCGGTACTGTTCGAGACATTGCGGGCCATTGGCGGCCTCGCCGACGAGCGTGAGATCCCGCTCACCGGCGATGGCTTCCACCAGACCGAGCCGCATCATGGCGTGATCGTCGACGATCAGGACGCGAATTTTTCGTTTCATAAAACTGTTCCGTTGAGGTGGCCATTTCCCGCCGTCTCCATCGCCGCGATCGGCACGACCGCACGAATCGTCGTTCCCGCTCCCGGCGCGCTATCCACGGTCAACGCCGCGTGAATCTTATTCGCCCGCTCGCAAATACCGAGGATGCCGAAGTGTCCGCGCGGCGCGGGCGCGGTGGGATCAAAGCCGCGCCCATCGTCGCGCACCTCCAGCGTCACCGTGTCGGCCAGGTACTCCAGGCGAACGCGAATCTCCTTCGGCGCGGCATGCTGCACGGCGTTGGCCACGGCCTGTTGGGCGATCCGCAAAATGTGGATCTCCACCGGACCGGCCAGGCTGCGTGGGCGTCCCCCGGCCTCAAACGAAAGCCGTGCGCCACTCCCTTCGACCAGCGGCGCGAGCGTTTCCTCCAACGCCCCCGGCAGGCCGCGCTGTTCCAGCGCCACGCTGCGCAGATCGCGGATCGACGTGCGCGCTTCCTGGCGGCAGTGGCGCAGCATACGTTCCGCCAGCTCGATTGCCGTGCCCGCTTGTTCGGGCATATTCAGGAGGCGCTGGCGGGCATTGCGCAACTGGACGGAGAGGCCCGCGAGTTCCTGTTCGATGGTGTCGTGCAATTCGCGGGCGATGCGCTGCCGTTCATCCTTGATCACCGCCCGCTCGACCTGGGTGGCAATCGTCTTCGTCTGCTCGGCAACCCGGCGGCGCAACAGCGCGGCCCAGACGATCGCCACCAGCGCCAGCCCGGCGATGAAGCCCAGTGCCCAGAACAACCGGCGCAGCGTCCACCACGGTGCGCGGTGCAGAATCAAAATGCCATTTTCCTTTTGCAGATGGAGACGGAATCCGTCGACGGCCGAAGCAAACGGCAACGGATGCGTGGTGGTAAGTTCACAGATGCCGGTCAGCCGCACCTTGTCGTTGGCGGCGAGATCCGGCGGCAGGGTGGCTTGATCGGCGAGCACCGCTTCGAAGAACCATTTGTCCGTGCGGCACTGGAGCACCACGTCTCCCGCCGGTCCGTCGCGGCGCGTGAGGAAATCGGCATCCACCGTGACGAACTCGGCCTGCTGACGGATGATCTCTTCCCGCGAAAGGTCGAGCGGTTGCGGCGCGGGAGGGGTGGTGTGATTCAGGGTCGTGATCTGAGTCGCGCGGAAGGTAGGCCGGAAGGGCGCGACCGTGGCAAATCCCTCCGCCTCCACGACGGTGCCCGGAGCGTACTCATCAGCGCCCGAGGTGCGCACGAGCATGCTGCCGTCATCACTCCGCAGGTAAAAGCCGTCGCTGCCGTCATGCGTGACCACGCCCCGCACGCGCACCCGGGAACGCGAAGTTGCATCACTGCGCAACAGTTCATTGATCGCACGCAGTTGCGGCTCTTCTTCGGATTTGATGTTTTCCGTCGGGATGATCTGGTCGAACGAGGGCACGAAAAAATGGCGGGCGGTCAATTGCCGATGCCCGTTGAAGACACTGCCCAATACCCCGCGCACGATGACCGGCCGTTGCATCAGCGCTTTGGCCTGCTCCAGACCGTGCTCTTCATGCGGCATGATGAGTTTCACCGTCCAGCCGGCGATTTCCGCGACGAGCACGAATTCGTCGGATTTTTCCACGCCAATGATCGTGGCCGGCACTTGCACCCACTGGCAGTCGAGCGCCGGGGAAAACAATTCGCTGCTGTCGATGTGCAGCGGTTCCGGTAATTTCCCCTGGCCGAGCACGGTGAGGTGCCGTCCTTCGATGATGGGGAGAAAACCGCCGGGCTGGGTCACCCCATCGACGCGTACCCGGGTGCCGGTGGAATATTGCGGCCGCTCCTGCGGGTCGTCGGTGAGGCTCACGAAGATGCCTTCATGGCCATCGTGCAGCAACAGACTGGGCCGCGGCGGATCGCAAAAGGTGATCGTGCCCTCGATGGAAACTGGCCGGCCTTGAGCGGCCTCCTCGGGCGACAACTCGCGCACTCGAGTGATGGAGGTCAACGGCTCAACGGCGCTGCTCACGCAGGCGATGAGAAGGAAAACTAGGAAAAGGATTCGGGGGAACAAATGGAGGTGCTCCACGCTACACCGAATCAGCGAAGAAAGAATTAGCCATTTGTCTAGGTAGGCGGTCGTGACGGTCGTGAGCAACATGCCCACTGCGTAGTTGCCCCCCCTTTTGCCCATCTCACCTCTTCACCCGCCCGTGATGAATCTCCCCACCCCTCAAAAAAAGCCCCGTCTGCTCAGCGCCAGACAGTGCCGAAATCTCACCCGGCAAGCCGTCATCGGTTTCGCCGGCATGGTCCTGGCGATGTTAGCCGCCGACGATCCCACTCACGCGGCCAGCGGAACCTGGACCGGTTTGACGGACGGCCTATGGTCGGCCGCCAACGGAACGAACTGGTCGGTGGCCCCCGCACCCGGGGCGACGGCGGGCACGACCAATGCCGACACGGCCACCTTCAATACCAATGGGAACGGCAACACGACCATCACGATCGACCCCAGCCGCAACATCAAATCGCTACTCTTCGACACCGCGGCCGCCGACTACATCATCGGCAGCGGGGGCGCGAACGGCGGCGATGCGCTGATCCTGACGAGCGGCGGGAACATCACGCTCGCCGCGACCGTGACCGGCACGAACGTCATCGAGACTTTCAACGCGCCGCTGACCCTGGCGGGCAGCTACTCCTTCACGAATTCCTTCGCCGACCCGGGTTCGGCGCTGATCTTCAACGGCAACATCACGAATACCGCCACCTCCACGCTCACCCTCAGCGGCGCGGGCGCCGGGACCGGAAATTTGATCAGCGGGAACATTAGTGACGGCACCGGCGTGCAAAGCGTGACCGTTTCGGCAACCAATGGGACCTGGACCTTGAGTGGAGCGAACAGCTACAGCGGCACCACTTCCATCACCGGGGCGAATAGCTTCACCGTAATGGCGGGCAGCAACAGTTCCGCCGGCGCCACCACCCTGAACAGCTCCACTGCGACGCTGCAGTTGGACAGCGATAGCAACGGCGGCCTGGCCAGCGGTGTCCTCACGCTCACCGCCGGTAAATTGGAAGCGCTCGGGGCGGATCGGACCATCGCCAACGCCGTCACCCTGCAGGCGGTCACCGTGCAGGGCAGCCACAATCTGACCTTCACCGGCAAGATGTCCGGCCTCAGCGGGGGCAACCGCGTGCTGACGAACAACATTGCCAGCGGCAGCACGCTCACGCTCTCGGCTGTCGACATCAACACCGACACCGCCAACAACCGCTCGCTGACCATCGCCGGGACCGGAGACACCATCATCCAGGGGACGATTGCCAACGGAGGGACTGGCCGCACAAACAGTTTGGTCATTACCAATACCGGCACCACCACCCTGGGAGCGGCCAACACCTACACCGGCACGACATCGATCGGCGGGGCCAACGCCAGCAATGCCGGCACGCTGCGGTTGAGCGGCGCGGGAACGCTCGGCACCGGAGTGTTGACCATTTTTGGCGGCACGCTGGATATCAATGGCCTCGCGTATACCTTAAATGGCGCGCTGACCATGGGAGGCGGCGCGGCCGGCAGTACGGCAGCGATCAACATTGGCACAGGCGACGTGCTCACCCTCGGAGGCAATTTTACGTTTTCCTCCTCGAACAGCCCGAACGGGGCGGTGATTTCCGGGGGAACACTGAACCTCGGTGCCCCACGCGCGTTCAACATTGGCGATTCGTCGAATGCGGCGAGCGATCTGACGATCAATTCGACAATCGGGGACGGCAACAGCATTTTCGACGTCACCAAAACGGGTTCGGGTACCTTGGAATACACGCCCGATATCGATCTCACCACCCTGACCACACCCACTCCCACAGTGACTGTGACCACTGGCACCTTGCAGTTGGACGGTGCCGTCACCGGCGGCAATGGGATATTCGACGTGACCAAGGCCGGCTCGGGCACTTTGAACTACACGAGAAACCTGCTCCTGACAGCCAACGAATCTGCGACCGTAACGAGTGGGACGTTGCAATTCAGTGGCGTGATCTCCGGGAGCTTCGGCCTCACCGCGGTCAATTCCACCGGGGTGATTTCGCTGACTGCGGCGAATACCTATACTGGGAATACGATCTTGCGTGGCGGCGGGCAGTTGAGTTTGAGCGGCCCGACCGGTTCGGTCGCATTCTCGGACGTGCTGGTCACAGGTGGCTCCGTGCTCAATCTCGACAGCAGTATCGCCGGCGTCACGGGAACAACGCGCGCGAAGAGTGTCTCGCTGTTTGAAGGCACTCTCCCCTCGGCACTGCTCGTGACCGGTAATTCCGGAGCGAACTCGATCGACAGCATTTCCGGAGCGCTGACCGCGGCTCTCGGCATGTCCGTGGTCACTCTCCAGCCGAATTCCGCACAAAATACCCAATTGCTCGCCAACAATTTCGTCCGCAATCCAGGGGCAACGATTCTTTTTCGTGGCACCAATCTCGGGACGAGTTCGATCGCCTCGGCAGCCACCAATACTTCGAACATCGTCTTCACCACCCCACCCACACTTTCGGGCGGGGGCGGTGCGGCCGGTAGCACGACAGTGAGCATTCTCCCCGGTGCGGTTGGCGATACCAGCGCCACCGGCGTGGGTAACGGCATCAGCACCGGCGGCCTCGTCACTTACGACTCTGCGACCGGGATTCGCGTACTGGATCCAACGAATGAATACAAAGCGTCCATCACCGATGGCCAGGTCCAGCTGGATAACGTGCGTCTGGCGCACACGTCCGGCGCAGGCGTGCTTTTGACCACTTTGTCCAGCGATACGACGATCAATTCCCTTTCCTTCAACGTAACCGGCACGGGAACCGACGCCGGAATTACGCTCGATGGTGCGGCCGGCGTGACGCTGACCGTAGCGAGTGGAGTGATCTACACGAGTTCGTCCGCGTCATCCGCAACAGGCAATGCGCAAACCATTAGCGTGCCGACCCTCAATCTGAATGGACACGAAGGCACCATTACCGCATTCACCGCGATGCCCAGTACCGGCACGATCAGCACCTCCGGCCTGCTGAACATCTCTAGCTCGATTACCGGCGATGGCGGCAACGGCGTGACGGTCTTTGGCAATGGCACCCAGGGGTCCAATGGGGGTGAGGTGCAGTTTTCCGGTTCAACGCCCAACACCTATACGGGAACGACCACAGTCAACGGCATCGTCCTCAAACTGGCCAAGACGAGCGGAATCAACGCCATTCCCGGCGATCTCGTGCTCAATGCCGGCGCCATTTACGACGGCAATAACGAGATTGCTGATACTTCGAATGTGACGATCAACGGTGGCACCTTCTACCAAAACGGATCGAACAATTCCGGATCCTCCACCTCGGAAGCCATCGGCAGCCTCACGCTCAACGGCGGCGGGATCAGCCCCGGCCAGGGCAGTGGCAATACGCTGACGATTTTCGGAACCATGACTCTCAACAGCTCGGGATTCACCACGAGCACGGCAGGCAAGCTCAACGTCGGCGGCCTGGCCACTTTCGCCGGTGGCACGCTTACCTTGGGTATTTCCAATTCGCCCTCGAACTATGCGAATGTCGCGACGTTCAGCAGCGGCATTGCGATCGTCAATCCAGCCGGCGGCGCTTACACGCCGATCACGATCAACGCGGGCAGCGCGAATCTGGGCGGCAAGCTCGTCCTTTCCGGTGATCTCACCTTCACCGGCAATGCGACGAATAGCAACACAGCCACGATTAATGGCGCGGCGGGGACTTCCCCCGGCATCTTCGCGCTCGATGGCACGCGGACTTTCAATATCGGCGACGGTGCGGCGGACGTAGATCTGGCGGTCACCGCTCCGCTGACCGATAACGGGGCGAACGCAGGTGGGCTCATCAAGACGGGCAACGGCACGCTGAAACTGACCGCAGCAAATACCTACACCGGCCCGACCACCATCCGCGGCGGCACCCTCGAGGTCAGCGGCAGCCTGAACGGATCGACGACCGCACCGGTCAAGGTGAACAACGGCACGCTCCTGCTTTCCGCCGGCAATGTGCTGAGCAGCCCCACCTCTGACCTGACGCTCGGCGATGGCCTCAACCTGACCCATGGCACGCTGAAGCTGAACGATAGCTTGAGCGGCATTTCGGAGACATTGGGCGACCTGAATGTGGAGTTCGCCTCGACGATCGATTTCGGCGCGCTCAATGGAAATTCGCTGATCTTCGCCGGGGTCGGCAATCATACCCCAGGCGCCACGCTTTCGATCACGGATTGGAGCGGGACCGCCGCGCAGTCCGGCGGCGTTTCGGACGACCGGTTGCTCTTCGCCGGCAGCGATCCAAGCGCTTTCACCAGTCTCTACAATCAGTCGGACGTTTCCTTCAATGGCTTCGGCGGTTACCTGGCGCTCCAGGTCGATTCGAACCACTTCGAAATCGTGGCCATCCCGGAACCGACACCGGTGGCGCTCGAGCTTTCCCTCGGTATTTTGGGCCTGATCGCCTTCCGCCGTCACCGCCGCCGCGCATGACGAGCCCTCACTTTGACTTTATGAAATCCTCCTCACCCTTCCGCCGCCGCATTCTTCCCGCTCTCGGCGCACTGCTCTTCTTCGCTGCGACGGGACCGCATCACGTCCTGGGCGAGGACAGCGTGAACCTCATCACCAACGGCAATTTCGAGTCCGATCAAAAGACCCAGGGCTGGCCCGATGACTGGGGCCGCGCCAAGGACAAGACGACCTCTTGGGAAAAGGAAGGCGACAACCATTTCCTCCGGCTGCATTCCGAACAGCCAGGACAAACGGTGATGGCCTATCGTGAGATCGCCGTGCCGGATGGCGCGAAGGCGCTGGAACTCAAGTGGCGCTGGCGCGTGACGGATCTCAAGCCCGGCAAGCAGTCGTGGTTCGACGCGCGCATCATGATGGACTTCAAGAATGAGGCCGGCCAGAAAGTGAAGCCGAGTCCGGCAGCGCCGTATCTGCGCAAGAGCACCGACGGCTGGGTGGAGGGCTCGGTGCACTTCCTCGTGCCGGACGGCGCGCGCACGCTGCAATTCATGCCTTCGCTCTTCCAGGTGGAAAGCGGCACGATGGATCTGGACGATATCGTCCTCGTGCCCACGGATGCAGCACCACTTCAAAAGGCGGCTGCCGAGGCCGCGGCGGCGAAAGCCGCGAAAATCGCCAAGCTGGCGGAGGCCAAGCGGGCCAAGGCCAAGGCGGCGGTGCAATCCGATGGATCGCTCATCGCCAACGGAAATCTCGAAGCGGACGCGAAAGGAAAAGGATGGCCGGACAGCTGGGGCAGCGCGAAGGACCAGACGATTGCTTGGGAGAAAGAAGGCGACAACCATTTCCTTCGCCTCCAGACCAGCGAACCTGGCAAGGGAACGATGCTTTACCGGACGATCGACATCCCCGCCGGGGTCGAGGCACTCACGCTCACCTGGCGCCAGCGCATTACGGGGCTGAAAAAAGGCAAGCTACCGTGGAACGACGCCCGTATCATGATGGATTTCCTGGACGGCGCCGGACACAAGCTCACCCAAAAGCCGAGCCCTCCATACAGCGGTAAAGATACCAAGGGCTGGGAAGACAAGAGCACCACATTTCTCGTCCCGAAGGAAGCGGTCACGCTGGTCATCATGCCGTCGCTCTTCCAAGTCTCGGCGGGCACCTTCGACCTCGATGACATTTCGCTGAAGCCTGCCGCCGCCGCGCCGCTGATTGCGGCCGCCAAGGCTGCGGCGGAAGCGGAGAAGAAAGCGTATATCGCTCCGGAAACGCCGAACCCGGCGAAGTGGCCGGAGGAACTGCACGTCGAGGGCAAGCAGGTGCTGAACAAGGATGGCAAGCCGGTGTGGCTGCAGGGAATGAACGTGGTGAGCCTCGAGTTTCTCCTCCGCGGCGACCATTTGTTGAAGTCAATCGAAGTCGGCATCGACGAGTGGAAGGCCAACATCATTCGCCTCCCGGTGAAAGGCGACTATTGGCTCGGGCGGTCGCCGGAACAAACCGATGGCGGAGTGGCGTATCGCGCGCTCGTCGATAGCGCCATCACCCTCGCGGCCAATCATGGTGCTTACGTGTTGCTCGATCTCCATCGTTTCGGTTCGCCAAAACAGGACGACATCGATTTCTGGAAAGACGCGGGAGCGAAATACAAGAACCACCCGGCGGTCATTTTCGATCTCTTCAACGAGCCGCACGGCACCACTTGGGAGATCTGGCGCAATGGCGGCTTCATTGCCGACAAAAAGAAGGCCGCGGATGAGGATTCCTTTCTCACGCCCGAGGACAAGGCGAAGGCCGCGAAAGGTTACCAGGGCGTGGGCATGCAGGCCCTCCTCAATACCGTCCGCGAAGTGGGCGCGAAGAATGTGGTGGTCGTCGGCGGACTCGATTGGTCTTACGACCTCTCGGGCATCGCCAATGGCTTCGCCCTCGAAGACAAGGGCGGCAACGGCATCATCTATGCCTCCCACATCTACCCTTGGAAACGCGACTGGAAAGACAAGGCGCTCGCCGTCGTGGACAAGTACCCGCTCATTCTCGGTGAAGTCGGCGCGGATATTCACAAGATGGATTTCATCCCGAAAGAAGCACAGGAAGATCCTTACACCTGGGTGCCGGACATGCTGGGCCTCATCCAAAAATACAAGCTGCATTGGACCGGCTTCTCCTTCCATCCGAAGGCCACACCCGTGATGATCGAAGACTGGAGCTACAAGCCGACTCCGTTCTGGGGCGCCTTTGCCAAGCGAGCGCTCGCCGGGGAAAAGTTCGAGCTGCAGAAAATGCGTTGATCGTCTCCGTGACTCGACCGTTTCTCTCTCGTTTCTCCCCCACTCTCATCGCCACGCTATCTCTGCTCTGCGGAGCAGCGGAGAGTTTCGCCGGCCCCGACGGCGCGGAGCTTTATCAGCAACATTGCTCCATGTGCCACGGGCTCACCGGCGCCGGAATTCCCGGAGTCTTTCCTCCGTTGGCCGGCTCCGATTTTCTCGTGAAAGAACGGGAGCAGGCCCTGCGCGCGCCGCTCGCCGGGCTCTTCGGCAAGATCGAGGTCAACGGCGGCACCTATGAAGGCGGCATGCCGCCGGTGCTGCTGCCCGACGAACAAATCGCCGCGGTATTGGGTTACGTTGGCCATGCTTGGGGTAATCATGTATCCGCGCCAACGCGTGAAGACATTGCCGCCCTGCGCGCGACGACAAAATTCCACACCTTCGAAGCCCTGCTCACGGCGATGGGCTCCACGGAATTGCCCGGGGCGCCGGAAGGCTGGGAATTGCGCGTCGCCACGGAACTGAGTTTTTCACCGGTGCGCCTCGGAGCGCATCCCGATGGCGAGCACATTCTCATCCTTGCGGAGAATGGCGACGTATGGTGGTGCCGGCACGATGGCAGCGAGCTCAGGCGGCTTTTCGCAGGGGCATCCTATCTGGACGCCACGCTGGGACATCC
>Ga0068855_100002848_pt1 | contig 21262 bp, 17 predicted proteins | sample KBSCornC52_FD_66592 | JGI IMG/M metagenome (GOLD analysis project Ga0068855, IMG submission 66592) | Corn rhizosphere microbial communities from Kellogg Biological Station, Michigan, USA - KBS Corn C5-2 | ecosystem: Host-associated > Plants > Roots > Rhizosphere > Soil ...
TCCCTCCCACGGATTGCCATCAACATTCATCTGAACGAAGCCATTCACGTCCGTTCCATTTAGCGTAACTATCTCCCAACACCCCGCCGAACCAACCGTGGTGCTATTGCATTGCGGAGTAATGGTGAGCGTCGTCGTTTGTGTGCCGACAGGACTGACAGTAATGCTCTGTGGCGCTGAAGTAACTTGAGCATAGGTCGAGTTACCAAGATATTTTGCGGTAACGACGTGATTTCCTAGAGACGGGGTGCCCCACCAATACGTGTCCCACTGAGCGTACCCATTGGAGTCGAGGTTCCATGTTCCCCAACGACTTCCGTCAACGTCGAACTCCACCAGACCACATGCGTAGTTGCAGCCCACATGGGCTAAAGCAACGGCATCTTCCGCTGTGCTGAAATTCGACGGCGTAAACGACAAACTTATGCTCGGCTGTTGATTGCCAATAGGGTTGATAGTGATTGTGAAATCTTTCGATGAAGGTGCGAAAGCCGAATTGCCTTGATAATAGGCCGTCACAGTGTGTGTCCCAACGGTGAGGTAAGGACTTGGCCAGGAAATTGACCACATGTTGTAAAACGCTGGTATATTGCCGTTTCCATCGAGCGTCATATCAGGGATCCAACCATGTCCGTCGATAGTCATCGATACGCTGCCGCAGGCTGTGTTGCAGCTGACATGAATCAGGAGCTGAGGTGCTTCTGTGGCGGTGAACGAATCAGGGCTGATTGAAAATGTCGTTGTCGTTGGCTGCAGGCCCGCAGGTGCTACGGTATAGCTCGCCCCTCCTGACGAGGCCGCATGAGTAGGATCCCCTAAGTAGTTGGCTTGTATCCAGTGTCCGCCGACGGTAAGCGCGAACGCCGGAGCCAAACTCGCCGGGATAGAGACAGTACCAGTCCCATTCAGCGGTTGAGTTCCGAGATCCTGGCCATCGATGAGCAGGTCCACCGATCCGCATGCGGCGTTGCAATTTACATGAACCGTAAGCGTGGACGAACTGTCCACCGCTGCACTATTCGGGCTGATCGTGACAGTTGTTGTCGTCGGAACTGGTCCTGCCTGCGTTCCCTCAACGGCGATCGCTGTAACTCTTCCGCGACTATCGTAGGATCGCACGTCCGACAGAGCAATCTTGTTAGCAGTGCTATCCACGCCATAAAAAGCAGCAGAGAGGCCGCCGATAGGGCTGTAAGCGACCGTTGCGTTGAGAGTGCTCGCGACTCCAGGATCCGCCTTAAAGAGAGTATCCGGATGTGTACCGTCTGCCCAGGTGCTGACGACGCTGGAAAGCCGCCCGGCACCATTGTAAGAGCTTGTAAAGCCGATCTGGGGCGATTGCGAACTGCTAAGACCGTTATCGCTGTAAGTTAGGTTGCCGGCAGGATCATACATGTATTGCAATGAGCTTGCGGTTGCGCAGGGGCTGAAGGCGCACCGGCTCTCCTTCGTAATTCGACCCATCGCATCGTATGTTGTAATAGTGCGTACTGTCAGTGCACTCGCCGAGGCGGCAGTAGCGTTCTGTGGGCATGCGGTCGTATATGGCTGGGTCCATTCGGAAGCCAGCCGACCGATTCCATTGGTTGCAACGGTGTCATATAGATAGCACACCGACGGAGTCTTGCTTGCAGCAGTACTCGCTGGACCCGAATAGCTCTTGGACAGCATGCGATTTAGCGGATCATAACTATAGCTTGTCGTGATACCACGAAAGTCGGTTTTGTTGGAGAGATTGCCGTTCGCGTCATATCCGGTGCCTGCAGCACAATTTGTGCCGTCTGGGGATACTCCCCCGGTAGTCCCGTAGCAGATCCTCCCGGGCTCGGGATTATTTGACTGAAGCAGTCGCGACAATGCATCGTACGTGAATATCCGCGTGCGACTGCTCGAGCAAGAAGACCCAATCGTATCGGCGCCCCATTGGTCGGCACACAGCATGTTACCGAGCGCATCGTATTTGTAGCTCGTCTTCAGTGCCCCTGGTTCGATAACATAGGTTAATCGGCCCAGCCCATCGAATGTTCTCTGCCAATGATTTCCGCTTTCATCGACGGAATCGGTCCATGTACCACCTACGAGACCTTGCGCGTGCGGAGTGCAGGTTGACCCAGACACATTCGGCGATTGGACATTGTCATAGCAAAACTGACTACTAGTGCCGTCTTGGTTGGTGGTCAGTACTGGCCTTCCTAGGGGATCGTAATTGAATTGAGAATATCCCCAAGTCAATTCCGAGCAGGATGTCGGCATCACACCCACCTCCGAGGAACATCTGGTCGGGTTCCCTTTTTGATAAACCTGTCCCTGCCCATCGTAGATGGTATCGACGTAATCGGTACCGTCGGGATCCGTCGTCAACCGAGTTTGGACCACGTGCCCCAAGCCGTCGAAGTATGACGTGCTGGTAATTCCTGATGTCGTAGTGCTGACGTTTGCACCCGCGTCATCATAACAATAGGTCGTATTTCCAATAGGGTAATCAACCTCGCTCAGGCGGTTTAGGCTGTCCGTGTGAGCGCACCCGACTGGAGGAATATTGTATTTATACGTAGTGGTCTGAGAGTTCTCATCGGTAGAGCTTGAGAGCACCCCCATCGCATAATCATAAGAAAATGTCTGGTTGTGACCGAGTGGGTCAGTGATCTTAGTCAGATACGAGTTCGAATTGCCAAGCGAATTGGAGCCGCTGTCGGTGTAGAAATATGTGGTCGTGTGCGAGCTACCCAACATATCCGAGCAGCTGGTGTTCCCGCATGGGTCTGTGGCGCTGATCCGTTGCCCCGTTTCGTCGTAGCTATACGTCGTTGTGGGGCCCGCACATGGCCAGCTAGTGCATTTCACCACTTTCGTCACATTGCCTCGAGGTACCTGCTTAATGGCAGCATAATTTGGATCACGCGTGCTGATCGGACTCACAGCAGTTGGCACCGGGGTTGTAGCGCCCGCGCCACTCGCACATACGGCAGTACCCCCATCTAGGTAAGCGTCGGTTTCCGAAATTATGCTGCCGGTCGTATCGCTGCCGCTATAAACAATCTCCTGGCAAGGGACGGTAGTGTTGAAATAATTGAATACCGTAGTTCTACATCCCGCTGCGTCTGAGTTATAACATTCCTGATCTTCGTGCAACAGGCCGGCTGCGTAGGTCAAGGTCGCTTGATATACAGTGTTTCCGGATCCCGTTGTGCGCTGCTCACTGGTCATCAAATACGGATCGACCCATGTCTTGCTGACCGACATCACATTCTGCGACGACGGATTCCCCCCTGTTCCCCACTGGCTTGTAACAACGCTTTGTTCAACTGGAATCTGCACCGGTAATTGGGGCCCGGTAGGAAGCGGCGACGTGACTTGGTTCACGGACGAGTAGGTGTATACCGTTTGAGAAGTCTCATGGGTAAGGTTATCTGTGGTTTTGACAGTGGTTGTTTTCGATCCCCACAGATAATAGTCCGCCCCGGGAGTGGTCGAATATTTGAATTCCTGGATGAGCGCGGCATCTCCTCCGTTCGTGTACCCCACCTCACGTTCGACAACTACTGGGGCCTGATACCAGTAATCGCAGATGCCGCCCGTCACCTGCGCTGAGCTGCCTGGCTGGTACCCAGGCAACGAAACGAAATTCGGGTATTGGGACACATCAGCCTGGTAGGAACCCGAGGAGTTCAGGTCCCATTTGTACTTCACCCAACCTCCGTTGGGGTAATCGATCTCATTCACCAAGCCATACGTTCCATCATATTGAAACGTGTATGCCTGGCCATTCGGGAGATAAATGTGTTTTAACACGTTTAGACTCGTGTCATTAACTTGAAAGCTTGCGGAGCAAGCCATAGGCGGCCCCGGGGGGTTTACCTGATTACTGTTAGCCAGATAGCTTGCTGTGGTAGTTGCATAGTCGAGCGTATACGTCAGACCTCCAATCGCATACGATTGCGGTACTGTTGAATTGACGGGGTAGTTTATTTGCTCGGCAGTTCGCCCGGAGGTGTCGGTCAGCACCAGTGAGCTCAATCCGCCGGAGCCATTTGGTTGTCCACCGGAAATGTTAATGACATTACCGTTTCTATCCTCGATCTTGTATGGAAAGGGAAAGGTGGATACGGTCCCATCCTCGGGACTTGCGTATAAGTTCGAGGCGAACCAGTAGACCGTACTATCCGGATCAGTAACGGTAAACGCCGGAGCCGCGTTAGGACATCCTGGAGTAGAACTGCTATTAACCGAACCATTGCATTGGCAGGGGCTCCCATTGCAAATGTCACTAAGTTGTGCAGTGTAGCCGTAGATTACGCTCTGCCCAACAGCAAAAAATCCCGTATTACTCTGACAGTAATTTGGATCGGCATAGCCGCCAGAACCGCCTGCCGGCGAAATGGCGGTTAGTCCCGCCGGAATTGACTCGCCGCGCGCATTGAAGAATGTATAAGAGCTACTAATTGAACACTCTACAGAGAAGGCATCGCCGGATTGTGTTTGCTGCAGCGAGGATACAGCCGCGTAGGGTACCGTATCAGTCCAGCCGTTAAGAGATCTATCTGTTCTGACGTAACCATCACCATCCATCACAGACCTGGCTGTCGTACCACCGGAATACTCCTGAGTGGCCATGTGATGCACAATGCCGGAGTTGTACATAATCGAAAATGGCAAAGTAATTCCACGGCTCGGTAGTGTGGGTAGCTGAATGGAGATACTGAGACTCCCATTCGCGGGGTTCACTGTCTCATTGAGTCCCCTGACGTAATCATGCCCCGCTCCAAGAGTGGGGCGCATGACATCGCTGCTCAGGGGTACATTCTGCGCTAAGGCATTCGACATTGAAAGCAGTGCACTGGCAAAAGCCACAGCCACCCAGCGTTTCATTTTAGGTAGTCCTCTCTCGCGGCATGGGAAACATGGAGTTCTCTGAATGTCATTGCGGGTGGTGGTTCAAATGATCGTGATGAGCAGATACTCATATGGTGCTGTATCCCCATCGCCATTGGATCGAAAGGCACCACAAATAATTTCTTTCCGAGTCGTGTTGCCCATCCCCAAGTGCACGAGAGCGCGTTGTGATTCCGACTAAACATAGATTCCAGGGATAGCTAAGCGCGTCACTGCGCGGTGACGTCTTTTTCCAATGGGCGCGATTACAGTGTGAAGTCCCTGCTGTCGATGCGGCTGGATAGTCTACCGAAACTACTCTGCAGGAGCCCTATGCAAGAGTTCGCACTGAAGCGAACGTACGTCCAATAGTGGGTTGCTGATGTTGAAAAGGTGGCCGACACTCAAAATAGCTTGCGCCCACTTTCGTGCACCGCTGCTCACTTCGCTATACCACGAAGGAGCTATTGCCGATGTACCAGCCGCGCGAAAAACGAAGAAGCATCTACAGCGCCGTAGGAACTATCGATCTGCTGCCGCGGAACTGGAGACGTCAGCTCAAACGGCTTACACGATTGAGCGCTTGCATCAATGCCGAGCCGAAATCGATTGGCTTCTTCGGTCCCCCAGATGGTTCCCGGGAGCACCCTTCTTGAATGGCACACTTTTTGGCGGCTTCTTGCAGCCGACCCCATAGTCTCTGATGCGATTACCAAGTTCGCTGTGGTCGCTCACCGGATCACCTCTGCATCCCCGTTGTATTAGCTCAGCATGGAGGTTTCTCTGACCGCGAAACTCTGGCCTGATTCGCTGTGGATCGCATCTCGCTTGGTTCGGCGCTGCCAACGCCGAATGATCCTGTCGACGCACAGCGGATCTAGTTCCAGGCCATAGCAGACCCGCCCAGCGCGTTATGGATCCAAGGGTCTTGTGGATGCGGTTTGAGACATGTTACGGGAAGATAGCTTACTTTCAAGGCTGCAGTTTGCGATCTCATAATGTCATTGCTGTGCTTGGAGAACCAAGCTGAGTTAAAGTCCTATGTAACTCACTAGTGCGCAAATCGTGTTTCTCGGGCGCGCGCCCGTGAATGCTGTCGGCGCGCCGAACGCCGAATCTTGGCGCCCATACGAACTCCGCGACAATCTCACGTTAAGGCCGACAGCAAGTTCCGCTTTGAGCAAGGCAATTCGCAAGTGCAAGCGAGGTAAGGTGTACGAACAGTGGGCGGCCTCAGTGCTGCCTGCGCGTTTGTAAGCGATCTAATTCTGGTACGGGGCGGAGGAGGGCTTCGATCAACCGTGTCAGGGATGGATCCGAGGCACTCATTTCGGCCGGAGCCTGCCCCTTTCCACCATTTCTGCAGGGCGTGCCGATTCTGAGCGGCATCGACCGCGACCCGCGCTAGCAGCAGTAATGAAATCCAGCACCGCACGGCAGACGAGCGGCGAGAATCGCTACTGCGCCCGTCGTACATTGAGGCATGCGCTTCTTCGTCGGCGGCAGGACTGGGACTGGTGGTCGCTTCACGCGTCCCGTGCAAACGTCGACGAAGTTAATTTCTGGCGTCCGTCACCTACGGCAGGATTCTGGGCGCATACTCCGTGGGCACCGTTTCTATTCAAACTGCATGCGCCCAGGAACGCGATTGCTAGAGGATCCTTTTTCAGCAAGTTTGTACAGATGCCCGTCAGTTTGACCTGCGATGCCTTTAGAGAAGCCAATTGGGCGAGATCAAAATCTGAAGTCAGAGCTAGGATCTCGAAGTATCGAAAAACACCTATTGCTCTCGGCGAGAACCCTACAATCGGGTGCATTTTGCTAGAAGAGCCCTTCTTCTGGCCGCAGGACCTGTGGATCGACTCCACTCCCTATTTCAGTCGAAAAGTAGTCAGCGGCAAGACGTTCGATACCGCGGCTCAACTCGATGGCAAGCTCTGGTCGGCCGTTCTTGAACGCTTAGTCGCAATCCAAGAGCGCATCCCGGTCGAGGGCCGGCCTGAATGCAGTAACGAGCAGCGGGTTTGGCACGCCTCATCTCGCGTTCCCCAGACTCGGTCAAGGCTCTTTCCTAATTCTGGTGATGGATGCGTACGGCCGAAGGTGGGCAATGACTGACGAGAAAACCCTACTAGTCCTCGATGCTGCGCACATCAAGCCGTACGCGATCGTTGGTAGCCATGAACTCTCAAATAATCTAAGTGGCCCACATAGTCGGTTATCAGCTCGACTCCGTGCAGGCAGTCTCCTTCCGTGGCTTGGCCCGCCTTGCTCGCTCTGCAGCGGCCATCTAGCTCGCGCTTCGGGCATTCAACTACTGTCGAGCTTTCTACGACGGGAAGAATCCAGTCTTGCTAGGTCTGCCGGGACCACGTTGCGCGAACGTGTCAGTCAGTATTTGTCTCGCTTGTTGAAGCCCACCACCCTCGCTATCGATCTCCTGAACGATGGACTCAGTGTTCAAACCAACCGTTCTGAAATTTTTGATTTCACATTCTAAACCGTTTAGCTGGATATCGCTTTCGGTACCGAGCCTCGCGCAAGTTTTGCTACCGTCCCCGATTGACGAACCCTATTTCCGTCGTTTTTACTTACATCCATTCATATCAGCTCTGACGGCTGTCAAGGGGCGGTCGGAGTCGGGCCTCCATTTAGGTTCCTCACTCCATGACTGCACAGTCTGATCTCACCACGAAGATCCCGGTTGCTCAATACGTCCGCATGTCGACGGAGCACCAACAGTACTCGACAGAGAATCAGCAGCTTGCAATTTTGCAGTACGCACAGACACATGGGATGACCCTGGTCCGTACATACGCCGACCATGGTAAGAGTGGGCTGGTTCTCTCGGGAAGATCAGGACTAACTAATCTTTTGCAAGATGTGAGATGTGGAGAGGCTCCGTTTCGGGCAGTTCTTGTCTACGACGTAAGCCGGTGGGGTCGCTTTCAGGATCCGGACGAGGGAGCGCATTACGAACACGTTTTGAAACAGTGCGGCATCCAGGTCCACTACTGCGCCGAGCCTTTTGCGAATGACGGGAGCCTTCCGTCCGCGTTGATCAAGACCCTAAAGCGAACAATGGCTGGCGAGTATAGCCGCGAGCTATCGACAAAAGTATTCATAGGACAATGCCGACTTATTGAGCTCGGCTTTCGTCAAGGCGGACCTGCTGGCTTTGGATTACGAAGACATCTAGTCGACGAAGATCGAAACTTCAAACTGGAACTGCGGCCAGGGGAGCGAAAGAGCATCCAAACGGACCGCGTGATACTTGCGCCTGGGAGTGAAGAGGAAATTAGGGTCGTCAAACGCATCTTCCTCTGGTTTACAGAACGTGGATACACAGAAAGAGAAATTGCCGGATTTTTGAATCAGGAAAAGGTGTTGACCGATTTTGGCCGGGCATGGACGCGGAGTACTGTCCACGGGATCCTGACGAACCCGAAGTATATCGGCACGAACGTTTACAACCGAAGTTCGTTCAAGCTGAAACAGATCCACGTGAAGAATCCACCGGAGAAGTGGATATGTCGCCCGGAAGCCTTCGAGGCAATTATCCCTCCAGAGCAGTTTGAAAAAGCCCTCACAATTATTGCCGAACGCAATCGACGGTATACAGACGAGGACCTCCTCGCACGCCTGAAGCAGCTTCTATTATGCGCAGGCACTCTCTCGGGGGTGATTATCGACGAAGCGGAGGATATCCCGTCCAGCGCGGTTTACGCCTCACGGTTCGGAAGTCTTCCTCGCGCTTACTCCTTAATTGGGTGGGATTGCGGTCGGGATTACAGATATCTGGAGATCAACCGGCAGCTCAGAGAGCAACATGCGGGGCTCGTGAAAGCGATCTGGGCTGAGTTGAAGACAGTCGGTGCCTCGATTTCTCAGGATCGTAAAACCGATCTATTGACGATCAACAATGAATATAGCGCGTCGTTGATTCTTGCCCGCTGTCGGGAAACTTCGGCAGGCAGCCACAGGTGGATTATCCGTTTCGATACAAGTCTCAATCCGGACATTACAATTGCCGCGAGGCTTACACCGGCTAATCACGAAATCCTTGACTACTATCTTTTGCCGTCAGTTGCAGATCTTGGCCCAACTCTCCGGCTCGCTTCAGAGAACCCGCTTTTTCTTGAAGTCTTTCGGTTTCCGGACTTAAGTTTTTTTATGACTCTAGCCAAGCGAACACGAATCGAGGTGGCAGCGTGACCGAAACTCCGATCGAACTGATTCCCGTAGATAAAATCCGCATTGTCAATCCAAGAACAAGAAGTAAGGCCGTCTGGCTAACAATCGTCGGAAGTATCAGATCTGTTGGGTTGAAAAAACCAATTACTGTAGCGCGGCGAAAACAACCAGATTCTGAAGGACGATTGTTCGATTTGGTATGTGGACAGGGCCGACTGGAAGCATTTGCCGAGTTGGGAGAACCCGATATTCCGGCAATAGTTTCCGAGGCTTCCAAAGACGATCATCAACTGATGAGCCTCGCCGAAAATATTGCCCGTCGGCCACCCTCCAACAAAAGCATCTATTTAGAGGTGAAACGCCTGCGAGAATCTGGGTATACGTCCCCAGCCATTGCGCGAAAACTAGGATTACACCGCACGCATATTCACAATATCGTCCGGCTGGTTGAGTGTGGAGAGGCAAAGCTGACAGAGGCCGTGGAAGCTGGACGGCTGCCAGTCAGCGTCGCCGTGGAAATTGCAACAGGGAGTGACGAAAGTGTTCAGCGTGCTCTGATGGAAGGCTATGAAAGCGGCAATATCCGTGGCTCACAAATGAGAGCGATACGATGCATGATGGAAAAACGCGCTGAAGATACCAGGCCTCTCAGCAAAATAGAGAAGAAGCCACTCACCGGAGCTGCATTAGCCGGGATTTTCAAAGCTCGGGTAAAGGAGCAGCAACGGCTTGTTCTGAAAGCCAACGAAACTGAGCAACTTCTTCTCGCAATCGCCTCTGCAATGAAAGTACTGCTTCACGACGAAGACTTCTTGACGCTCCTTCGCGCGGAAGATCTTTTTGATATACCTGAGCAACTCGCTACCCGAATTGCGTAGGAGGCAGACGATATGAATCATCCAATCGCATTTCAGCAGTACATTGTCTCGATATCTTTGGACCTGATACTGCCGCAACAAGAACTCTCCGTCGAGACTCGTAAGAGCATTTCATATCGCTATATCGCGGCCTCGATTAAGGAGATCGGCTTAATCGAGCCTTTGGTGGTATTCCCCAGGTCGGCTACCCAGTACCTTCTGCTGGACGGCCACACTCGCCTGGACGTGCTAAAAGCCCGTGGAGATAAAAGTGCGCGATGCATCCTGACTACAGATGATGAGGCATACACATATAACCGGCGAGTCAACGCGATACCTCCGATCGCTCAGCACCTAATGCTGCTGGAGGCCCTCCGGAATGGCCTGAGCGAGGAGCGAATAGCGCGCTCTCTCCAAGTTGACGTATCGGTTATTCGTCAAAAGAGGGACATGCTGAATGGAATATGCCCTGAAGCTGTTGGACTGCTGAGAGACAAAAAGTTAAACGCCAATATCTTTACTTTACTGCGGAAGATGAAACCGTTCCGACAAATTCAAGTAGCAGAGCACATGATCGCAAACTCTAGCTATAGCGTTACTTTTGTGAAGGCTCTACTGTATGCGACACGACCTGAACTTCTCATTGACAAGGCGCGGTCGCCACATGGGTCGAACGGGAGCGACGCATCGAGGAACCTCCTGATTCAGGAGAGCGAAGAGCTCCTTAGAGGACTCAAGAGCCTTGAAGATTCATACGGTAAGAATGCACTTGCTCTCACGGTCTGTTATGCCTACGTCGATAAGCTCCTAGAGAACACTCAAGTGATTCGCTATCTTGAACGAAAACACAAGCAGACCCTCGACGCGATACGATTTTGCCGGGCTCAGAAGAAGCTCCAAGCTAACCGCACCGTCCACAGAATTAGCGTGGCGTGATTACATCAACTTATTGCATTGCCTTTATCTGCTTGAGCAGACGCTCTCGAGCGATTGCGGACGAGGATCAATCATCGTCGTCATCATCGTCATCTTTCGCGAGCTGCTCACGACCCTGGTTAACAATCCATGCGAGTTCGTCGTCGGTTAGATCGTCTGCTTTGAAAGAGCCAATCCCAGGCTTGGTTCCAGGACTCTGCTCGGTCTGTGCAGCTTTGCCCTCAGCTAACTCCAAGAGTTTAAAGAGGAGGCGTTGTGCCTGGATGTTTCCCGCAGCCGCTTTGTGCCACACCTGCTTAACAACCAGATCGATTTTCTTGACCCGCTTGGGTCTCCCGTTCTCATTGATAGGCACCTCTAAATTGCCCTCCCGTAGTAGTGTCGAGTGAAGATCTCTTGGCTTTTTTGGGCGGCCGGAGGGGTTTCCCGAAGCGCCTTTTTGGAATTGACCACTCTTGGGCGGCTTGCCATACCCAATCTCGTAATCTGGAGTTTCGTCATCTTTGGCCATATCTTCTCCTTAGCTTTCCGCTACTGCAGTTGGTGTCTGCTGATATCCCTGCGCGGCCTCTCTGGCCGCAAAGCTCTCTCCCGATTGCACGTGAATGGCAGCGCGGTTGGTGCGTCGTTGCCAGCGCCGAATGATCGAGTCGACATAGAGTGGGTCTAATTCCAGGCCATAGCAGACTCTCCCCGCGCGCTCAGCAGCAATGACCGCTGTTCCTGATCCAAGGAACGGATCGAGAACGAGAGCCCCTCGGGCAGTTGAGTCCTTGATCGCATCAGCAATGAGCGCGACAGGCTTCGGTGTTGGGTGTAGGGCAAGCAGATCTCCATCCGGTCCCGAGCGCGAGAAGGTATTTGCCGAGGGATAGTTCCAGACGTTGGTGCGGTAGCGCCCGAACTTGCCCAATTGGACATTGTTGCGGTGGGATGCTCCGCCGTGTTTGAACAGGAAGATCAGCTCATGTGCGCTGCGATAGAAGCTTCCCATCCCACCATTGCTCTTGGCCCATACGCAGAGATTCATCAGTTCGCCATAGGCGCTGGTTCCGGCCGCCAGCATATGGTTGATATGCCTCCAATCTATAAAGTAGTACGCTAGCGAACCGGGCCTGCTGCTTTGTTTCGACAGGGACATGGCCTTGCGTAGGAACTCAGTAAACTGCCCTGAGCTCATCTCCCCAGAGGCCATGGCAAACTCCCGGTGACGTGTCTTTCCGAGACCGGTGGCATGCCCATCGATTACGACGTTGTATGGTGGGTCGGTTATGACCAGGTCCGCTTTCGCTCCATCCAGCAGCAGGTTATAGCTTTCAGACAAGAGCGAATTGCCACAAAGAACGCGATGCTTGCCGAGCCGCCAGAGATCGCCGACGGCGGATACCGCTGACGCTTCAATCTCGGGTAGACGGTCATCCGGATCGGCTTCATGGGCGCTCTCCAGGCCACCGATCAGAACGTCGATTTCTGCGATCTCGAAGCCCGTGACCTCAAGCTCGAAGTCAAGCTCCATCTCGGAGAGCACTTTGAGCTGTTCTCCAAGGAGCCGCTCATCCCAAGCAGAATTGAGAGTCAATTGGTTGTCTGCGATGAGGAACGCCGAGTACTGCGACTGGTTCAGGTGATTCAGCTTGATGACCGGAACGGTGCTCCAGCCAAGTTTTCGTGCGGCCAGCAGCCGTCCATGCCCAGCGACTACGTTGTGACTGTCATCGGCAAGAATCGGAACGTTGAAACCAAATGCCTCGATGCTCTGAGCGATCTGGCCTACCTGCTTCTCGGTATGAACTCGGGGATTCTGTGGATGCGGTTTGAGAGATGCTACAGGGAGGTAGGTTACTTCTAACGCTGCTGTTTGTGATCCCATTGCTTTCCTCTTCTCGGCTCATAAAGGAGCTGGTTGAAAAATGTCATGGAATCAATCACTGCGCAAATCGAGCTAACAACAATTTTGGTATTTCGGCCCAGTTGATTTGATTAGGGTTAGTCGGTCGGGCGCCCGACGTCTGGCGCCCACGGCTCTCTGGCGCCGGCCGGTTATCATTGGCGCCCATCTTTATTGAAGCCGCAGATATGGGCGTCCCGCGTGGGCGCAGACACTCAAAATGCCCTGCGCCAAGCCAAACTGCGAACTACAAGGGACCGGATTCTATCCCGCCCGGGGCTCCTGGATACCCTGTTCCTATGTAGCCCGAGCTATGAGGTCGTCACTTCGATTTGCTGGCGGCAGCCCAGCGCTTTCTTTGCGCGGCAGCGATTCTCGCGCGGGCTTCAGGGCTCAAGGAGCGCCTCTTTCCCGAAGTCGATAAAAAAACCGATCCTTTCGGACTTCCTACGCCCCTTTTCATGGAGCTAGAAGCCACTTCGGCTAGAAGAGCACGAGCTCGTTGAAGCTTGGCGATTTCTTGGTCGATTGCGGCAAGAATGCTTTTTCCATCCATAGGCACATTGTAGCGGGACAAACGTTAGCGCCCTAACTGTAGCCACGCCGGAATGACTTGACTGTGTGCCCGAGCAGAGCGTCACTGTCACCGCGCGGCCAGGTAAGCATGGCCCATGCCGCTATCGATGTACAACGAGTCACCTTTGCTCAAAATGACCGGCTCATATTGCTCAGTATGGACCTCTATCTTCCCTTCGATGACCAACAGGAACTCCTCCCCAGGGTGGCGAATATAGTCCCCGAACTCGTCCAACGTCTTATATTTGGTGCGCCCAAGCATTGGCGTCATTGTTTTGTGCCTTAGCGCGGTGTTCAGGTACCAGTAAATATACTTCCCGGCTTTGACTGAGATCCGGTCTTTGGGGCGTTCAACGCTGTGGCGCGCGGTAACGTTTGTGCTTGCATCATCTGCATGGAATAGGCTCGCAATATCGATCTGCAGCCCGCTCGCTAGCTGAGACAGCTTGTCATAGGTGAGGGACATCTGGTCATTTTCGACCTTGGAAATGGTCGAGCAAGCAAGCCCCGTAAGCTGATTGACATCAGAAATTGTCAAACCGAGTTTTTTGCGCGTACTGCGCAAGTTCTTTCCGAGGCTGGTTCTTAAGGATTTCTTCATGTTCACCACACTTCTTCAGGTTTGAAGATAGCGTATCGGAAAGTAGGTCCACCTGCACTGGCAGGCTTCGCGGCCGTTCGACGCGGTGCTGGAGCAACTGCGGCGCGGACATTGGAAAATCGTGCTCGGTGACTGGCTACTGAGCAGCTTTCATGTGAGTTCCAGCTTCGTTCTGTTTGGGCCGGAAGCGTCGATCAATAACGCCGCTTTACTGATGACTATGTGCCGAGCAGAGGGTTACCCTCACCTGGCGACCAGCTCAGAACCGCCGCAAGGAGCCCGAATGGATGACATAACAGTCGAAAAGATCCAAGAATTATCCACTTGAGCCAGCCTCAGCTTGCTGCAGATCTGAGATATCAATTTATGTGAGCTCAATGTGATATCAGCTTCAAGAGCGACTCGAGTGGCTGGCAGTTCAGCACGTCTGCAGCCTGGAGTCCCGCCCGCCGCGCCTGCTCTATTCCGTAACGGATAGTGGGATATTCCCCAGTACTGTGTGAATCAGTCGAAATAGCGATTCGCACCCCTGCTGACTGGACCAACCTGGCGTTTTCTGCTGAAACGTCGAGTCGGTCAGGGCTTGAGTTCAGCTCGAAGAAGTGTCCCCGCTCTTTTGCATGCCGAATGATGCGTTCGAAATCGAGCTCATATCCAGGTCGCTTGAGGAGGAGTCGTCCTGTCGCGTGCCCCAGAATTGTGAAGTAACGGTTGTCCATCGCGCGTAATACACGCTCCGTTTGGTTCTCCCTGTTCATCGCAAAGCGGGAGTGGATAGAGCTGACCGTGTAATCGAGTTCTCTCAGAACATCGTCGGGTAAATCCAGAGTCCCGTCTGAGAGGATGTCGACTTCTGCGGATTTCAACACGCGGAATCCGGACAGGCGTGCATTAAGTTTGTCGATAGTGCGGATCTGCGCACGCAGATCTTCGATGGATTGTCCGTTCGCGATCTTCAGGCTGGGTGTGTGGTCCGTAATGCCAACATATTCATAGCCGAGTTCTTTGGCAGCTGCAGCCATCTCCTCCACAGAATCCCTTCCGTCGCTCCCAAAGGTGTGGGTGTGAAGATCTCCGCGAATATCCCGCTGCGTGACGAGTTTTGGCAATGTACCCTTGCGCGCTCGGCTCACTTCGTCGAGGCCCTCCCGGAGTTCTGGAGGAATGACTTCCAGGTCGAAATGCTTGTAGAAGATCGCCTCGTTCGGGAAAGAGGATGTTTGAGCCACGGATCGGAGGTTCCCTGTGACGCGGACCAACTTCCGCAGATGAGCCCCTGAGCCTGTGGCGCGAACCATCCTCAGCCCCCATTGGTCCTTGTCGGACTGCTCAATACACAAAAGCGGACCAGAGGAAAGCGAATATGTAGCCGTTGTCGCCGTGAACTCTATGAGTGGCGTGCGGCCACCGTACCTCTTCATGGCTTCTACCAGTGCATCAAAGTCAGTCGCTATGACCAGAACATCCAATCTGCTGATGGTTTCGACACGACGACGATACTCGCCGACAATCTCTACGCGCTCTGCTCCGGCTTTCTTCAGCAGAAATGTCTTGATCGCCTGTGCGATCGGATGTGCGTGGTAGAGGAGGATCGTTTCGGTGTCGACAAGCCCCAGCCGAACGTGCTGGGCCATGCGAGTGCCGAACGTTCGCTCCAGTTCGCCGCTTTCGAGTGCTGTAGACAGCGCTTCAATATTCGAAATATTCAGCTTTTTGTAAATGCGCAATACACGTCGGGGGTCGAGGCGAGGATGATCTATGAGGCTTGCAAGTTCAGGACCTACACTCGACCGGAGCTTCTCTAGACTCTTGAGGGTTCCCGTCTCCACAATCTCGCGAATTGCTCCACTTATCGCTGCTCCTATACCAGCGTAGATCCGCAAATCCTCGTTGTTCCGGACGAGTTCATCCACGCTTTCGCCCAATCCACGAACCACTGCGGCGGCTCTACGGTACGCCCGAACCTTGTATGGATTTGCCTTCTCCACAGTTAAGAGTTGGGCAAGTCCGGAGAGACGGTCCGCGATTTCCGAGTTGCTCAGTGGCTCGGACTCGCGCGCTCGATCCATGGCTTTTGGATGCTCATACACAGGAGGTGCAATTCCAGCCTTGCAAGCTGCAGGAATTTGCCCCGAAAGCTAGCGCTTGTACCTGCAGAAATAGCCTTGACTGTGTGCCCGAGCAGAGCGTCACTGTCACTGGCGGAGAAGGTGACAGCCGCCCAGGAAGACAGAATGGACGCCCTAATAGCCGAGACAATTGAGAAACTACCCACGTTAAATAAGCCTCAGCTTCTGCAGATTTGGGCTGAGAACTTCAAAACCCCACCTCCACCGAACCTTCGGAAAGATCTGATGGTGCCCATCCTCGCCGCATTCAGGAGCGGGAATACGGCGGCCTATCGCACAGAGCACGGGCTCGGTTGAAGGAGATCGGCCTATCTCTCCGGCCCCAGAAAGGCCCCGTTCGGAATATGGATTCGGCTCCTGACACCGGGACCAAGCTGATCCGGTCCTGGAAGGGCGAGGTTCATGAGGTTGTGGCCAACGGAACCGTCTACGTGTACCGTGGCAAGACCTACTCCAGTCTCTCGAGGATTGCTCGCGAGATCACCGGAACCCGCTGGTCCGGCCCACTGTTCTTCGGAGTGAAGAAATAGATGGTCCGATGCGCGATCTATACCCGCAAATCCTCCGAAGAAGGCCTGGAACAGTCGTTCAACTCGCTTGATGCGCAAAGAGAAGCCTGTCAGGCCTACATCCAGAGCCAACGCCACGAAGGCTGGAAGGTGCTGCCGGCCCGATACGATGACGGTGGATTTTCGGGCGGCAATATGGAACGACCAGCCCTCAAGAAGCTTCTCGAGGACATCGCCGCCGAACAGATCGATACCGTAGTTGTATATAAGGTTGACCGTCTGACACGGTCTCTCGCGGACTTTGCCAAGATCGTCGAGCAGTTCGATCGGCAGGGTGTCAGCTTCGTTTCCGTTACCCAGCAGTTCAACACGACCACCTCCATGGGCCGGCTGACCCTCAATGTCCTGCTGTCGTTTGCTCAATTTGAGCGGGAGGTCACGGGAGAACGGATCCGTGACAAGGTGGCTGCCTCGAAACGCAAGGGTATGTGGATGGGCGGTGTGGTGCCGCTTGGCTACGACATCGTGAACCGGCGCATGGAGATCAATCCAAAAGAAGCCGATACCATCCGCCAGATCTATCGTTGCTATCTGGATTTGGGTTGCGTCTCAAAGCTTCGGCAGCATCTCGATCAAATCGGCATCCGGAGCAAGGAGCGCGTGAGCCGTGCCGGGCGACGTTCGGGAGGGAGCGCAATTTCCCGGGGCGCTCTGTACGAAATCCTAAGAAGCCCTCTATATATAGGTGAGGTTCACTATCAGGGGTCCGTGTACGCAGGCCAGCATGAGGCTATCTTGGATCGCAAAACATGGAATCAGGTCCAAACCCGACTGGAAGAGAACTTGCAGGCTCCCAGAAGGGGGACGGGGCTGGCGAGGAAGAGCCTGTTAACGGGGTTGCTTTACGACGCAGCCGGCCACCGCTTTGTTCCCACACACGATTTCCTTGCTTCTCGCTTCGTCGCTAACAATGAGCAGATTTGGAACCGTGACAGCTTCGAGCGGGTTACGTTTTCTGCCAGCTCTTTCGACGCAATTATGATGTGCCTTGAACAGATTGAACGGGGCGCAGCCGATGATTTCATTCGCAATGTGTATGACTGGAACCTTTACGGCGTTGGCTACTCGTTAGGAGAGAGTCGCAGAGACAACATCTCGTCCGAAATGACAACGGTCATTCTCGCAATGTTTGCTGAGAGACGATGGGACCCGGTCCTTCCTAGTAGGCAAAGCGCGATCGACACACTCCAGCAGCTAAGACAAAAAGGTGCAGCTTCATTCTTGAGCGCGCCCTCCCTTGAGGAGGTCTTTCAATTAGTGCGGGATCATCCGTCCGGACCAGATACACGGTGGTTCGACGTGTGGAAAGCCCTGTTCACTGTTCTGCCCGGGTCAGTGGTAGAGGACGAATGGGTTCGGCGTCTGGGAAACCCTGACTCGGTCGAGGGTTGGACAATCGCCAATGTCCTCAAGAGAGTGTATTTATCCGACCGACAACAACAAATATTGAGAGATTTCCTGTCGCACGATGATTCGGTAGTACGTTGGCGTGCGGCGCATTCGATCGGTTCCTTTCCATCTGAGGACAATGCCTTGGCTCTGATTGAGTTGATAGATTTTCACGACAAGAATGTGAGATATGGCGTAGTCAGGTCTCTACTGGAGATGGCGTCTCGCGTCGAGGGGCATCTACGGAACACGATCTTCGATCGGCTGAAGTCCAAAAAGGACGCAATCGTTGAGTTTCCGTCCGTTCGCGAAGAAGTTCGAAAGTGTGTGCTGATTGCCAACGTTGCAAATCCGTTCGAATGGCGCGAGAGATGTCTGAACTTGATGATGGAGCTTCTGCCTTTCGAATCTGACTTTGCTCGTGAACGATGGGGAAGAGCTATACAGCAGATGCTCGACTTATTCACGCACATTGAAGGGGTGGTCAATGCTTGACGGGGGGGACGCTTTGCTGCGCAAAGCGTGGGACGTTCGAGAACGCGCGCATGTCATTGGCCCGACCAAGGTAGGTTGCGCTATTTTGTCCGACGGTGGCCGCATACATTCCGGATGTAACGTTGAGCACCGGTATCGCTCGCATGATGTTCACGCGGAGGTAAATGCCATTACCTCCATGGTGGCGGGCGGTGACCGGAACATTGTGGCGCTGGCAATCGCCGCTGAGCGAGAGCGCTTCACTCCTTGTGGGGCTTGTCTGGATTGGATCTTCCAATTCGCGAATCCCGAAGCGGCGATAGTACTCTGCCAATCCCAACGTGGAGGCCCGATAACGAGATATTACCTGCGCGACCTGATGCCTTACTACCCACGGTGAATGTAGCGCTTCACCTGTACTCCTCGACCCGGCTTAGGATGGCTAATTCTTGGTGCGGAGAGGAAGCTGGGTTCCGCAGCCTGGTGGCCCAGTTCTCGGAGGGTAGTCTGGTGAGAAGTCGTGAGTGGTGTGTGGGCGAAGAGAAGGGAACATAACTCAGGGCGCCGGTGCCCACCCAATTCACGTTCTCCGCTAGCACTTATTTAGCCGGACTTCGCACATACTCGGCCGAATTCCGCGTTAGTTCAGCGAAATTCGGCCAGAGAAAGAAAAGCTTCAGACTGTATGGCGGACCGAATTGGATGCGAACTCCGAGTACCTTTCTGCCGCCAGAGTCTGCTGATTTTCCCGAGAATCCCGCTCACATTGGCCGAATTTGCCAGGTGGAGAATTTGTGCGATGTTTCGCCGGTGATTCGCCTCTCTCAAAGCCGATGCTCTGCCGACGCTAATCACCCTAAATCTAGCTTGGCTGGCCCGCAGTGAAAGTCGGCGTTTGACTCTGCGGACGAGCAGAGCGGAAATGGACTTGCTTCGAGGAGGCAAGTCATGGGTAAGAACAAGATAACGAAATCGAAACACCCCAATCCAGAGGCCGTTCATCGGCTCTTGAAGGAGCTACCAGCGATGGATCCGAAGGCGCTCCGGAAGCTTTGGTACGATCTGTTCGGCCGAATAGCCAGTCCGGCTTTATTCAGAGCAACACTGATCCCGATCTTGGCCTATCGCATTCAAGAGAAAGCGTATGGCGGGCTCAAGGAATCCACTCGCAAACGGTTGCATGAACTCGCCCAGGATCGTGTGAACGGTAAAGCCATTCGGACGATGATCCGACCGAAGATTGGCACGCGCTATGTGCGAGAGTACGGTGGCAAGCTTCACGAGGTCACAGTTCTTGCGGCTGGATACGAATATGAGGGAGAGGTTCACCGCAGCCTGACGGAGGTAGCAAAGGTCATCACCGGCACAAAATGGTCCGGGCCGGTGTTCTTCGGTTACAAGCGGCCGGGGAAGGGAGCGCAAGCATGATCCCCCGCACCCGTTGTGCTATCTACACCCGCAAGTCTTCCGAGGAAGGCTTGGAGCAAGCCTTCAACTCACTGGATGCCCAACGCGAAGCCTGTGAGGCTTTCGTGAAAAGTCAGCAGCATGAGGGCTGGCAGGCGATCGGGACTCACTACGACGACGGCGGATTCACCGGTGGGAACATGGAACGTCCTGCGCTGAAGCGCCTTATGGCCGATATTCACGCGGGCAAGGTGTCGGTCGTGGTTGTTTACAAGGTTGACCGGCTTACCCGCTCGCTGGCCGACTTCGCCAAACTCGTCGAACAGTTCGATAGATACAACGTCAGCTTCGTTTCGGTCACTCAGCAATTCAATACAACGTCTTCGATGGGTCGACTCACGCTTAACGTGCTGCTGTCTTTCGCACAGTTTGAACGCGAAGTCACCGGCGAACGCATCCGCGATAAGGTCGCTGCTTCGAAGAAGAAGGGGATCTGGATGGGAGGTTCCATCCCACTTGGCTATGACGTGCGCGATCGCCAATTACAGATCAACGAAGCGGAGGCCGCAACCGTGCGCACTATTTTCGACCAATATCTGAGGTTAGGCAACGTCAACCTCCTGCGGGGATGGTTGCGTGAGAATGACATCCGCAGCAAAGCAGGGAACAATTTCTTCGGCGGTCCGCTCTATCAGGTACTGCACAACCCGGTTTATATCGGCCGCACACGCCACAAGACGAATACCTATCCTGGCCAACACCAGGCGATCCTCGATTGCGAAACCTGGGACAAGGTGCAAGCGCTGCTCGCCGCGAATCGCCAAGGCGGAAAACGGAAAGCACGTGCAACCAAGACCACTCTCTTTACCGGGCTCCTCTTTGACGCTGAAGGCACGCGTTACACGCCGACCCACGCCACAAAGAATGGCCGACGCTACCGCTACTACACTTCACAGGCAGTAATCAAGAAGACAGAAAAAGTTGAGACTCCCACGCGTATTCCAGCGCACGACATAGAATGCGCGGTGATTGAACGCCTTTTGAAGCTCCTTCGTGAGCCAGGGGACTTGGTCACGAGCATCCGGGATGATTCCGAAAAGGGAGTGACTCAGCCCGGCGATTTGTTCACAAGGATAGTCTCCGGCGCGACATCAGCCGCAGCAACTTGGCAAGCCCTCACCGGCCCAGACAGAGAGCATTTCCTCCGGGCGGTCATCGACCGCGTCATCATCCACGCAACCCGCGTGGAAATCCGAATCCGTGTGCCCCAATTGATCCAGCAACTCCTCGGAAACAACTCGAGTCGAGACGGAAACACGACCGTGTCACCCCAGGTTCACATGCAACTTGTAGCCTCGATCGACTGTCCT
>Ga0068855_100002850_pt1 | contig 21261 bp, 24 predicted proteins | sample KBSCornC52_FD_66592 | JGI IMG/M metagenome (GOLD analysis project Ga0068855, IMG submission 66592) | Corn rhizosphere microbial communities from Kellogg Biological Station, Michigan, USA - KBS Corn C5-2 | ecosystem: Host-associated > Plants > Roots > Rhizosphere > Soil ...
GCGTTGCGCGCCGGTGTGTGCGTCCGTAGACTAGGCGGTTCGCCTGTGCCGGAATAGCTCAGCTGGTAGAGCAACGCATTCGTAATGCGTGGGTCGGGGGTTCGATTCCCTCTTCCGGCACCAATTACCCGTTTCAGCCAGTCCAAGGCGGTCTAGCATTACCCCTGAACCCCGCACTTAAGCGGGGTTTTTCGTATCTACCTGTCTCATGCCGTCCAGCGGAAGCGCAGTTGACTTGGGGGTACATGCAGGGGTACAAAGCCTGTGGGTACCCCGTTTTGGGGGTATATTTCTCCAACGGGGGCATTTCATGCTGACTGAGGTTCAAGCGCGCAAGGCCAAGCCTGCCGAGCGCCCGTACAAGTTGAGCGATGGCGGCGGCCTATATCTACATGTCATGCCGAACGGCGCACGCTATTGGCGAATGAAGTATCGCGTTGCCCGCAAGGAAAACGTGATCGCGTTTGGCGTGTATCCCGAGGTGTCACTTGCCGAGGCGCGCGCACGACGCGATGAAGCGCGCGCACTGCTGCGCAATGGCAAAGACCCCAGCGCAGAACGCAAGGCTGCGCGCGAAGCGGCGGCAGTGTCGGGGGAAACGTTCGGCACGGTGGCGGCGGAGTGGCTACAGCGGCAGCGCGGGAGCATGGCGGCGACAACGTTCGCGAAAGCGCAGTGGATGCTTGACCAGACAATGAAGCTGCACGCGCGCCCGATCCGCGGCATCACGGCACCGGAAGTGCTGAGCGTACTACGCGCAATCGAAATGGGCGGACGGCACGAGACAACGCACCGAATCAAGCAGCGCATCGGGCAGGTGATGCGCTATGCGGTGGCGACTGGGCGCGCTGAGCGTGACGTGACAGCGGACCTTAAGGGCGCGCTGACTCCGCCGACGACGAAACACCATCCCGCGATTACGGAGCCTGCAGCGGTGGGGGAACTATTGCGAGCAATTGAGGGGTTCAGCGGGCAACCGGCGACGCATGCGGCGCTAAGGATTGCGCCATACCTGTTCCAGCGTCCGGGCAACATCCGCATGATGGAATGGGCAGAGCTTGACCTGGATGCGGCAGAGTGGCGCATCCCCATCGACAAGATGAAGATGCGAGAAGCGCACACTGTCCCGCTGGCAAAGCAGGTCGTGGCGATTCTGCAAGATATTCAGGCGATCACGGGCAGCGGCCGCTATTGCTTCCCGTCCAATCGTGGACGCGGCCGACCGCTGAGCAATGGCACGCTCAACGCTGCGCTGCGGCGCTTGGGATACGACAAAGACACCATGACGACGCACGGATTCCGGGCAATGGCGTCCTCACTGTTGAACGAAAGGGGATGGAACCCGGACGTGATCGAGCGCCAGCTAGCCCACGCAGAGCGCAACAAGGTTCGCGCGGCGTATAACCGTGCGCAATACATGGCTGAGCGGCGGAAGATGATGCAGGAATGGGCGGACTATCTGGGCACGCTGCGGGAGGGTGCGCGGGTGATCCCGCTCAAGTGTAAATCCGGGCACGCGGGCTAATCGGCAAACGTTCCCGCCTGCGTTGCGTTCTGCCCTCGCTCAGAACGTCAAAAGTGCGTGCAAGCGACGTGCCACGCGAGCATGACAGCCGCGCCGTCATACGCGATACTTCACGGCATAGCCGGAGCCGCGCAAGGGGAAGCACAAGATGCCGGAGTTGAGTGGCGGGGAAATTCGTCTAACCACACCAGCGGCGCTGCCCACAGATGTCGGCGCAATCGAATACATCAAATTGCGTGACGCGTTAAACGAGTTGGCTTCATGACGCCGCACGAATTCATCGAAAAGTGGAAGAGCGGAGGCGACGAACGCCGCGACGCGCAACCGTTCTTCGAAGACCTTTGCCGCCTCGTCGGCCACCCGACGCCGCGCGAGGCCGACCCCGAACATACATGGTTCACCTACGAAGCTGGCGCCAGCAAGACCAGCGGTGGCGACGGCTGGGCGGATGTCTGGAAGAAAGGCTATTTCGGCTGGGAAGCCAAGGGCACGCACAAGGACCTCGACCGCGCCTACGAACAGTTGAAGATGTACGCGGACGCCCTGCAAAACCCGCCGCTGCTGGTGGTGTCCGACCTTCAAACCATCATCGTCCGCACCAACTTCACCAACGCGCCAGTTCGAGAGATACGGCTGACCGTTGAGGAACTGGAAAACTACGAGGCGCGGCAAACGCTCACCGCCGTGTTCAACAATCCGGAAGCGTTGCGGCCCGGCATTACTCGCGCTGCCATCACCAAGGATGCCGCCGAGAAGTTCACCGCCTTGGCGCAGACGCTGCGCGAACGTGGACACGCACCGCAGGCCGTCGCACACTTTCTTAACCGCCTGTTGTTTGCGATGTTCGCCGAGGACATCGGCCTGTTGCCCAATCACCTGTTTACCAAACTGGTGCAGGCTTCGCAGGGCAAGCCCGACTTGTTCGAGACGCGCTGCCGCGCCTTGTTCGCAGCTATGAGCAAAGGCGGCGATTTTGCGCTGGAAGCGGTGGACTGGTTCAACGGCGGGTTGTTTGATGACGACGCGGCGCTGCGCCTTGATGCCGAAGATTTGAAACTGTTGCTTGCGGCGTGCGTGTTGGATTGGTCGAGTATTGAGCCGTCCATATTCGGCACACTCTTTGAGCGTGGCCTGGATCCCGGCAAGCGTGCGCAACTCGGCGCGCACTACACCGACCCCGCCACCATCATGAAAATCGTGCGGCCCGTTGTCATTGACCCGTGGTTGCGCGCATGGGACGACGAAAAGGCCAAACTGGCCAAGACGCTGGCCGGGGCCACGACGAAGGTATCCCCCAAGGCGCGCAAGCAGTTCAACACCTTTTTGGAACGGCTGCGCGCGTTCACCGTGCTTGACCCGGCGTGCGGCAGCGGCAACTTCCTTTATCTGGCACTGCGCGCCTTGAAGGACATTGAAAAGCGCGTATTGGTGGAAGGCGAAGCGCTGGGCCTTGGGCGGCAGTTTCCCGGCATCGGCCCCAAGGGCGTGAAGGGCATTGAACTCAACGCCTACGCAGCGGAACTCGCGCGCATCACCATCTGGATTGGTGAAATCCAATGGATGATACAAAACGGCTACGGCGCGCGAAAAAATCCCATCCTGCAACCGCTTGATCAAATCGAAAACCGCGACGCTGTGTTGAACGCGGACGGCACCGAGGCGACATGGCCGCGCGCGGAGGTTGTCATTGGCAACCCGCCGTTTCTCGGCGACAAGAAGATGTTGGGAGAACTTGGCGACGACTACGCGACGGCGCTGCGGAATGCCTACACTGGTCGCGTACCCGGCGGTGCCGACCTAGTTTGCTATTGGTTCGAGAAGGCTGCCGATGCCGTCAGGGCTGGAAAACTGGAACGGGCCGGACTCGTCGCAACCAACAGCATACGCGGCGGCAAGAACCGCGAAGTTCTGAAACACGCCGCCGGGGCCGGGCGCATTTTTGACGCATGGAGCGACCAGCCTTGGATCAATGAAGGCGCGGCGGTGCGTGTTTCGCTGGTGTGCTTTGGCGACAGCAAACAGCCGACACGCTTGGACGGGGAACCTGTTGCTGAAATCTATTCAGACCTAACGGCAAGCCAAGGCGGCGTTGACCTAACCCGCGCGAAGCGATTGCCGGAGAACGCGGATTGTTGCTTTGTAGGGACATCAAAGAAGGCGAGTTTTGACATCCCCGGAGATGTCGCACGGAAATGGATACTCGCGCCGAACCCAAACGGGCGCAGCAACGCCGAAGTCGTCAAGCCGTGGATAAATGGCGAAGACATCGTGCGCAGGCCTTCCGACACTTGGATTGTGGATTTCGGCGTAGACATGCCGGAAGCACAATCGGCGGAGTTCGTCCTTCCGTTCGAATATGTCAAAGCGACGGTTTACCCGGAGAAACTGCTAATCCGCAATGAGGCGGAGAAGAAGCGGTGGTGGCTTCACGCGAGAACCGCCCCCGAATTCAGGAAAGCGAATGCACACAACAAGCGGTTCGCGGCAACCGCAATAGTTGCCAAGCATAGGGTTTTCGTATGGCAACCCAGCGTAGTGCTACCAAGCCACGCGACGGCGGTCATCACCAAGCAAGACGACACGACCCTCGGCATTCTACATTCACGCTTCCACGAAGTGTGGGCGTTGCGCATGGGCACCAGTTTGGAAGACCGCCCCCGCTACACGCCGACCACCTGCTTTGAAACCTTCCCCTTCCCGGCAGGCTTGACGCCCGACATCGCGGCGAAGGACTACGCCGACGATCCATGCGCGCAGCGCATCGCCGTGGCGGCACGCACACTGGTCGAAGCCCGCGATCGCTGGCTGAATCCGCCCGAGTGGACAAACCGCATCCCCGAAGTCGTGCTCGGCTATCCGGAGCGCATCGTTGCGAAGCCGGGCCACGAAGCCGACCTGAAGAAGCGCACGCTCACCAACCTCTACAATGAACGTCCCGCGTGGCTCGACAACCTGCACCGCGATCTGGACGTAGCGGTGGCTGCCGCCTACGGTTGGGAATGGCCGCTGCAGGACGACGAATTATTGCGGCGGCTATTTGAACTCAACCAACTCCGGGCCGACTCCCGACAGCGCACAAGACTGCAGGCCTGACGCGACGGGAATCTTTACCCGTTCCTGTCGATCCTGACGAGCTTCTTCTTGCCCATTTCTAGAATGTATGAGTCACGAGACTTATCACTCTACGAGGAGGAAGAATGAAGACCAAGCAGGACGTTGCCGACTATCTGGCACGTTGTATTGAAGTTTCCGGCAAGACCCAGATCCAGATCGCGGACAAGGCGGGCTTCCCCGCGCCGAACGCCCTCAGCATGATGGTTACCGGTAGGATGAAGATCCCGTTGCACAGGATTCCGGCCTTGGCGAAAGCGATGGGAACCGATCCCCGTGAGCTACTCAGCCATTGCCTGGAAGCCTATCAGCCGGATCTCTACGCGTTGATCGCCCATTTCCACCCATCCATGCTGGTTACATCGGAGGAGCTGAAGCGCGTGAGGGCGCTGCGAAGGGCTGCGGAGATTCTCTGACTAGAACAGTAGTTGCAGAATTCATTTCTTCATCCTCCTTTTCCTGAGGCGCTTTGCCTTAAGCGTCCTTCTAACCTTGACCACAGGGTCGCACGAAATTTTGGCCAGCATTACGTTCCCGTAACCTAGCTCGGAAAGCCTCGTGTAAACGCTTTTCAAGACTACCTTGGCAAAGAAAGGCAGATGGAGATCTATCTCTTCCGATTGGCTGATGATCCCGAAGACGATCGTGTACCCAGAGACGTCGCGCGGCATCTTTGTTCCCTTGGGATCGGAAGAAAGCCTGTGAGCCACGGAAAGCTCCGCGTTGGCTAGATCAACGTAACCCTCATGGGATTTCAGCAACTCTCCCGAGACCAGCCCCTGATTGAACAAGTGGCCCAGAACACTAGAGCTACCGTAATGCTTAATGTGGATCAGCTCCCCTCCACCATAAATATCGCAGAACTCAACCTTATCGTAGATGCCACCAACGCGGAGCAACTTCTTATCCATCAAGCACCATTGCCCTTGGCTTCCTGCTACCGCCGACTTGTTGTAGGCATCCTCATCGGCGTGGTCGTAGACCGGCAACGGTTTGTCATAGCTAGGTATGTCCTTGAATGCAGAGTCGACCTCGTTCACAAAGTCTTTGTCGACTTCGAACCAACGTCCAGCAGAGAGAATGAAAGATTTCCCACCGTCATCAAATTCACAATGCAGGCAACGATAGATGGGCCACTTGTCCAGCACGCGCTCCTCTTCATCCACAGACATCGCGAAGTGCTTCCGCAGGAACTCCAAATTCGGTTCCTCATTCGGATAGGTTTGCACCAAACCAGGAAGATGCAAGTCGTTGGAAACGCCTTCTCGTGCAGACCGCGTGAACTTGAAGCCATCCACCACTTCCCAGTTCACAATGTCTGGAACTGCTAGCCAGCACCCGTCAACTAGCCCATTCTTTTCCCAAGCCTCTTTGAGCCTCGCAACTAGCAATGCATCCAGATTGATGGCCTTTTCGCCCTTGGGATTCAATTGGCAAACTTGGTCCACCCATGGGAAGTTTTTTTGATAGTCCTTCGACTCAAACTTTTTCAGATAGCGACGGAGCAGCCGCCGGAGTTCCGGCACAGAGACATCAGTGGTCACGGTCAACGAATCGGATCCAGCCAGGCGACGGCCCAGATTGTCGCTACGAGGACGCCCGACGATCCCGCGGATCAAATCACGCTCTATGTCGACGCCAAAACTTAGTGCAGGCGAAGCTTGACTGGTTTGAACCCGGCTATTTTGGTCATCGATGAAAGTGCGCTTGTCGATGCTGCGTAGTGCATCTGAGCCAATGGAATTCAGGGTCACCACTAGGCCGAATCGCTCCTCATAAGCATCAGGACGAAGAAGAAAGCGGCCTTGTCCAAACGTCAAGGCAAACAGGCGATGGTCGACAGCAACAACGAAGGCTGCGGCAGACGATTGCACGGTGCCCAACAGACCCCGATCAACGTAGTCCTCGAAGAGGGCTGCCCACTTGGGCGGCTTGGGATGCATCTGCTTGACAAATAATTTCCCGTAGTTTGAGGGTCCATCCGCTATTTCGTGCGGTTTGGCTTCGGTGATGACAGCATCCTCTGCAGTCACCACGCTCTCGCGCAACAGATAGATCGTGAAAGTCGCCACCTAGCCCCCTCAGCCCCTACGATGATGCCTTACGGTCGCCGCCTGCCTGACATTTGTCTACGCGCGATAAACACGGGCGTTTGCAATTCGTGGCGAGCGTATATAAGAGGATTCCCGTAACAGCACTAGTTCGGAAGCATAATTTGTGCCACGCGGGCTGAGCTAGAAGAAACCATCCCTTGCCTTGCTCAGCTTCAGCTACGAACGCTCTCCCGGCTGCAAATGCGAACGCATTTGGCCCGACGCGATCCCGTCTTGAACGACACGAACGCGCTTAAGCTTGGCTTGCACTCGGGGTGCGCCAGTAACTTGGCAATGAGGTGCTCCAGTTCCACTTTTTCCTGGCTGGAGTAGCTACGAGATATTGAGCGAGCGTTGTTGACATAGAAGCGTCGCGACAGGGTGGGCGCCTCAGAAGCAAAGTCGGGCCCATTTCCGTCGAGAAGCAAGAAGCGCTCAAAAGAGACTTGGTCCCCCCTTCCGCCCCCGAAGCTACGAACAGGACCAACTCCAATCCAAGTGACCTTGCCAGCGATGGCCTCGTCGCCAGCGTCGGGCTTGAGAGATCCGACACCGATAACGACATCAAACGCGCGGTTGCGAACAGACCCCATACAATCAGATGAACCAAACACTCCTCGCTTGTCGGGATCCCCAGTGTGGGTTCGCTTGTAGGTCAATACGCGCATGGAGTCTCCCGCCGAGGCCAAGACGGAGTCGCAAAATGCGACGGGTGGAATAAACGCGACGGCGCGCTCGTTCTTACACCACCACGACAGTTCAGCTTCGTGCCAGCAGCGCAACGCGTGACCCACTAGTTGCCAGGCCCACCCCGTACGCTGCCGAATATGATCCACGGATACCAGCGAAGTTGGTCGACCAGTTTGGCCGTCTCGACCGCCAGCTTTGCCACCGTCGCGCGCGCTAGGTCATCTTGCTGCTGAACACTTGCGTGCACTTTGTGCGGACTGTTCATGGCGTGCCTCAACAGCCGACCATAGGTCAAGTCTAGCAAGCGGTCCTTTTATTCGCACATTTCCGAAAGCGTTGTCAAGAGGTCGATGCAGGCACCTAAGTATGGAAATTGCCCGGCAAGTCTTCGACTTCGGCGGCATCCATCCTGCACCCTAGGTCACACCTAGGACTTCATCTTCTGGGCGGATAGCGGCACACCTAATCTAACGAGGCAGCAGCTCATGCCCAGCGTAGTGGTTTGACCGAGCTACAGACATCACACTTGCGACCACAAGGTGGCGATGTACGAAAGTTCGGCATCAACCATAGGTTGGAAATTCTTGTGAGCTGCGGCGAAGGTAAACACCTTACTCTGCCGTACATCGAGAATCGCAAAGTCTGAGCCGCCTGTCTTTCCTGCTCCCAAGACGCTGTGCATGAGTGTTACGACCAAATCTGCTCTCGTTTTGCTCAATGGCTCTGATTTGAGATGAAGTTTGATTACGCACGGCGCGCCATTGATCTTCAACCCCAGCTCTGGGTTGACGGCGACATCTATACCGAACTTAGAGTAGACATCTCCTGGGGGGTCGAACCACATCAGCTGTTTGCGACCCCACCATTTCTTATAACCAGCAAGCATGGCTGGATAATTTGCTGCCTTCTTTGGGTCGGTCACGCCTCTGGCGATCTGAAGAACACTCCCCTTATCGCCACCATGCTTGTGGAGGTGCACCAAACCCTCTCGCAATGCCTTGTAAAAATCAGCAGCAGGATCGTACGCGAGCCGGTTCTTAAGTTGGGAAACTTTGGTCGCTTTCGGCGTCCCAGCCTTGGCAACAACATCGCTAAAGTCTGTAAGTGTGATTCTTGGCACGTGTCTTTCCCCATGAAGCGAAACGATTGAATCCATCGGCGTGCACCGCAGGTCCGTTGGATTGCGGTGTTACGCCAGCGCCATCATTCTTGATCGTAGAGGTCCGCCTGTTGGGTGATGGCCTTCACTGCCGCATGGTCTTGAGCGATGGTTGAAATAACATCCTGATCTTCCCCCCAGGCAATCGTTTTCGCTTTCGCATAGGCCGCTTCGGCTTCACCTTCCTCAGAGCATCCTGACAAGCTATCGGAAGATGTGTGACATGGGCTGCTAGCGATCGCCTGACCGAACTCCCGGCGATGTTCTTTGCCTTGGTCTACCGCATTCGACCAAGGGATGTCGAACTGGTTAAGCTGAAAGGCGAGCTGGTTGATCCGAAAGTCGACTTGGCTTGCTGCAAAACTGCCTTTCGGGAATGTCTTCTGGATTTCGAGATCGTGTCGCGCGGCGTCAAGCAGCTTGGCGTGAGCGGCGTGGAAGGCGCTCAGCTCATGTTCCGCCTCCACTCGGGCAGCGTAGTCTTCCAGTTTGGATGCGAGCGTCTTGACGACATTGTTTTCGTCAAGCATTCGGGAAGCGAACCGCTTTTGCTCTTCCTGGCGCGCATTGGCGATGCGGATTGCTGTCGCCTGCTGCGTTAACTTGCTCTCTTGCGACCGGAAATTGCCCGGCCTAGCTGCCATGAACTTCTGAGTTCCGTCTTCCGTTGTCAGCATGATTGTGCTCCCATCGATCGTGCCGGAGATGTTCATGGAACCGATCGGAAGCCCATTTGGTCTTGCAACGATCGTGATCGAATGGCCATCGGTCGTTCCCGTAACACTCAATGAAAAACGATTGATCGATCCGTCTGCCTTGTATCCGAACTCCGATAGGGAACCCAATAGTTGCCCGTCCTTCGACTCGGTTAGTTGGAGCAGGTCGACTGTAGTGGAGCCGGAAGCGATGTAGGAACCAGACACGCTCGGGTTGGCGGCAATGCACCCGGACAGCAACGCCGGTAGCGTCAGAACAAAACTTAAGGCCACAACTTCGCGGTTCATAGCCCCCCCTATCAGCAACTACCCCCATAAAGCATATTTCGGACCAAGCGGGCTACAGCAAGGTCCCCGTCCACCCAGCGATCAGCATGCGGCTCTGTAAGGATAGGGCGTTCCAACGTCAACTTTGGCTGCATACCTACCCTACCGCATTACTACACTTCCCCTAGGACTTCATTTGCGGGCCAGTGACGGAGGCGCTTTCAATCTGGCAAGTCAGCAGGCGATGCTCCGCCTGCATTCCTTATAGATTTGTGCTGAAGTCTGTTCCGGCAGACGTGCTTTCGCATAGACACGACCCACCCATGTAGGCAATTCTCGATCCGAGGATGCGTTTTGCATGCGGTCTTGATGATGCAAGCACACTGCTATGACCTGGCATGCAACACGCGCCAGTGATCGCTCGCGCCACGCTGCAAACGTTCGTTCTTCTTGTGATCAATTCATGTCTTTGCTGCACCGTGCACACGATGGCAGCGCCCGAGCACGCAGAACTTGAGCATGCAGTGTCTCTTGCATTCCCCAGCGCACAGGTGCTCGGCAGCGCTCGCGTGACAGCGCAGCTCTGTTCGCTTCGCATCTCACCCCAGCACAGAACTGCGGCGCGTGAACTACGCACGCTTCGCATTGCCTGCGTGTAGGGGAGTAGCGCCCCGCATCTCGCACGCAATCCTTGCGCGTTCTGGGTGCGCTCTGAGCGCGCCGGAAGAGAGTATCGTGGACTTCGAATCTGCCGACATCATCAGCGTTCGACCTCAGGGTTAAAGCTAAGCAGACCGATGCACCTCGGACAAACGCGTCAAGCGGGGTTGATCTTATGAATTCCACAGTGATCGCACCGGATCCAGTGATTCCAACTCCTGAAGAATTCGGCGCAGCATGGAGTGCGTTTTTCCTGACTGTTGCTGCGGTCGCCATATACAGGGGGAGGAACTACGGGCCGGAACGCTTCGGCGAGCTGTCCCAACATGCGGCACGCGTGCTGGTCGAAGCCAGCCATTCTGATGACTTGTTGTCCTCGGTGGCAGAAATGGCCGAGGACGAACACGAAAGGGTCTCCCTTGGAATTCTTTATGAAGAACTCCTCTTCGTCTCTTGGAGGTATCGGCGCACGTTCGAGTTAGCGGGCATGCAGACGCCCGAGGTGATCATCGTAATGGCGCCGCCACCGCAGTTCCCCGACGAAGACGGCCATCCAGATGATCCGGACGTAATTGACGACATCGAGACCGTCAAAGGCAGCATCCAAAACTTGCTGGACAAGCTGCCGCGTTGGATGCAAAAGGCGATAGAGGTGATTCTTGAAGCGCTGAAGCTGACCAGAGGATTGGTGCATTGATGGCAAGGCGTCCCGAGTAGACAAGCCTCAGCGCGCGCCTCCCTTCCTGACATCTCTATTCTGGCGGGTCAACCGACATACCTATCAAATAGTATTCAAGGCCGAACCGCGTTGACGTGGCAGCTTGCCTTGCACTGAGGCCATCACTGGCATGTGGCTGGATAAGCTCTTACGACTTCCTGCTGAGGAACCATCGCGCGATCAAAGCGCTTAGCGGAAAAGTGAAGCGGAAAACCCTAGGGTCTATGGAGCCGATGAAATACATTCTTCCACCTACGCGGCTAATGCCAGAAGTAGTGTCACAGCTCCACAACCTGCCCGCCACGGAATGCCACTTCGACGGAAAATTGCTCCGGCATCCGGCGGACACATTTGCCCAAGTCTTCCTAGGGCTCCTTGAAAGCGGCATCCAGCTCTGCCGGGATCATCGACAAGCACTGGAGACTTCTGAAGATGCGCCAGACGCCGTTGCAGTGGATAAAGGTCTACTGCGCAGTCTGCGTGCGTTTCACACGAGCCTTGGTGACTACGTCAACGCATGTAGGTCAGTGATCTACTACGCCAGGACGAAGGACGAGGCCAACAAGGGAAATCAGGACTTTAAGGCAGCAGCCAATCCGTACTATGACCATGTGACAAAGGTCGACAACTTTATCAAGCACCAGCAGCGCGCGTTACGCACTGTGTATGCGGCTTGGCCGCAGGGACAGATCATCGGATACCAAGTCGAAGGGCCGATCAATGTCGGGACAGTCGGCGCAGAGCGGCTGATCCACCGCTATGCAGGAACAGCGTTCTCGTTGAACCGCGCGCTGAAATACCATGCCTGCCACATCTACCTTATGGCATCGGCGCTGCAAACCGTCCTAAAGTTACCCAAACCGGACGAGCAACCATCAGCCCATGAGCACGGGCGCTTGGCGGCCACATTCCTAGACCTGGTGGCCGAGATCCCCATGCTCTTCTTCCCAGACGAGCTGAGTGAGGACGTGCCGCTGGTGAAGAAGCGGTCGGATGGCGCTTTCCTTCTGGAATGCCCTTCTTCGGAGAAGCCCGCTAACCGCAAAGCTCACGAAATGACTTTGAACTTTCGCTCCGAGGTGAGCCCCCACGCCCCCTCCGTGGAGATGCCGTACCTGGGCACGGAACGCCCTTGGGATCGGAAGACATCACGAAGGTAGAGGCCGGCGACCCAATGCAGCGCTTCCGTGTTTCGCCGGCACCCCGAGGCCAAAACAGGTTGCCAACATGGCGCCATGAGCTGCCGGGGCCTATTCGTCCTTAATGTGGCCGAGCTTGCCGTCACAATGTTCGCAACCAGTCCACTCCGAGTTATCACGGGCTTCGGTTCCAAATTCTCCGCACCACTCGCATGCATAGACTTGGTCGAAGACGGCCAAGCAGGTGGTGCACAGAAACTCATTTTCGTGCACGCAAACTGTATGATGGCCTTGGCATTCGTCACAATTCGCCGGGGTCCGCGTATCCAGATAGTTGTCTTGCGTAGCCGGTTCATCGTCAAGCAAGCCATAAACCTCATCTACGGACATGGTGTGTTTGCAAGCCTTCCTCTTGCACACGAACCCTTCATACGATCTGAGCAATCCAGGCTTTCCGCATTCCGGACAATCCACATCCATCTCTGCCCTACTGCTAGCACACACACGACAGGTGTAGCTCCGGAGCCAGTCTCGTTCATTGCTTAGCTGCGCGGCCTTCATTGTGCACGAAGGGCCGTCGACAAAGACAGCCCCCGCTTCGGCTTCAGCAACAAGCACAGGCTCCAAGTGATTGAAGCGCTCCTGTGCATACTCGCGGTGGTGGATTAGGGAAGCCTCAATGGCTGCCGCTTTCTTTGCTACTCCATCAGGCAGTGCGGAAGACCACTCGCCTGTGATCAAACGATTGAGGTGTTGCCAAGCTCTCAATTGCTCCAGCGCGATGCCTGACGTCGTTGACTTCAGATCGTCGCCATGGAAGAAGTGAACCATACGGTTTCGGTGTTTTCGGACTGCATCGAAGGCAACGCGGGCCTCCTGTGGGATTTGTTGGCCAAGCACACGCTTGATGCGGGTGCAGGCTTCATCGAACGTCACGGAGACAAAATCACCTTTTTCGAACTGCGCGATGTCAGGATCCTTGGTCACAATCAAGGTCCAGTGCTCGCGCAGGAGGCGCGCCTTCAAGAATAGTTCCAGCGCTGTGTAGAAGTCGATGACGGAGCGTTGTGGATCATCCTTAATCTGCTGTAATGCTCCGCTTAGGAAGTAGAAGGCATTGTCGATGAGTCGTTCAAGCGGTGTAGCTGGGGGCGTTCGCCTACGCCGAAGCGAGCGGTTTCTGGTGGTTGGCATACTTAGTCGATCTTTGAAATCCCAGCGACATACTAATCCCGAAGGGCACCGCAACGTTCGCGCGGATATACAGGGGCGGGATCGGTCGTCCAGCGTGCGAAGAATCGGCCTGGTACGCTGCATGCTTCGTGCGCGCATAAGTCACACATCGCAGCAACGCGCCATCAAGCTGCGTATGCACCGTGCGAACCTGGATTGTTGCAGCAATTCGCTACGCGCATCGTCTGAGAAAGCGAACGCAATCAGACTCATTCAGCGCTCGCCTGTGGCCCTCCCCCGGCCTCATGCAGGGGAGCGAGCAGCAACGCTGATCGAGTGCTACGCCAAGCCTGACTTTCGTTGTAACAACTGATCAATTGCGTCAGCTTGCTTGCTCGCAGCGGAGTCCAAAGTTACCCAGACGACTCCACCAGAATGGACGTATTCGATTGGTTGATCGAGGCTGATCACGTCTTCAAGCACCCAAGGACAGCGCCAGCCACCAATTTGGTCCAAGCGGAGCCGGTGTTTATCGAAGGTAGCTGCGATCTCGCTGTCAGAGAGCGGGCCAACCGCGTCGACGACCGTGGCGAGCCCAACAATCGAGCCGGAGCCCTTGCGAATGAGCCCGAACCTTTCTCTTTTCCTCGTCCGATTCGTGCGCATCTCCCAAGTCTTTTCTCCGCGAAGTATCAGTGAAATCCAAGGTTCATCGATGATCAGACCACTTCGAATTTTTCCCATGCGTCAGTCCTTCAAGCAAAGTTTCTGTTTGTATGGAGATTGGCCGGGGCGCCGCTGACTTCGGCGCCATCCATTCCAGCTCGCTAGCGTATTTCTAGGACTTCGATCAAGTGGGCTGGCGGCGAGCGTGCGCCAAATATGGCGACGCAGCAGGCGGCGATTTGCTCCTGCGTCTTATAGATTGCACTGAAGATTACTCCCCTCTGCAGCGACCCCGCCCAACACTACCCGCCAATGCATGCAAAAGGCAGCTTCCCAGTTGCGCTTCGCATGATGTTTCGATGGCGAGGCATGCAACCCGCCTGACCTATCACCCATGGAGCGCTGCAAAGAAACTCTGCTCCAGCGGGCATCTTCGTCGTCGCCGCTATCACCGCACATCATTGGTTGCCGTCGAACGTACAAGTCGAGTATGCGCAGCCTCTTGCGTTCCTAGGCACGTCCCACGTCATTCCAACATGCGATCGGGAAGCTGCGCCGTTCTGGTGTTCTCAATCTAAGTTAAACGTTGACGGCATCAATTGCCATGCGTCCTGCCGCTGAACGTTTACGACCACGATCTTCCCGGCGTAACCGCTTTACTCGCGACAAGGTAAGCGGCCACCCAGACCGTTGGGCTTGATGATCGACACCAAGCTACATTGCGATGCGCGGTCAACTTCCGAGTTCGCCATAAGCGGTCGTCGCCGGAGACGATCAGACTTCACCTCCATTCGAGTCGACCTTTTCCGCCAACCACTTCTCGGCGGTTTTGCCTTTGAGCTCCCCGGCCAAGCGGCTAGCGCATAGCATGGTGCCGTCGGGGTGGACGTTGGCTACTGTGTGCGCGGCCAGGATTACTGCAGCCTGCAGGTGCCGCTTCGCGCGCCCGTGTTCCGACCAATCGTTGGGTAAAGCTTCAATGGCAGCCAACGCCTCCTGCCCCGACAGGTATTGTAGGCAGTTAGGGAACGACCACTGTAGCCCAACTTCCTCGCGCAGGCGCCGGCCGGCAGTCTTCTCATCAATTCGGCCCTCTACGGTGTCGAGCAACGCGTGAGCCGCGGCCACGGCCTTACCTTGGACCGACAGCCGGCTCTTCCTCTTAGGAAACAGTCCGCGCATTCGCTTATCCTCCGGCTTGCCGTGGCCACAGTTCGATGGCTTCCAGAAAATGGTCGACACCGCCGTTGCGCATGGACCAGCAGCGCGCAACAGGAATAGCAAGACCCCCGTCGGCAATGCGTTGATGCAGCGCGTTGACTCGGCGCTCCCATGCCTTGTCCAGCAGCACCAGGTCACAATAATCTACCGCATCCACCGCGTGCATCAGATCTACCGCTTCATTGGCGCTGATCGGCGCGTTGAGGTCAAGCACTAGCTCCCGCAGCAGTTCCCCGGAAATGATCTGCTGGCGCGTGCGCCCGTCGTCTGGCCGTGCAGCCTTCGCCCTGCGCCTGTAGGTTTCCATTTGGCGGTATTTGGCCAGCGAAGTGACGAGCTTGGACGCCACTTCGTCCAGCGTCTCCAACATCCGATCGCGGTTCTCATGGACCACCTGGAACATCCCCTGAAACGTCTCCGAGAAGGATTGCGTCTGGGCCCACTTCCGCGACAAGTAATCCAAGTTCCGACGATCGGCCGGGGGAAACGACTGCCTCGCCGGATCGGTGTCGCTCCGGTTCGCTTGTGCTCCGACCGAGTCAGACACGAACAGGTAAACGTGGGGCACAACCTGTGCAAGCAACCGCTCGGCCTGTTCGGTGTGGCGTGGGTCGGCGAAGCGGGCGAACTCGCCCATGGATACCGCCGACAGGAGCCAGCAGCCATTGCGCGCCTTGAGGCCTCGGGCAAACCGGACCGACCACTCATCGCTTTCGGCGATAGCTCGGATGGCGAACGTGTCCAGATAAACAGCCGGGCGGTCGAACCGCTGTCTCCACACCACGTCATCGCCGTCGAAAGCGAACGAAATCGACATCCGCTACTGCCTTGAGTGGTGAAGAAAGTTCGCGTCCAAATCTGATCCTCGAACATCGAACAGTGATGCATTCGAAGCCGATGTGTGAAATCGACCGCTTAGCTGCCGCAAGTGTGTGGCTAGCTAATTTCGCACACTCGTTTGCTTGCTGCATACGTCGTGACTTTATGCGCTGCGTTCTGACTCGCGCGCATGCTGCATGCATGCACAGCTCGCAGAATGCAGCAACCCCACATCGGTGCTGCATACGTTGTGCAATCCGGGATCGTTCCAAAAATCTGCTAACAAAAAGCTTGCGGTAGCAGACGACCAAACGCACTCAGAACTCGCCTGTGACCCTCCCCGGCTTCATGCTGGGGAGGTATGGAAAAGTTCACGGCGACGTTCACAGAAGATCTGGAGAGCTCCGGGATGAGTCCCTGCGACAGCGTCTCGGCATACGACAGCAACGACTAGAAATCCAGCAGCGAGCACGCGGTCATGATCCGGACCGACCCAGCGTCCGCTGCCGGGATGCAACAATTTTGCGCAACGTCTCCAACTGCTCGGAAGAAAGATCGGCGATCGCCACACCATCACCAGACGCCCAAACCCACAGTTCCACGTCATCATGATCGTGTTCGGCAACGTATCGGACTGTAATGATGGGATCGCCCAGCGGCTCGTTTGTTTCCGGGTCCGGATGCTTGATCGAGACAGCTTCAGTTCCCGGCTCCAAGCAGGCGAGGACGACAGCCGCCCCAATGTTGCGGAAAAACTCGTCCTTGTCACCGGCCGGCTGCCGGAGCTGGTCCTCGTCGATCGAAATAAGATGGAATCCCATGTGCACCTCCCGTCTGAGTGATTGATCACTCAATGCTAGATCGTGCACTACAGGTTGTCGGGCTGGAAGTTTAGGAACACACACCGCGCTCGATCGGACGCTGCAATGCTTGTATCTCCACGCAAGAACAGGGCTGCCGTAGCTCGCGCATGACCCGAGGTGGATTTAGTGCGTTGCTGCCTATACTCAGTAGATCCTTACCTACTCAATGATTGCGCATGCAACCCCACGACTACTCAGCAGATCCAAGCCTAGACGAACACAGCCTTTCCATCGATGTGGCTGTCGAAGTGCAAGATGAGGAGGAGGAGCTCTGGAGAGAGCTTGACAACCTCCTCGACGATAGGGGCCCGAAACCGCCGGTCAAGAGGAAGTGGCCAAGCTGGATAAACAAACGTCGGGCGGCAGAAGCAGCCCACAAGGCGAACGCTCCGGCGGAGGCCAAGGCGCAATCTGACGAGGCCGAATCCGAAGTCGACGAATGGCGGCGGGTTGAAGCCGAAATGGCCAAGCGAGATCGACAGCTAGATTTTGAACGCAACCAAGCCGAGCGCAAAGCATGGGCTGGTGCCGTTGCTGCTCCTCCACACAACGACGAGCTCGAAACGATGCTGGTCGAAATCTTGGGCGAGGACGACGCCGAAGCGCCTGAAATTCTGGCGAGCCTAGGTGTCTTCTCCGAAGGGCTCCCTGGCGAGGCACTGGAAGAACCGGTCTCCCTGTGTGGCGAGATCCGAGGCGGAGGTGGGCACAGCACATCAATTTCTGATCTGACGCTACCCCAACCGTATGAGCTGATTCCGCCCGAGGGTGTCATTGGAGCCGGAGCCAGCGAGCTTGAGGAAAAGCTGCAAGCGCTCATCTCCGGGACGCAAAATATGCGTTGGACCAGAGATGCTTTCCAAGCTCAGAGGGATCTGAAGCAAACGAGACTGTTAGCGCTGGGGTTGTCAAAACACGTCTTTGGGGTAGCTTGGGAGCCGAGCCCCGGGGCTCACTCGGGGGAAAAGTTCCCATTTTTCATTAAGAGCTCTTCTTTTTCTTCTAAAAGAGGTTGTAGTGCTTTTAAGGAAGAATGGGAACTTTCTCCCCAAATACACCCGGAGCGGATGGTTCCGGCTCCACTTCCAATAAAGCCAACCATGCCGGCGTGGAAAAAGCTCCCGGCCTCGGAAAGGAGAACCCCGGAGCTAAGTGAGATCGTCGCAGGTGTTCGCTTTACGTCGATCGCCTTTCGCGGCGATATCACGCCACAAGATTGGGCCCATTCCCTTCCAGGCTCCGACGTACTTTGCATGTCGATCGACTTGCACGGGAAAGCGGCTCAGCGCTTTCTTTCAGGTGAGCATGGAGACGTGGGAAAGTCCCTTAAGCGCAGACTGCTACGCCGCTTGGATCATCGCGGATACTTCTCCGACATGACGGTCGGGGCAATTTGGACCAAACCGTCGGCCTCCTCCGATACGGTCCGCGTATTCATGATGTTTCAGAAGGACCACGATGGATCGGCCAGCGATGTGGAGCTCGATGATCGCAACCGTCGGTTCTGGATAAGCCTGCAGCGACACAAAGTGTCAGTCAGCCCTGATGGAATGCCGCTCATAGTGATGAACGAGGACCTGGCACCCTACTTGGGCATCTCGGTAGAAGAGCTTGAGAATCGCTGGGATGTAACGAAAAGCTATCACGGTGACGTTCCGGAAATCGACGAATACACCCCGGAGGAAGGATTCCCGGCACCCAACGTACTCCAAGAGCGGCGCGAGCACAGCTACCGCAAATGGGCCCATTTCGTTTCGCGACGCGGACTGCCGGCATGGATTAGCCCCCATTTCATGCGTTTGGTGAAGGACTACTTTTGCTTTGCTCCTGAGCACGTCAAGAGGCGCAACCAGCTCCTCGGAGCGAAGAAGAAGTGGAAGTTCACGCGATATGGATTCACAAAAGTGCAGGAGACTGAGTTGACGCGCCTGACGTTGATGGAGCTGTCTCCAGGCGGAGAGATCTGTATCTTCCGCTGCTCACCCGCTCAGTTTGCTGCGATTGCCGTGCGCGATGGGAAGGTGCTTGGCGAATACTTTGATTCCGCGCACAAGGCTGGGCGCTCCAAGGAGCTCTACGAGGCGATTCGAAGAGAATGGCCAGCCTCCTAGGGGCGACCTAGGACGCTGCAGGGCACCATAATGGGGGCAAACAGCGACTTGAAGCTTTACCAAATGTGCTACTCCGCGCAAATTTGGTTCGAGTTCCGCACGTTCGAGCGCGAGTTCGGCACGGTCATGAACATCCACCGATACGTACGCTTGTTTTGGGAGCGCAGGAAGGACCGCACGTGGCGCAAGATTCCCAAGCGCATGAAGGATGCGTTCACCGATCCGCGCAACGATGCGGAGCGGGAGATTGCCGCGATCATCGCCGAAGGCGATGCGGAGGAAGCCCACGCGCTGGAGACCGAGCTATTCCAGCAAAAGACCCGGCTGACCAATGCGGAACGTGCGCTCCAATCCAAGCCGACGCAAAAGGCCACGAACGACAAACGCGTGGCAACCGACAAGATCGCGCGTGCCCAGCGCCAGCTTGACGACCTTCACCGCAAGGAACCGCTACCGCGCGACTCGCGCATCTATCCCGGCCAATACGCGCCCGTGATGATCCTGCAGGACGGCAAGCGCACTCTTGTTCCGATGCGCTACCAGTGTCGGCTGCCTGGCTGGAACGAAGCGATGGAGCGCAAGTATCCCGGCACGTACAACGCGCGCCGCGACAATCTCGAAAAGACGTGGGGCAAGCTGTTCGGCTACCGGCACGGCATCATGGTGGTAAACACCTTTTTCGAGAACGTGTCCCGCCACAAGATGGAGCACCGCGACCTTGCGCCGGGCGAGCGCGAGGAAAACGTCGTATTGGAGTTCAACCCCAAACCGGCCCATGACATGCTTGTTGCGTGCCTTTGGTCCTTAGATGAGCGCGACGAGCTTTACTCGTTCGCGGCCATCACGGACGAGCCGCCGCCTGAAGTCGCCGCCGCTGGGCACGACCGCTGCATCATTCCTATCAAGCCCGAGAATTTGGACGCGTGGCTGGCGCCTGACCCGGGCAATCTTGCGGCGCTGCATGCCATCCTGGACGACCGCGACCGGCCGTACTACGAACACCGCATGGCTGCGTAGCCGCTACTGCTCGCCGTAAACCGAACCGGTATCCGCATAGACTCAGCATCTGTCATCTCGTCCCACAGAATGTTGGCTTGCTCGTCGGGCATGGCGGCCTCTCGCTCGTGGGTGCCTACCGATCGTTGGCGCGCGTGATCACGCCGAGAACATCGTCACGCCCAGACCGGTTGATGGCGTGAATCGTGGCACATCGGCGAAGCCGGGCGGTTCGCCCACCAATAGGCCCGAAACCTTGATCTGATCCCACATGCCGAGCTTACGCACCGTGGTCCCGTTGCCGATCCCGTAGCCGCCAGCGCGCCAGGCAAGCGCGCCCGTTTCCCCGTTAATCGTGATGGTGCCGAAGTAACGCCAATCGTACTCTCCGCGCGGTTCTGGCAGCGGTTCCGCAAGCGCGCGCCAGTCGGCGAGCAGGTCAATGCTGAGGACGCGGTTGAGTTCGGCTTTGGGGGGTCGACGGCGGGACATGCCGCGATTATGGATGCGGCATGCTCAAAAGGTGAGACGCGCTGCATGCTGGGGTGGCATAAATCCTGCACGCACTCAAAGACGCCGTGAGGCGAATCAAGGGGGTAGACATGAGGTGGTTGCGAGCGTGCTAGGCGCGTTGCTGGCTGCCGTAGCCGCCCCTGCGCTAGCATGGGATGAACCGATGAAGACGGGAATCCGGTTGAGATAGACCAAGGGAATCTTGTGCGCACCGGCAGCGACATCGAGTATTTCAACTACGCTGATGGTCAGTATCACGAAGCCACAGTGGATGGGATCACGCGTTACGGCAGCGAGGTGGTAATCGATGTCACGGATGATGACACCGGCTACTCGCATGAACTCACCATGGAGGACGGCACATGAAACTACCTACTGCGATCGCCGCAGCGCTTCTGTGCTGCATTGGCGCGGCACAAGCCAAGGGCTATCATTACAGCGCACCGAAGGCCCCGAAATATCACGCGCCGAAGCTCTATGCGGCACCCCATGTCGTGCCCGTCCGCGGCTACACCAGCCATGACGGAACCTTCGTGATGCCATCGCACCGGACAAGCCCCGACTCCACGCGCACCGACAATTGGGGGAGCAAACCGAACAGCAACCCCTACACAGGCAAGCCAGGAACGAAAGATCCTTATACGCCAACGTGCTGCGGCAAATAGTCCGGAACCTTCGTATCCGCCCCATTCGACCCCGCTCCGGCTGGTTCCCGTGGGTGCAATCGCGAGAGCTAGAAGCGCCGGGGTCATCGGCGAGCCGTCATCCATAACGTGCCTGACTCCCCCGGCGCGTATGCAGTGTGCTGCTTCATAGGGTGC
>Ga0068855_100002851_pt1 | contig 21250 bp, 19 predicted proteins | sample KBSCornC52_FD_66592 | JGI IMG/M metagenome (GOLD analysis project Ga0068855, IMG submission 66592) | Corn rhizosphere microbial communities from Kellogg Biological Station, Michigan, USA - KBS Corn C5-2 | ecosystem: Host-associated > Plants > Roots > Rhizosphere > Soil ...
TGAGCCTCCTGCACGAAGCCGTACCGCATCATGCCTGCAGCGATGATGGCATTGTCGTGCGGCCACACCGAACCGTTGTGGTAGCTGGCCGGGTTATAGGCACCCATCGACGTCGCAAGCGTCCTGACGCCGAACCCGCTGAACATCGCAGGGCTCATCAGACTCGCCGCAACCGACTGAGCTTTGTCGTTGTCCACGATGCCGGTCCACAGGCAATGCCCCGCGTTGGACGTCACGGCATCGACCAGCCGCTTGTCACGGTCAAGTGCCAGCGCGAAGGTACCGCGGTCGGGGAGCCAGAACGCTTGGTTGAAGAGGCGTTTGAGTCGCGTCGCCTGTTCGCGGCAATAGCGTGCGCGTTCGATGTCAGCACACCGGTCGGCGAGCCGTGCCCTGGCCATATAGGCGGCGTAGACGTACCCCTGTACCTCGGCGAGCGCGATTGGCGGAGTCGCCCGCACCCCGTCGGTGAAGGCGATCGCGTCGCCTGAGTCTTTCCAGCCCTGGTTGAGCAGGCCGCGGTCGGTTTCGCGTTGGTACTCAACGAATCCGTCACCGTCGCGGTCACCGAACTTTTCGACCCACTCCAACGCCTTGTCGGCGTGCGGCAACAGATCCTCAATCAGGGCGAAGTCGCTCGTCCACCGCGACAACTCCCCCAACAACATGACGAACAGCGGCGTGGCGTCGATGCTGCCGTAGTACACATTGCGACCGCCCGGCCCCAGCTCGGAGTCGAAGCCGGATCGCACCTCGTGCAGGATCCGTCCCGGCTGCTCCTCGCTAATCACGTCGAATTTCTCGCCTTGAAGCTCGGCCAAGGTACACAAGGTGCCGTAGGCGATCGAGGAGTCGAACGGCAGCAACATCCAGCTCGCCAAAAGAGAATCGCGGCCGAACAAGGTCATGAACCACGGCGCCCCCGCCGCCACCACGACGCGGTCGGGATGATCCGGATCGAAAATGCGCAGCATGCCTAAGTCTTCGGTGCTCACCGACAGCAGCTGCCGGAATCGCACATCGGGTGTGTCGACCGTCGGCGCGTTGCTGCGCCATTCGGCCAGCCGCGTCGCCGGCTGGCTTGCTTCGACCGCCTGCCCGGGTCGGTAGCGCGACGGCAACTCCACGCCGTCGACGACCGGCATCGCGTGGACCGACAAGGTCATTTCCTCGTGCGGCGAGATGGCCATCGTCCAGGTGAGCTGCCCCTTCGCTACCGTGGCCGGCGGCTGCGCCACCACGTGCAAGCCGCGGGATTCGTCGCCGCGTTGATAACTCATCCGGATCGCCGAGTCGTCGGCCTCCAGCACGATTCCGGCGCGGTGGCGGGCTCGCCCTTCCTTGACGTCGAACAGGCCCGCGAAGTCGGCGTCGACAGTCAGCGACAGTGCGACGGCCGCAGTCTCGATCCCGAGATTGCGCACCGCGACGTCCTCACGAAGGCCGTTGCCGATGTAGCGACGCCGGACGACGAGGAGCGTGCTGTCGGCCGCCCGGCCTTGAGGGGGACGCCGTCCGATGAAAACCGCGGAGTACGGCGTCGGCTGATGCACCGCGAGCGGGTCTAGCCGCTGGCCGTCGACCGTAAGTTCGAACCGGCTCAAGACTCTGGTGTCGCGGGAGAACAATCCCTGCTCCGACGCAGGCCTGATGTCGCCTGAACGCCCGCAGATACAAAACGTCGTCCCCTCGACCAACGTGACGGTGCCACCGCTCACGACTGGGACGTTGTCAGTCGAACCCCAAGGTCCACCCATCTGTGCTCCACGTGTATCCGACGGCTACTCAGCACCACTACCCGACATTGCTTGTTAGACATTGTCCAGCCGTTGTTTCCTCGGTGACCCGGTCGAGGCCTGCCGCAGAACATTCGTCCGGTGACCGACAAAGAGGCTGGTCGCCGCTTTATAGCGGGCCGTCGGTAATCGAGATGCCGTCGCCCACGCCACCGACTTTCAGCGTACGGGTGACCGTAGGGTGTGGCCGCCACACCGTGAAGCGAATTCCATCTTGTGAGTAGCGGCGGTTGGCTTCGCGCAGCGCCCGCGCGCCTTGTAGCGACAAGAACGTCACGCCAGCCATGTCGGCGATCACCCTCGCGGGTGCGAAGACCGGCGTGCGAAGTGCGCGCTCGAACGCCGTGATCGTTGAGATATCTACCTCGCCGACGAGATGCACCAACGTGCCGGACCGCACCTGAGCGACTTCGACAGCAAGCCAGGTATCCATCAGTTACTCGAAGGGACTCAAGGGACTCGCAGACATTGATCGTTAAAACGCTGACGTCGTGGCACTCAGCGAAGCGAGGAATCCGCGCGACGCTGAGTGCCACGGTCGATCGGTGGTGTCAGGCGGCGGTGATCTGACGATTGTCGCCTGCGGCGATCTCGACTCGCCGCGGCTTGGCGGCAGCCTTGACCGGGATCGTCAGCGTGAGCACGCCGTCGAGGTAATCGGCGTGAATTTGGTCTGTGTCGAGCGACTCACCGAGGAAGAGCTGGCGGGTGAATGTGCCCGTCGGCCGTTCGGAAACCACGGTTTCGGCCTCGTTCTCGACGAGAGCCCGGCGCTCGGCGTGGACCGTTAACACGTTTTGCTCGACGGTCAGATCGATCGTGTCGCGGGCCACTCCCGGGATGTCGAAGTGGATGACGAACGACTCGCCGGTGCGATACGCGTCCATCGGCATGGCGGCAGGACGGGTGCTCTGGGCGAGCAGCTGCTGGGTGAGACGGTCGAACTCCCTGAACGGGTCGGTGCGCATCAACATCGCTAACACTCCTTCCGATCACGCGATGTCGTGGGGGAACTGCTTACGAGTACTAGATACCACGCGACAGGAAAGTTGACAACACACGACTAAGAGTTATTGCACCGACTCGATCAGGTTGGCCGAATGATCAGAGCCACCCACCTCCCTACGGCTCGCCCGACGTACCCGGCCGCACGCTTGGTTTCGATCGAGCGGCGCAGGCGCGGCCGCAGATACGCTGACGTCGTGCCGCAGATCAGACTCGCGCTTGCCCAGGTCGATCCCACCGTGGGCGACATCGCCGGCAATGCCGACATGGTTGTCGCCTGGACGCGCCACGCGGCCGAACGCGGAGCCCACCTCATCGCGTTTCCCGAAATGATGCTTACCGGTTACCCGATCGAAGACCTCGCACTTCGGCCGTCGTTCGTCGAAGCCTCAGCCGCCGCGGTCGAAACACTCGCTACCCGACTCGCCTTCGAGGGCCTCGGAGAACTCGCAGTCATTGTCGGCTACCTCGACCGTCCAACGGGTCGGCTGCCGGCAGACGCGGCCGCGTTCTTGTACCGCGGCGCGGTGGTCGCTCGTTACGCTAAGCACCACCTGCCCAACTATGGGGTCTTCGACGAATACCGCTACTTCTCACGAGGCGACAGGCTGGCGGTCGTCCGGCATCTTGGTGTCGACATTGCGATGACGGTGTGCGAAGACCTGTGGCAGGACGGCGGCCCGATTACCGCCGCGAAACACGCAACCGTGGGTCTGGTCGTCAACATCAATGGATCGCCGTACGAACGCGGCAAACACGGCGTCCGATTGCAGCTGGCGCAACGGCGTGCCGACGAGGCCGGGGCGGCGCTCGCGTATGTCAACATGGTCGGCGGCCAGGACGAGTTGGTCTTCGACGGCGACTCGCTCGTGGTTTCCACAACAGGCGCCGTCCTCGCCCGGGCCCCGCAGTTCGATGAAGGCCTCGTAGTCGTCGATCTCGGGTTGCCGCAAGCAAGCGACGACCGCGTCGGCACGGTCGACGTCAGCGACGGCACCCACATGGCGGTTGAGCGAATCGACCTTCGTACAGCGCCGATTCCTGCCTACGATGCTGCCGCTGCGGGGATTGCCGAACGCCTCGCACCAGAAGCCGAGGTCTACAGCGCGCTCGTCGTCGCAACGCGCGATTACGTGCGAAAGAACGGTTTCAGGTCGGTCGTTCTCGGGCTCTCGGGCGGCATCGATTCAGCGGTCGTCGCCACCATTGCCGCAGACGCCATTGGCGCCGCCGCCGTCAACACGGTGGCGCTGCCGAGCAGGTGGTCGAGCGAGCATTCTTTGTCGGATGCCGCAGAACTTGCGCGCCGGCAAGGCATAACGCATTCGGTCGTACCGATTGCCGACATCGTCGACGCTTTTGAAAAGCAGCTCGAATTGCACGGCCTGGCAGCCGAAAACCTGCAAGCGCGGGTCCGCGGAACGATCCTGATGGGGCTGTCGAACGAGCATGGCCACCTCGTGCTGACAACCGGCAACAAGAGCGAACTGGCCACCGGGTACTCCACGCTGTACGGAGATTCGGCCGGTGGATTCGCACCCATCAAAGACGTTCCGAAGTCGCTGGTCTGGAAGCTCGCACGCTGGCGCAACGCACAGGCGACGCTGCGCGGCGCCGAACCGCCGATTCCGCAGAGCTCCATCGACAAGCCACCGTCAGCCGAGCTTCGACCTGGCCAGCTCGACAGCGACTCACTGCCCGACTACACCGAGCTCGACCGGATCCTCGACGGTTACGTCGAACGCGACCTCAGCCGCGACGACCTCGTCAAAGCAGGCCATGATCGGGCGCTCGTCGACAAGGTGGTGCGACTCGTCGACCTTGCCGAATACAAACGACGCCAATATCCACCCGGCCCAAAGATCACGGCGCGCAACTTCGGCCGCGACCGCAGGCTCCCGATCACCAACCGCTGGCGCGAACCCCGCCCCGAGTAGCCCGGCTACCCTTCAGCCCTGCGCTGAACAAGGCGAGCCCCTTGGTCAGCGCGAATGGACGGCACGTCGCACGCGATCAAGATCGCTAGCGGGTTGTCCGGATGCCTTCCAAGGTGGCATCGACAAGTTGCTCCAGCACACCTGGTGGCGCCATCTCGTTGTCGAACCAGTGCATGCGGTACGCCAGCACCGGTCCCACGACGAGCAGCAACGCGACTTCGATGTCGACGTCAGACCGTAACTCGCCTTTGGCCTGCCATTCCCGCAGCACCTGGCGGACGAACTCGCGCCGCCGCTCGACGACAAGACTCTTGTACTGCTGGCGAATTTCGGGGCTCCGGTCGGCCTCGGCCGTCATCCACGCGTAGAGCTTGCTCGACTTCTCGCCGACCTTACGGCCGATGACGTTGGTCGAAATGGCCAAGAGGTCGTCGCGCAGCGACGTTCCCGGCACCTCAGGATCCGGCTCTTCGACCGTGGCAATTGCGTGCAGGATCAATGCGTCCTTATTAGGCCAGCGCCGGTAGATCGTTGCTTTCGAAACTCCGGCCCGGGCCGCAACGTGCTCGATCGCCGTCGCGGCGACGCCCGACTCCACAAGAAGTTCGAGCGTCGCCTCGACGATCGCGCGATCGGCGTCGGTGCTGCGCGGCCGACCTGGCCTTCGCGCATCGGAGTCGGGCGACTCAGGGCACATCGACGAGGGTCTCCATTCCGCTGGCTTGTTCGGCGACCACAGTGCCCGCCGGACGCCGTCCAGGCAAGAAAGCGAAGGCGACGAGGGCGCCGAGCAATCCCACAGCGGCCGCACAGAGCGCAGTGACGTGCGTCGCGTGCACGAACGCGACGTTAGCGTGATCGAGGATCGATGACGGCAGGTGCGCTTTCCCGACGATCGCCTGCGTCGCCTCGATCGACTTCTCCATCGCCCGCCGGACCGGTTCGGTGATGCCCGTCCCGTCAACGCTCGGCGCCAGGTGCCCGCGGTAGGACGACGCAAGAACGGTGCCGAGAACCGCGACTCCCAACGCACCGCCCACCTGGCGTGCCACGTTGTTCACCGCGGATCCCGCGCCAGCTTTCTCGCGAGGCAATGACGACATGATCGATTCGGTGGCCGGCGGCATGATGATCCCGATCGCCGCGCCCTGGAAGAAGAACAGCACCTCGAGCACCCAGACCGATGAGTGGGTTCCGAGCGTGACGAAGCCCACGAAGGTCGCAGTCATCATCAAGAGGCCAGCCGTGCACACGGCTTTCGGCCCGAACCGCTTGACCAAACCCGCACTGCGCGTCGCGGCGACGAGTTGCGCAACCGCGAGCGGCAGGAAAAGCACGCCTGCTTGGAGCGGCGTGTACCCGCGCACGCTCTGCAGGTAGAAGACGGTGAAGAACGTCACGCCCATGAGCGCAAAGAAGACCAGCGCGATCGCACCTACGGCCGCAGAAAAGCGCGGGTCGCGGAACAGTTTGATGTCGAGGGTGGGGTGATCGATACGCCGCTCGTAGCGCACGAACGCTGCGAGCACCGCGGCACCCGCCACAAACGACAGCAAAACGCTGGTGGCCACCAGCGTGCCGACATCACCGATGCGGATGATGGCGTAGACGACGAGCACCAACCCGACGACTTCAAGCAACACGCCGACGGGATCGAGCTTGCCCGGGTGCGGGTTACGCGACTCCGGAACGAACATCGCGATGAGCACGCCGCCGATCACGACGATCGGCACGTTGATGAGAAAGACACTCCCCCACCAAAAATGCGCGAGCATGGCACCACCGACGATCGGGCCGATCGCGATGCCGAGCCCGACCGCACCGGCCCACAATCCGATAGCTTTGGGTCGCTCGTGAGGCTCGAAAACGTTGCTGATGATGGCCAGCGTCGCGGGCATCACGGCGGCACCACCAAGACCCATCAGCGCGCGAGCCGCGATCAGCTGCGCCGGGCCCTGCGAATATGCCGACGCGAGCGACGCGATCCCGAACACGACGAATCCGACGAGGAGGATCCGGCGCCGTCCGACTCGATCACCGAGAACGCCCCAGGTGAGCAACATGCCGGCGAACACCAGCGTGTAGGAGTTGATGGCCCACTCGAGGTCACTCTGGCTCGCGGCGATACCTCGGGGCGTCGGCTCGGCGAGCACCTTCAGCGCCACGTTGAGCACGCTGTTGTCGAGCACGACGATCAGCAGGCTCACGATCAAGACGCCGAGGATGCCCCAACGCCGGTCGTGTACGGACGTGTCATTCATTCAAACTCCATTTCGATACGGGTCTGTACCGTTTCGTAAGCACGATACGCGACCTGCTTCCGATACGCAACCGTCTCGTATCAAGGCGCCGGCGGCGTGCGACCATGAAGTTGCCCGGGTACGCCGAACGGCGACTCGAGGCGTGGAGGCGACCATGACCGAGCCGAACAACGCCGTTCCCGAGCGGCGCGTCAGCATCAACGAACTCCAGGCGATGAAGCAGCGCGGCCAGCGATGGGCGATGCTCACGTCGTACGACCAGATCAGCGCCGAAATCTTCGAGGCGGCCGGCATCGGCGTGCTGCTCGTGGGAGATTCGGCGGCCAACAATGTGCTCGGCTATCCCGACACGCTGTCAGTAACGGTCGAGGAGTTATTGCCGCTCGCCCGTGCCGTCGTTCGTAGCACCAGACGAGCGCTCGTCATTGGTGACCTGCCATTCGGTTCGTACCAGTCGTCGCCGCAACACGCGCTCGACACCGCCGTCCGCTTCATGAAGGAAGCAGGCACCCAGGCCGTCAAGTTCGAGGGCGGCACCCGGATCGCCGAACATGTGCGCACGGTCGTCGACGCCGGCATCCCGGTAATGGGGCACCTCGGGTTCACGCCGCAAAGCGTGTACGCCCTCGGCGGTTACCGCGTGCAAGGTCGCGGCGACGACGGTGAGCGGGTGCTGAAGGATGCGCTGGCACTCCAACACGCGGGCGCATTCGCCGTGGTCCTGGAAATGGTTCCGGCTGACGTCGCGGCGCGTGTCACTGCCGAACTCACAATCCCGACCGTCGGCATCGGCGCTGGTGCACACTGTGATGCGCAGGTACTCGTCTGGACCGACATGGCCGGATTCGGTTCTGGTCACACCCCGAAATTCGTGAAGGCGTATGCCGATCTGCGAAGCACACTGCTCGATGCAGCGAAGCAGTTCTCCGACGACGTCGTCGCCGGTCGCTACCCCGATACTTCGCATTCGTACGAGTAGCGACGCGATCAGAGTCGTGCATGGATAGAGCCCGTGTGTCGATTCTGCGCGACCTTCTCGCCGGAACCGGGTGGGTCGAACGCACTCGACAATTCGGCCGCGCGTTGCAGCACGCGCCGCACGATCCTGGCGGCTTGCTCGTCGTCGGCACTCCGACAGAGGAACCGTGGCATTTTGCCGCGCATCTCGACGACGAAGCGCGATGGTCGTCGTTGCCCAATCTGGCGCCCGTTCTTGTTCGTTGGGCGCCACCAACTGGCGCACCCGCGCATCTGTCGATCGGACTCGAACGACTCGAGCACGTGCGCAGAGGCGAGACGGTTTTTGTCGTTGCACCAGATCAGACAACCGCACCTCTGCTCGAACGGGTCGCCGATGCACGCAAGCTCGGCGCAACTGTGTTCGCGATGGAATCCGACGATCGCGAACTGGCATCCCTCGCACACGAAGCACTGATCGTGCCTGCGCATGCCGACGAGGGCATTGTCGTTCCCGAGTTCGACGTCGTCTCGCATTTGGTGAGCTCGGCGGCCGGAGAGACCCGCGCAGATCGCAAGAGCGGTCGCTTCGCCGTGGTGCGCGAGCGCCTCGCGCGCCTGCTGGACGCCGTCGGCGAGAGCGATGAATCGCGCTAGTCGGACTTGTGGTCGGAGTCAGACCTGCGGCGCTGATGACGACGCCACCACCACAACGCCACGAGGAACACGACAACCGCGCCGAGGATGAGGTAACTCACCACGCTAATGTCGGAGCTGACGCGTCGCCATGCGTCACCTGCGAGATAACCGGCGACGACGACTGCAGTTGCCCATAGCGCGCCGCCGATGAGGTTCCACGCAAGGAACGTGCGATAGCGCATCCTCGACACACCCGCGAAGCCCGGAACGAGCGCGCGCAGCGCAGCAGTGAAGCGGCCGACGAAAACCGCGCGTCCGCCGAAACGACGAATCATCTCCTTCGTACGTTCGATGTGCTCAGGTTTCACGAATCGCGACGGCAACTTGCTGAGCAGCAGATCGCCGTAGCGGGCACCTACGAAGTAGCCGACGCTGTCGCCGATGACAGCGCCCGAAATCGCGGCGGCGATGACGAGCCCGAGCGCGAGTTTGCTCTCGAACGCAAGCACACCGCCAAGCAGGCAGGCGATTTCGCCCGGAAAAATGAAGCCGAGAAACGTCGATGACTCAAGTGCAGGCATTGCGAACACGATGAGCAAAGCGACCCAGGCAGGGAGTTGCAGGATGTGTTCGACGAGCCCGCTCATGGAGACATCCTCACGTATCCGCTTGGCGAGCGTGCAACTCGACGCGTTTGACGCCGACAAATTGTGGCGAAACAACGCGGCATGGTTGCTCGCTTCCGAGTGATTGCAGTGTCATCGTGGTAACGACGTTTCCGATCAAATGATCGGACCCATCTGCCGAGGAGGCATGTGTGCCGGCAAAGTTCGTGTTGAGGAAGGGTCGGACTGGCAAGTACACCTTCACACTCGAAGGCGCGAACGGTCAGATCCTCGCCACATCAGCAGACCATCCGAACCTACGAGCTGCGAAGTCTGCGATCGCATCGATGCAGAAGAATCTCGCAGGCGCAGAGGTCGACGACCGTAGTGCAGGATCGTCGACTGCCAAGAAGACAACGACGCGCAAGACCGCTGCCAAGAAGACCGCGGCAAAGCGCACGACGAAGAAGACCGCGGCAAAGCGCACGACGAAGAAGGCCGTTGCGAAGAAGACAACAGCGCGCAAGACCACCGCCAAGAAAACAGCAGCACGCAAGACCACCGCCAAGAAAACAGCAGCACGCAAGACCACCGCCAAGAAAACAGCAGCGCGCAAGACCACGACGCGTAAGACAGCGACGCGCAAGACCACCGCCAAGAGGACCACTGCCCGCAAGAGCACCGCCAAGAAGACCACTGCCCGCAAGACAACAGCGCGCACGGCGCCGGCTCGCAAGACCGCCGCCAAGAAGACGACAGCCCGCACGACGACCACACGCAAGGCTGCACCGCGCAAGCGTGCAGCGAAGAAGGTTTCAGCCAGCTAGAGCAAGCTAGAGGGGTCGCTTTGACGGGTGGCGGTACCTGTCGAGGCGGCCCCTCAAATCTCGCAATCCCCTGCGCTGATGCAGTCGGCCAAAGGTGCGGGAGGCTCGATGCCGATAGCGGCGTGCAGCACGAACTGCCTGGTGATCCGGTTCCACAACCGAACTCGGTGCAACATCGAGTGTCCGCAACCACGCAGACCGACGAACGTCGCTTCTTCTGCAATCGACCGCACGTCATGCACGAAGTCTCGTGCCCGCTGCGCCGAGGTAATTCGATCACGTAAGCCATGCACCACGAGCAGCTTGCTTCCGGCTAGCTGGTCGGTCGGCTCACCGGCCGGCAGCCACGGCGCTAATCCGAGTACACCCGCGACGTCGGCGTCACCCGCCGCGCGCATCGCTACCCGGCCACCCATCGAATGTCCGACGATGACGATCGGCGCGCCGCCGTGACGCAGGCGCAGTTGGCGCAGCGCCCAGGACAGGTCCTCCATCGGATGTTCGTCAGCGTTGTTCCAGCCTCGATAGCGGAACCTCAGCCTCCAGATCGCCAGCCCGTGGTCGGCGCCGGCTCGGACGAGATAGCGGGCCATCGGCGCCATGCGCAGGACGGCCAGCTGCCTGGCTTCGGTCGGATCGACGCTGGTTTCCTTGCCACCGTGCAAAAGCAGCGCGACCGCCTTGGTACCCGATAGTTCGCCGTCACCGGTCAGCAGTGCCTGAAGCCCGCTGCGGTTGTCGAGATACGCCGCAGTTGCGCGCACGGCTTAGCCGATGCTGTAGATCGGTCGCAACGCGCCCCGCGCGAGCGTGTGGAACGCCAGGTTGAAACCGACCACGGCTGGCGTTGCCGAATCGTCGACATCAAGCCCGTCGATGTCGATCGCGTGCACCGCGAACACGTAGCGGTGCACGCGGTCACCGGGCGGCGGCGCCGATCCGGCGTAATTTTTCTCCCCCATGTCGTTACGCACGTGGAACGCGCCCGTTGGCAGATTCTTGCCGTCGCCAGCACCTCGTTGCAGCTCGGTCGTACTGGCCGGCAGGTTCACCAATACCCAGTGCCAGAAGCCCGATTGCGTCGGGGCATCGGGGTCGTAGCAGGTAACGACGAATGCCTTCGTCTCGCTCGGAAAGCCCGACCACCGCAAGTGCGGGCTCTGGTTCGAACCGCCGACACTGTGGTGGACGTGCGCGTCGTCAAGCCGCTGGCCGTCGGCAATGTCGTCGCTCGAAAGCTCGAACCATGGCTTTTCCGGCAGGACGTCGAACGGGTCTGGTGGAGTTCCGCGATCAAGAGCCATGTGCCTAGTTTGCTCCCAGGCGCTCCAGATCGAAACCGCAGGCCGGGCGAATCACTCCCGCGCTACGCGCCCGAGGTTCCAGTAGCCCTTGGCCGACACCTCGGTCGGCTGCACACCCCGCGCGACGACCAGGTCGCGCAGGCGCCTAACCACGCGGCTCTCACCGAAAAGATAGATATGCCGGCCGTCGGCTGGAATGCCAACCTGCTGGACCGCGCGATCGAGCGCGTCGCTCGTCCCGGCCGCAGCGGCCCCTCGGTGAATCCACCTGAGCTCCAGCGTCGCCGCCGAATCGACGGATTGCTCGTCGGCTGAGTCGGTGACCTCGACCAGCGCGATAGCGGTGGTGCCGGGTGGCAGGGCTTCCACGATCTCGGCGATCGCCGGCAGCGCCGAGTCGTCACCCGCGAGCAACTGCCAGCCGGCGTCAGAGACAGGCACCTTTCCGCGCGGCCCGAAGATCTCGACCTGATCACCGGGTCGCGCGTTCTCGGCCCAAAGCGCTCCAGGCCCGTGGCCATGTCTGACGAAGTCGAGGTCGAAAGTGTGCGCTGCTGGATCGAGATTGCGCACCGTGTAGCGGCGGCGCACTGCGGCGCCGTCGTCGGTAGTGAGATGCAGGACGACGTCCTGCCCGGGCCATGGCGCGAACCCGGCGAGATCGTCGGAACCGACTGTTACCCGGCGCATGCGCGCATTCAGGTTCGTGACCGCGCGGACGGTCACGTCGTAGGTCTGCGACACCGGGGCATCATCGCATTGCGTGCGAGACTGCTTCGCATGCCCACCATCCGTCCCTACCGTGACAGCGATCACGCGGCGCTCTATGACATCTGCGTCCGGACGGCGGACGCCGGGCGCGACGCACGAGGTATGTATCGCTCCGACGATCTGATGCCCGATCTGTTTGCCGGGCCGTACGTCTACCTGCAACCGCATTTGGCGTTCGTTCTCGATGCCGGCGACGGACCTGTGGGATATGTGATCGGCACGTCGGACACGCCACGCTTCGTGGCGGATTATCGCCTGAAGTGGATCCCGTTGCTCGCCGACCGTTACCCAAAACCGTCAGGCGACCCGGTTACCCCCGACGACGTCATGATCGGCTTGCATTACTGGCCGGAGCGCATGCTGGTGCCCGAAGTTGCCGACTATCCCGCGCATCTGCATATCGACGTGCTTCCCGCGTTCCAGGGACGTGGGTACGGGCGCACGCTGATGGCGCGCATGTTCGCGGCACTCGCCGCAGACGGCGCTGCCGCCGTCCATCTTTCGATGCTGACCGAAAACACTGCGGCACGCGCGTTTTACGACCGCCTCGGCTTTCATGTCATCGATGTGCCCGAGGCAGGCGATCTCACCTACCTCGGGCGCTCGACGAATCCTTAAGGGAGCGCGCCGGCCCCGGTGCGATGCGGAGCCCCGTACGCGGCGAGCATCAGGTCTTGCTGCAGGTCGGTGTATGCGGCCTTCGGTGCCATGTTCACGTCGTAGAGCAGGGCGTAACCCTCTTGGGGGTTTGAGAAGAACCCGGGAATCCAGGAGTCGCCGTCGTAGACGCCCCAGGTCGTGAACGAGATGCACTGACTCACCGCGAGGCACCCCTTCAGCATCTGTGAGAACTCATATGGCTGCGCGAACTGCGCAAGGTTGTCGATCGGCACCTGGTCGGTTGGGTTGTTAACGAAGGTGCGCACGTCGGCCTCGGTGATAGCCACCTTGAATCCGGCATCGGCGTAACGCTGCAGGTCTTGCTGCATGCGGGTGCCGGAAAATCCGTACTGGGTGTCGAGGTGGCCCTGGTTGCCGACACCGTCGATCGGCACACCCTGCGCTTGCAACTGCTTGACGAATGCGTACACCGCGTCGCTCTTGGCATTCGAACCGTCTTCGCCGGCAATGTTGTAGTCGTTGTAGAACAGCAGTGCCTTCGGGTCGGCCTCGTGCGCCCACCGGAATGCGTCACCGATAATGCCCGAGCCGAGGTGCGAGACCCAGAAATCGTTCGGATTGATCGACGACGGATTGCTGTCAGTGAAGAACTCGTTGGCGACGTCCCACTGCCAGATCTTGCCCTTGAAATGGCTAACCTCGCTGGTGATGTGCTGATGCAGGATCTCTTTCAGCTGCGCGTCGCTGATCGTTCCAGCACTGACACCGTTGGTGATCCAACTCGGAATCTGGTTATGCCACAGCAACGTGTGCCCCCGAACCAGCTGCCCGTGTTGTCGCGCGAAGGCCACAAGCTGGTCGCCCTGCGTGTAGTTGTAGACACCCGGGCTGGGTTCGGTGGTGTCCCACTTCATGACGTTCTCGGGCGTGACGACGTTGAACTGGTCGGCTACCAAGCCGGTGTAACTCGGATCGACATTCAGCTTGGCCATATCGACGGCCGTGCCGATGCGCAGGCCCACCTTCGATGCGAGTGCGCGTAATGAATCGGACGACGCGCTGTGGTGGTTGTTCTCGGCGCCAGTGGCCGCACTGGCTGCGGTGCTCACTGCCAGCGTGGTCGCAACGCCGGCGGCACAGACTGCGACAAGACGACGAATGTTCACATCCGGCTCCTCAACGAGCAAAACTTTCGGCGTATTTCCGGTACATTGGGAAACTTAGGCTCGCATGTAGTTCGGCGTCAATAGCTCACCGTGCGGGCCGGCCCAGATTGTGTCAATGGACGATTACCGGGAACTTCCGGTACTTCGGCTGCATCGCTCAGCTCATGCCGGCGAGACGCGTCGTGGGTCTGTGCAGGCGGCTGCGAGTTGTAATGCGACCAGAAGCAGTGCCGACCAAATCGAAAACTGTTCGACGGTCATGGCAGTCGCGGCGGCGGACGAGTCGGCCTATAGGCCGGGTTCTGTCGTCGGCGCGTTTCAGCGCCGACGGGCGACCATCCATCTACGACTGCCGTTACCGACAGCCTCCAGCGGTCTACCCGCAGACTCGGGCGGGCCGCCCTCGAACGCCTGCGTCTGACCTTGCTCCAGGTGGGGTTTACCGAGCCACGCGAGTCACCTCGCGTGCTGGTGGTCTCTTACACCACCGTTTCACCCTTACCGCCGGACGCCGGAAAACCGGCACCGACGGCGGTTTGTTTTCTGTGGCACTGTCCCGCGGGTCACCCCGGGTGGGCGTTACCCACCACCTTGCCCTTTGGAGCCCGGACCTTCCTCGGCATCCACGATGGGATGACGCGGCCGCCCGGCCGGCTCGTCCGCCGTACCACCGAGTCTAGGGCGTTGCCAGGTCATAGGGTTGGCGCCTAGCCCGGGAGGTGGCCGTGGACAGACGAATGCTGCGCCGCGCGGCGATGGCGGTGCCACCCCTTCGGAGGCTGGTCGAAGACCGCGACCGGCACCGCGCCGAGTGCCAGCGGCTCGCGTCTGCGTACGGTGTCCTCGCCTCTGATCGCGATCGGCTCGCAGCCGAGTTGGCGAGCCCGAAGTACGGCCGCTGGCCGCCCGGTCATTTCTATTCGCCGCTGCCCGATCTCGACGACGTCCGAGCCCGCGAAGACGAAATCTTCGGCGATCGCGAGAGCGTTCCGGGCATCGACTTGCGCGTCGATGACCAGCTTCGGATCGTCGACGAGATCGCGAAGTTTTCCGATCCCATCGAGTTCCCAGCGGTGCGGGGTGAGACCTACCGGTTCGCGTACGAAAACGGGTTTTTCGATTACGGTGACGCCGCGATTCTGACCGGCATGCTCGGCCGTTTCGCGTCGAAGCGGGTGATCGAGGTCGGCTCGGGCTTCTCGTCAGCACTGCTGCTCGACTATTCAGACCACGAACGCGCTCTCGATCTCACCTTCATCGAGCCCTACCCGATCACACTACGCAACATCCTGCGGCCAACGGATTCCACGTCGTGTACGGTCGTCGAGGCGCCCGTACAAAGCGTTCCCGTCGAGGTGTTCTTGCAACTCGAAGCGGGCGACCTGCTGTTCATCGACTCAAGCCACGTGTCGCGTATCGGCAGCGATGTCAACTACCTCTTCCTCGAAGTGCTCCCCCATCTTGCGCCTGGCGTGCTGATCCATATTCATGACATCTTGTATCCATTCGAATATCCGCCCGAATGGGTTTTCGAGGGTAGGGCATGGAACGAGGCCTACCTGTTGCGAGCGTTCCTCGCGTTCAACTATGCATTCGAGATTCGGCTCTACAGCGCCTACTTGTGGGAGCACCACCGCGAGCGAGTCGCCGCAGCCTTACCGCTGTGGCGGCGCAATCCTGGCGGCGGCATCTATTTGCAGCGCGTATAGCTGCGATCACACAGGGGCAAAGACCAGCGTGCGTGTCGCCGGTTCGGCTTTCTCGAGACGCACCATAATCTGCTCGCCCAACGGCAGCTGATCGCCATCGCATTTCGCGCGCACCGGAGGATTGCGGAGCTGAACCGTGCCACCGTGATGATTTCGCTCGACGACCGCTGCCTCGAACGTCTCGCCGATGTGCGGGGCAAGCAGCACAGCTTCGACGAGGTCAATGCACGCACGTTCTAGCGCGTGAGCCCGATGGTCGGAAACCTCCATCACCGTAGGCAATGTCGAAAGGCCGGCCCGTACCCAGGGTGGAATTTCCGACCCCGCACACACGGCAACACATAGCTCACCGACGTAGCGATCGACTAGCCGCCGCAGCGGCGCGGTCGTGTGGGCGTACGCCGCGGCCACTGCGCTGTGCTCGACCTGGGCAGGCGGCGCGCCATCGAAGGCCGTGTAGCCGGCGCCGCGCAATAGCCGCGTCGACAGCTCGAGCAACGCCGCGCCACTGTCGGTCGCTGGATCGAGGCCGCGTACGAACGCCTGGTAGGTAAGGGATTTTGGCCACTCGACATCGAGTGCGTGGGCACTGCGACGCAGCATGTCGATGGCACCCGCATCGGGCGGCGGCAACGTGCGCAAGATGCCGACCCCTGCGTCGAGCATCAAACCTGCGGCAGCCATGCCGGTGAGCAGCGAGATCTGCGCATTCCAGTCTTCGACCGGCAACGGCGCCCGGTAGCTGAGCCTGAAGCCGTGCCCGTCCACACCGACCTCCTGTTCGGGCACCCGAAGGCTCACCGCTCCCCGATCGACCTCGCGCGCCTCGCGAAGTTTGCCTACTTCGGCAAGCAGCGCAAGCACTTCGTCGTCCGGCCCACGATCGATGGCGGCTTGCGCCCCTTCGTAGTCGAGCCGCGCACGCGATCGGACCATCGCGCGCACGACATCAACCTCGGTCTGGTTGCCGCCTTCGTCGAGATCGATAGTCCAGACGAGGGCTGGCCGCGATTGGTCGGGCAGCAGACTCGCGGCGGCCTCGCCAAGCACCGGCGGATGTAGCGGCGTGCGCGTATCGGGGCTGTAAAGCGTTTCGCCGCGCAGGTGCGCCTCGAGATCGACGCCGTCGCCGGGCAGGACGAACGCGGCGACATCGGCTATCGCGTACCGAACCCGATAGCCGCCACGCGATCGGGAAATGTGCATGGCCTGGTCGAGATCCATCGAGCCGGGCGGGTCGATCGTGACGAATCCGACATCGGTGAGATCGATCGTCGGCAACCGCGGGTTCTTGGCCGCCTGCTCGGCACTTTCGAGCGCGGACGACGGAAACTCCCCCGGCACCCCGAGTTCGTCGCGCACCGCCGCGAAGCCGGCCCGGAGCTCGGCTCCGTCGGCGACCAGCTTGACCCTGCGATGCGGCACCTCGACACCGTACGTGAGAGTAGCGGCATGACGACGTGCCACCCGGCTGACGCACGCCCGTGTGGCTGATCGCAGCGCTGGCTGGCGCGATCTGCGTCGCGACGGGCGCCCTGCCATGGCACGACGCCGTGTCGACGACCGATCGGGTCGGACCGATCCTCGGTTTCCTGGTTGCAATCACCGTGGTCGCCGAACTGGCCGATGCCGCGCAGGTTTTCGACGTCGCGGCCCAGCGGGCCGCCAAGGCCGGACGTGGCCATACCCGCCGGCTCTTCGGGTTGGTGCTGCTGCTCGGGACGTTCACCACGATCGTGTTGAGCCTCGACACCACGGCGGTGCTGCTTACGCCGGTGGTACTCGCACTCGCGTCGCGGCTGCGGCTCTCGCCGCTACCGTTCGCGATGGCGGCGGTCTGGCTGGCGAACACTGCAAGCCTGCTGCTGCCGGTGTCGAATCTGACGAACCTGCTGGCCGTCAGCCGGCTGCACGTGTCGGCATTCTCGTTCGCGGCGCGCATGTGGTTGCCGGCACTGGTTTCCGTGCTCTTCACGGCAGCGGTGCTGAGCGTCGCGTATCGGCGCGAGCTGCGTGGCCGCTATGAGATGTCTGATGCGATCGTGATCGCGAATCCGTTGCTGTTTCGGGTTTCTGCGCTCGTATGTGTGGCGGTCGCGCCATTCTTCGTCACGGGGATTCCGGTTTGGGTAACAGCCACCGGGGCCGCCGTCGTGCTGGTCGTGCTGTTCACCTTTCACGCGCCCCACCGGTTGAAGTTCTCGTTGCTACCGTGGCGATTGGTGCTGCTCGTCGAAGGGTTGTTCCTCTTCATCGCAACGCTCAATGCGCATTTTCTCGAAAAGCTCCTCGGACACCTGGCTGGACACAGCGACTCAGCCATCGGCGTGTTGCGCACCGCTGGCGTGGGCGCTGGAGCGAGCAACCTCGCCAACAACCTGCCGAGCTATTTTGCGCTCGAGCCGGTGGCGGACGGCCGTCACGACCAGCTGTTCGGACTGTTGCTCGGCACGAATCTTGGCCCGCTTGTGTTGTTGTGGGGCTCGCTCGCAACGCTGCTCTGGCGCGAGCGCTGCAAGGCGCGCGGGATTCACGTCACAGCATGGGAATTCGCCCGGCTCGGATTGGTCGGCGTGCCGTTACTGCTGCTCGCGTCGTGGGGAAGCCTGCTGCTCACCCGCTGAGCTCGTTGCGCTTGGCGCGCGCTCATTCCCGCACACATTCACTCGAGCTGACCCGTCGCATCGACGTAGAACGTGCGGCCGGTGGGCGAGGTCCAGGTGACTGAGCTATCTTCGTGCAGCTGCAACGACCAGCCACCGTGGGTCTTCATCCGATGGTGATACCGGCACAGGCAACAGCAATTGTGGGCAGCGGTGACTCCTCCCGGTGTGCCGAACGGAATGACATGGTCGAAGTCGCAGGACTCGCCTTGGCGGCCGCAACCCGGAAAACGACATCGGCGGTCGCGAGCAACAAGGTAGTCGGCCAACTTCTGCGGCGGCCGGTAAACGCTGGTGCCGAAGTCGAGAAGGTGGCCGTCGACCGGATCGACAACTAGCCGGTGCCATTCCGCGTCGGCAGCCAACTCAAGGGCCGCAGCCGAGGTGATCGGCCCGTGGCCGATCAGCTCGGCCGGGTTGTCGGCCACCCCCAGCAAGGTCGGAAGATCGATCACGACCTGCAACTCGACCCGGCGGCCTTGCTTGCGCGGCATGTCGGGATTGGCAAGCGCATCATTGGCCCACACCAGGAGGGCGTCGGCGCGTCGCGCATAGATCGACGGCGCCGCTTCACTTGCGACCGCACCCGCCCCGCCACCCCCCGCGTGACCGGCTGCGGCCTTGCGGGCAGCGGCGTCGAGCGCGAGGTAAACGGTCTCGGCGGCGGCGGCATCCATCGTGGCGATCACCGCGGCCATCCCATCGGGATAGGCAACCTTGCGAACACCGCGCGAACGGAGCGCCCTGGCGCGCCGAGCCGCCGCGGCCTCCGGTGCCACCGCAATGACCGCCCGTCGCACCGACCGGGTGAACTGCGCCGGTGTCTGGACCGGCGCGCGTTCGATCACCCGCGCCTCGACTGCCGCCATCTCTTCGGGCGTGAGCTCGTCGACCTCGTGGGCCAACACCATCGCATGGCGAAGACTGACCTCACCCGACTCGAGCAACGCGAACATGCCTGGCAGGTCGTTGATCAAACGTTGCGCTGTCGCCAACCGATTCGCCGCACTCACCGGTGACCAGCCGAGCGAGGCCGCCACCAGCTCTGCCCGCCACTCGAGCTCGGCGACCTCTTTCGCCGTCGGCAGTTCTCGGTCGAGGCCCGCGACCGACTCGGCGAGCGACGCTTGGGCTCTGGCGTCCACCCACGCCAACTGCCGCTGCCACGCCGCCGCCAACTCGACCCGACCGTCGAGATCGAGCGCCGAGCCATCGATGCCGTTCAAGATGAGCATCGCGGTGGGCCCCGGCTCGAACTCGGCCAACATCGCGACCTGCGCCGCATCGGTCGGCAGCGCGCCGTCGACCGGCCACACCTCGACGACGTCATAGATGACATCGCAGGCGTCAGAGCCGCCATCCCCCTCGTCGATGTCGTCCGCCGAAATGGCGAAGCCGCCGGTATCCATGACCAGCAACCTATGAGCCGCTGCCGACAGAAACGCCTACGCAGCAGGCAATCCGATGCCATCAACCACCATCGAGATCAAACCGTTACCTGACGGGTGAGCGGCTTGATCCAGCGCATCCATTCGAGCTGGCGCGAATATCCCCCCGCGCTCGAGCCGTGGTGCGCGAGCAGATTTTCGTCGAGAACCATCGCATCGCTACGACTTCCGCCGACAGCTGCGAACCGCACACTCTGCGCGGTGTATGCAGCCCCCGTCTCGAACCGAGACGGTCAGGTCAGGCACGGTCATCTCAGATGCGACGTGTCGTTAAACGTACGCAGTACCGAGGGGCCGTCTTCGTAATAGTCGAGTTCGGTCACGCTTGCGTTCGCGGATTGCAGCCGGTACAGCGCGTCGGTCGCTGCGTCGAGCAGGTTCACCGCGAACATCGCGACTACCCGCGAATGCGTGACGACGCAGACCGTCTGGCCGCGGTGCCTGTTCACGATCCGCTGCTGGGCGGCCAGGCATCGATGCCGCAGCGAGTCATAGCTTTCGCCGTCCGGAGGCGAAATCGACGTGTCACCGAGCCAGAGTTCAAGCTCGCGGGGCCAGCGTTCCTGCACCACCGAGAAAGTGAGGCCCTCCCATGCACCGAACGAAACCTCACGCAGATCGTCGTCGTATTCGACCGGAGCACCGACGGCTGATGCGATAACCGCCGCAGTATCTCGACATCGAGACATCGGCGACGACACGATGAGATCAATGCCACCGCGCGACACCAAGCGCTCGGCGACGGCCTTCGCCTCAAGGCGGCCCTGCTCGACGAGCGGCGGATCGCTGACTCCACAAAACCGCTTCTCCAACGTGAATCCGGTGACGCCGTGGCGCACCAGCACCAACGTGGTCGCCTCTAACGTAGGTCCCCAGCCGACGATGCGATTGCGGGGCCGCACGACCGCAGCATCGGACGGCGAAAACGCACCCGGCGACACAGCACCCGGCGAAACAGCGCCTGCCGAAACGGCGCCTGCCGAAACGGCGCCTGCCGAAACAGTCCGCGACGTGCCGGTTCCGGCGTCCATCGCGAGATTCGCCAGCCTATCTGCGAGTTTGTTGCGCTCACGCGGAATCCAGGTGTACTTCACGTGCCCGGATCCGAACGCCGCCGCGAGCCCTGCCGCCTCGCGGGCGAGCGGTCGAAGGTCTGGGTGCTTAATCTGCCAGCGGCCCGACATCTGCTCGACTACGAGCCGCGAATCCATCCGCACCTCGACGTATGCCGCGGGATCTACCTCCCGCGCCGCCCGCAACCCCGCGAGCAAACCGCTGTATTCGGCGAAGTTGTTCGTTGCCACACCGAGGAATTCCGACGCTTCCCGCAAGACTTCGCCGGTAGCGGCGTCGAGCACCACTGCACCGTAACCGGCCGGCCCGGGATTGCTGCGCGATCCGCCGTCCGCCTCGACGATCAGCCGCCGACCCGACGTCGCAGCTGCACTCACAGCCCGGATTCCGGTGTACGAACGAGAATTCGGCGGCATTCTTCGCATCGAATCACCGCGTCGGGCGCCGCGTCGCGCATGTGGCCGAGA
>Ga0068855_100002853_pt1 | contig 21245 bp, 18 predicted proteins | sample KBSCornC52_FD_66592 | JGI IMG/M metagenome (GOLD analysis project Ga0068855, IMG submission 66592) | Corn rhizosphere microbial communities from Kellogg Biological Station, Michigan, USA - KBS Corn C5-2 | ecosystem: Host-associated > Plants > Roots > Rhizosphere > Soil ...
ACGACTACCGATCGTCAAAACCATCTTACCAACAACGGAATGGAATGCTTTAGCTTTTTTGTAAACTTCCAGGTTCTCAAAATCAAACATGATAAGGATAAAAGGGAGAGTGTGAAAGTGAGTGTGAGTAATGAAGAAAAGGCAGTGTGAGGGCTCACACTCGCTCCCGCTGTCACACTGCCTTTGTAGCCTTGAGTTGCATAATCTCGAACTCTTTTGTTGATGAATTAAAGCGTTTAGTGGGATAATTTCCCCGTATCAAGCTAAAGCCAGATAGAGGCAAAATATCAGGTTTAAAGGATGGACTTAAAGCCCAGTTTAAGATTACTTTTGTTTACCTTATGCTCTACATGCCGTTGATATTATTCACAACTGTTTCGTAATCGGTTTCGTGATCTAAGGGAAGCCTTATTCTTTAGGTTACCGGGCGGACTATACAGTCATAAGCCCGCAGGCCTTAAGAACATGCAAGTATGCATACCTATCCCTCACGCGAATCCATTTTGGGTGCAGAGATGATCCAGTAACATATATCGTCAACCACCTGCTCGTCGTCATAAAGTGCATGCCGCAACGCCAGGGTATGTTTTTTTGTAGTATTATACAGGGTCAATGAGATATTGGTGAATCCAATGGGCGCAATTGTCGGGGTGGTTTTGACAAACATCTGCTGAACAATGGATTCCCATCCGTAAACTACCGGATTTGACCGTATGGTATATAGCAATAATGGTATTAAAAAGGACGATAAGGTTACCGCCATGCCAAACATGAATACATAAGTACAGCCATTCAAGAAATTTTTTTCTAAATAATTGTAACCAGTAAAGTGAATATAGTTATTAATTAGGTATATAACTAATAGCACCATAGCCCCAAAAAAACTAGCTAGACCAGCAATCCGGAATATCTTGATCAAAAGCTCATGTATGCTGAGAATGACCTCGCCAATACGATATAAGCCCCCAAACCATAACTTTATTTCGTCGTTTCGATCTATTACAGCCAGTATTTGCTGATTTTTCTGTGGCTTATCAAATATAATGTTCTCAGTGATCCTGGTAATATGATCTGGAAGGTTTGCCTCAAAAGATTGCAGGCGGTGGTATAACCATGTACCGAAGAGTTCAATGATCTTAATAACAAGAACAAGGTACCCAAGGTATATTAACCCAGATACAAGGCTAAAGCCTTTTAAATGAAAAAGGTTCATAGCAAAATCTGTTGCTGGCTTAAATAAGTAACCGCTTCCCATAAGCAAAGCAAAACCCAAGGTGATCGGAATAAATAGTACGTGAAATTCAAAATTGTCAGCATATTTTCTGATACTCGCATTCAAAAACGGTGTTGCCATGGTGATAATATCTATCGACCCTTTCCACTTCAGTAGTTTCAATGCATAAAGCGCTATATTACCCCCATGGCTATGCGCTACGATCACCGGTCGGCAACCCTGGTTCTTCACTATAAGGGTATCAATTGTTTCGGCAAGCCGTTTGGCAGCTGCAATTCTTGATTTGTGATTATTTCTGCCATCCCATTGGGGAGTGTCGAAAATAATGTTACCTTTTCCTAATTGCTTTTCAAGTGATTGTCGGAATGACGATCCTGGTTGCGTCCATGGTGCATTCGGAGCAAATGTGCCATGAACTAAGATGATGAGGCGTTTCACGGGAGAATTTCTTGAAAATTTTTACGGACTTTAATCATACCAATATACACATAATTCTTTGCGATCATGACCGATAGAATACCATTTTTATGCCTAGTATATTGTTGGAATTATCGCAACTAGCAAACGGAAGAAACCTCCATGCTGTCCGAAGTTTCCAAACTTCGGACGACTATGCCCGTAGTCCACGACTACCGATCGTCAAAACCATCTTACCAACAACGGAATTGAACACTTTAGCTTTTTTGTAAACTTACGTCGTCGCAGTCTCCAACGGGACACTGCGAGGTATTCCCGCCTAACCCCAGCAGCCCCCGGCCCGGGTTGACATCCAAACTGTACGGATAGAGACGGTTCTCCCCCCAGGCACGCAGCGCAGGGTCCCGTTGGAGACCCTGCCTGGACACGAAAGAAAACTACAGATGCGGAACGCTCCTTTAAACTTTGTTCCTGATTGCGCTGCAGAAAAAAATCAACCGGAAAAATAGCAATTTTCGATAAGTGCAGTTCAGATCAATGTAACATCTTTGTCTGTATAATTCATAATAAATGATAACAAAACTTAAACATGTCAGCATATTTGTGTTGGATCAGGCCAGTGCTTTTAACTTTTATGTAAATAAACCTGGCTTTATTGATTCAGGTAACCGGTTTTCTTTGGGGGAGAATAAACAATCATGATCCGGAACATTATTGCGGTGATAACCGGCTATGCTGTATTTGCAGTATCTTCGGTATTGCTTTTTCAGGTAACTGGTCAACCTCCACACCAGGATGCCCCATTGCAATTCAAAATGATCACCCTTTTTTACGGTTTGTTTTTCTCGGTAGCAGCAGGTTATGTTGTGCAGCTGATAGCCACGCAAACTAAGCTTACCTTAAATTATATTTTAACTGCTTTAATGTTTTTGCTGGCAGCTGCGTCTATCGTTTTCTCTAAAGGCAGTAGTCATTGGACGCAACTGTTTGCCATGCTCATCTTTGCCCCGGCATCAATTATCGGCGGAAACTTTAAATTGCGCAGATCAAAAATTGGCAGATAATTTGATAATAGCAGCAAACAATGGATGTTTACGAACTCTTTGTGTCACCGCAGAGTCTCCAACGTGCCTTTGTGAAGGTAAACATTGTATTTAATTGTATATCAAATTATTATACAAAATATAGGTCTTCCGCGATTTCAAAATAAACTCGCCTGCTCCGTTCCTAAACCCTGCTTTTCCTGCTGATAGGTACGGATCAGTTCGATGAGGTCTGCGCCGTATTCCGCGGCTTTATTTGCACCAACGCCTTTGATGGTCCCTAAAGCTTTTAAGGTGGCGGGCAGTTTTTCGGCGATGGCTGCCGCAGTTTTTTCAGATAAGACCATATTGGGCATCACCTTTTCGCTGTTTGCTTTCTTTTCGCGCCACGTGATGATCTGTTCAAACAGTTTTTCGTTGGGCAAAGCGTTCAGCGCTTTCAAATAGGAGCGATCGTGGCCGGTAAGCTTATTTTTACTGAGCGCCAGGTAAGCAGCTGTTGTAAACGGGTTAACGGCAAAATACTCTAATAGTCGAACACGGTTCATGAGCCAAATGATGAGTTGATCGGCCTTGGCCGCTTTATCCTTCGACTGGTTGATGAGTGCGGGTAACTGGAGATGCAGGCTTTCGATGGCTATACGTATTTTCTCGAGGAAATAACCTGCGGCTTGCTGGCTGCGCTCCGGATTCAGCTGCCTGGTGAACTTTTCGGCCACGTTTAAAATTTCGGCCTGGAAGTCGGGCAGCATCAGGTCAAAACCTTTAAGCCTGGTTTGCAGCGGCACAAAATTAAACAATTCGCTGAGCAGGAACCGCCGGTATAGTTCCCGGTCGCGTTCAAGGGTTTGGCTGTCGGGCCGGGTAATAACAGCCTGTTGATTAAAACGCACAACTGCCGGGTCGCCGATGATGTTTTGCGCAACAATAGGATTGCGCAGCACCATGCCCGACAATGTACGGCAGCGACTGAGCGCTACGTAAGCCTGGCCATGGGCAAAAGATTCAGAAACATCAATAATGGCTTTATCAAAGGTCAGTCCCTGGCTTTTATGAATGGTGATGGCCCAGGCCAGTTTAAGCGGTATCTGGGCAAAACTGCCTGCATTGGTTTCATTTATAGCCTCGCCGTCCAACTGGTATTTAACATTGCTCCATTCCATGGCTTCGACCGTTATTTCCCGTGCTTCCGGGCCACATTGAACAAAAACGGTGCTGTCTTCCATTCTTACAACAGTCCCAATTTTGCCGTTGTAAAATAGTTTTTCAGCCGAGCTGTCATTTTTGACGAACATTACCTGCGCGCCAATTTTTAGTTTGAGGCTGGTTTCGGTGGGGTAGGCGTCTTTGGGGAATTCACCGCGGATAGTTGCTGCAAATTCCTTTTCCTGCCCGGGCAAGGATTCAAGTCGTTCTGTATTGATCTGCTGGGCAATGTTGTTGTGCGTTGTAAGGGTGATATAAGGGTCGGCATCCGTAGGTTTGAAATCGGGGACATATCTCGCGTTCAGTGTTTCAAGGCTTGATGGGCTGATGCTCTGATTACGTACCTCATTTAAAATATCCACGAAAGCCTGTTCTTTTTGCCGGTAAACGTGTTCAAGTTCAATCCGCACGAAGGGCGCCTTCTGCAAAACCTGGCTGCTAAAAAAATAGGGCGTGCTGTAATATGGCCTCAAAATACTCCATTCCTCATCGCGGATAATGGGGCTTAATTGCGAGAGATCGCCGATCAGCAGCAATTGCACACCCCCGAATGGAAAAGCGCAGCCTTTAATATTCCGCAAGATCAGGTCGATCTGGTCGAGCACATCGGGCCTAACCATACTAACTTCATCGATGACAAGCAGTTCGAGGTTCAGCAACAAATCGCGTTTTTCGGCACTGTAAAAACTGTCCTGCCCAACAGTGCCCGGGATAACCGGCGCGAAAGAAAGTTGAAAAAACGAGTGGATGGTCATGCCGCCGGCATTGATTGCCGCAACACCTGTGGGGGCCACTACCGCCAGTTTCTTTTCAGAAGTTTGCCGAAGGTTTTGCAGGAAAGTGGTTTTACCTGTTCCGGCTTTACCCGTCAGGAATATTACGGTATTTGTACTGTCGAGGTAATCAGCTGCCAGCTGCATTGCTGTGTTCATCGCCGTAAAATAAACTAAAATTATTAGTATTTTATTATCTTTGTGAAAATATTTAAAGTGGAACAGTTAAGTTTTTTTGCTGAGGCGGGACAGAGCAGGGGATTACCAAAAGAACTGTTGGAATACCATCCCGCATTTATTGATGAGCGCACAAGCGATAGGCTGCTGCAAAAGTTTATTGCCGAAATACCCTGGAAACAAACCACGCAGAAGATGTGGGAAAAGGAATATTTGACGCCGCGGCTTACGTCCTGGCATGGCGATAAAGGTACCGATTATTCGGTATCGGGCCAGATAGCAAATCCTAATCCATGGACGCCGGAATTGCTGCTATTAAAGGAAAAGGTAGAAGCGGTGGCCGGTATCCGATTCAATAGCGTCCTGCTGAATTATTACCGCGATGGAAACGATTCGGTAGCCTGGCATAGCGATAAGGAAAGTGTATTGGGTAAAAACCCGGTGATTGCTTCGGTTAGTTTCGGGCAGGTGCGGGGCTTTGATATCCGAAATAAGTCAAACCATAAAGAGCATTATACTGTTAAGCTTGAGCACGGTTCATTTCTGCTTATGAAAGCCGGTTTACAGGAACATTGGGAACACCGGATAGCCAAATCCGCCAAAGCCATGAAAGCCCGGGTGAACCTTACTTTCCGGGTGGTTTTATAAATCATGCCGGATTTTATTAGCTTTGATATTATGCAGGAAACCATACAGTCCCGGTTAGAGTCTTCGAGGAAAGAGCTGCTGGACCTGGGACTTCGAAATCCACTACTCAACTACAAAACTACCAAAGGTAAGGGCGTACATATTGTTGATGAAAAATCGGCCGCGATTTATGACATCCTGGTACGGCAGCAGAAGGCAATGACCTTCCTGGCACTCAAAGAAGGACAACTCTTTCCGGAGGGCGAAGGCAAATACCTGGACACTAAATTGCAAACAGACGAGGATGAGCAGAAACTGCAATCCCGCTTATTAAATACCTATTATTTCGCGCGGACGAGCATCGAGGAACAGGGGGTAAACTTATTATACCTGGCCCTGGGGATGCTGCGCTGGTACGATACAGGCGATTCAGAAACACTTCGTTCTGCGCCACTTGTTTTGGTACCTGTAAGTTTGGAGCGATCCAGTGCGCAGGAACGTTTTCGCTTGCGCTACACCGGCAGTGAAATTGGCGCAAACCTATCGCTGCAGGCCAAAATGAAAAGCGATTTCAATCTCACCATCCCCGATATGCCGGAGGCGGAAGAATTTGATTTCAATGATTATGTTAAAGCCATTAATACGCATATAGCCAAAGAAGCGAACTGGTCGATTGATGCTGACGCGATTGAACTGGGCTTCTTTTCGTTTGGCAAGTTTTTAATTTACAATGACCTGGATACGGGTAAATGGCCCAAGATAGCCAAGCCTGAAAATCACCATAACGTGATCTCGTTATTAGAAGCCGGTTTTCATGAAGATGTTTTGGAGGATGAAGATGACCTGGATGCAGACACCAAAGCCAACGACCTGTTTCGCGTGGTGGATGCCGACAGTTCGCAACTGCAGGCGATGCTGGCTGTACAGGATGGAGGTAACCTGGTGATACAGGGGCCACCGGGCACCGGAAAATCGCAAACCATCACCAATATTATTGCTAACGCAGTAGGGCAGGGCAAAAAGGTATTATTCGTCGCCGAAAAAATGGCCGCGCTGGATGTAGTAAAACGGCGGCTTGATAACATCGACCTCGGTATGGCTTGTTTGGAACTACATAGCCATAAAACCAATAAGCGCGATGTGCTGGCTGAACTGAAACGCGTGCTGGAGCTGGGCAAACCACAAACCGCAAAACTGGAACTGGAGATCCAGATGCTGGAAATTTACCGCCTGGAACTAAATGAATATTGCCGGGCGGTAAACAACCAACTTGCGGGCAGCGGCCTAAGCGCGCAGCAGGTAATGGGCTTTTTATTGCAGATAGACGGGCAGACCAAAGGCCGCAACCTGGTGAATTTGCCCATCGAAAATATAGCACAATGGAATGCCGAAAAAATCCGGCTGGCTGAAGAATGGGCCGACCGGATACAGGCGCGCCTGAACGACATTGGCCAGCCAACGGACCTGGTTTTCTATGGAACCAAACTCATGCTGGTACTGCCGCATGATAAAGGTACCATCCTGCAACGGCTGGAGACAGCTTTGCGCGCTGTAACGGAGTTGCTGACGCTGTGCACCCACATTAAAGAAACTACCGGGTTTCCAATCCCCGCCAATAACAGCGATGTGCCGGCACTTGAGGCACTGCTGAGTAAAGCCGCGGAAGCGCCTGACCTTAACAGCCTGAAAATAGCCGACCCCATTTGGCAGACCAAAGCCCAGGATATTAAAGACCTGCTGGCAACCGGCGAAGAACTGGAAAACCTGTACCGCAATTATAAAGATATTTTTGTAGCAGAAGCATGGTCGCAGGATATTTTGGAAATCAGGCGGAATATTGTCACCTATGGCGATAAATGGTACAAAGGGCTAAATAGCGATTACCGTAAAAGCAAACAACAACTTGCTGCATTGCTCAAGATCACCTTGCCTGATGATGCGAGTGAAAAACTGAAACTGGTTGATGCTATCTCAGAAGCACGTCGGCTCGAAAATTTGTTACAGCAATACGATGCCTTCGCGCTAAACCTGTTCGGGAGTCGCTGGCTAAAACAGCGGTCCGACTGGCGCTCGTTGCACGCCGCGGCAACCTATTTGGCTGATATTAAAGACCCTCGTTTGATCGCTTATTTAAGCAAGCTCGAAGCGCCCTCAATAGCTGCAAATTATCTTACGACTTTACAACACGAAGTAAAAATAGTGAACGAACAGCGCGACCAGGCGCTGCATGCATTGGAAATTACAACGTTCCCATCTGCGTATACAGGACAGGAAACCGCCTGGAAAAACTGGATAGCCAGTTTTTCGGAACTGCAATTAGCTATTGATTGGAACCAGCTATGTGCGCAAACCGAGAAAGAAGGTTTAGCTTTTTTGACAAGGGCAGCAACCGATTGGGATGAGGCTAAAGACCTTTTGAAAATCAGCTTGCAGAAAACCTGGTACGAATATCTTATCGGCCAGGCCTTTCGGCGCAGTCCCGAGATTTCAAGGTTTGAAAGGGCCAGTCACGAAGAGGTTATCGCCAAGTTCAAAAAACTGGACCAGGTTAATCTTTATTATAACCGGGCGCGGGTGGCGTTAAAACATTGGGAGGGCCTGCCTAAAGGCAATGCCGGTGGGCAGGTAAATATCCTGAAAACCGAATTTAACAAAAAAGCCCGGCACATGCCCATCCGCAAACTGGTTGAAGATGCGGGCAAGGCCATGCAGGCCATTAAGCCCGTTTGGATGATGAGCCCTATGTCCATTGCTAACTTCCTGCCTCCCGGAGCCATTGATTTTGACCTTGTGATATTTGATGAGGCCAGCCAGGTGCGACCGGTGGATGCCATTGGAGCGATAGCCAGGGGGAAACAACTGGTGGTGGTAGGAGATACCCGGCAGTTGCCGCCAACCAGCTTTTTTGATAAGTTGAATACGGATATTGACGAAGAAGAGAACGTAACGGCGGATATGCAAAGTATTTTAGGTATGTGCGACGGACAGGGGGCGCCTGCACGGATGCTGAAGTGGCATTACCGCAGCCAGCATGAATCGCTGATAACCCTATCTAACCATGAGTTTTACGAGGATAAATTAGTGATCTTCCCCAGCCCCGGATCTAAACAAAACCTTGGATTGCGCTTTCATCATTTGCCGGATGCAATTTACGATCGCGGTAAAACCCGCAGTAATCCTTTAGAGGCGCAAGCAGTTGCCCGGGCGGTTATCGGCCATGCCGCAAAATACCCGGCGCAAAGCTTAGGGGTGGTTGCGTTCAGCACCGCACAGGCGCAGGCTATCCAGGCTGCACTCGAAATTGAACGGAGAGCCAGTCCGTTGACAGAAAGTTATTTTACAGGGCGGGCGGATGAGCCTTTCTTTATTAAAAACCTCGAAAACGTCCAGGGTGATGAACGTGATGTGATATTGATCAGCATTGGTTACGGCCGTACCGAAGACGGCAAAATACCGATGAACTTTGGTCCGTTGAACAACGAAGGCGGAGAGCGGCGCCTCAATGTGCTGATCACCCGGGCCAAAATGCGCTGCGAGGTATTTACCAATATTACTTCGGAGGATATCAGGATAGGTGAAGGGGCCCGTTTCGGAATCCGGGCATTAAAAAGCTTTCTATATTTTGCCCAGCATGCCAAATTTGACACGCCGGAAGCCATCATCCCGAACGAAACACGGCCATTTGAAGACGAAGTGGCAGCGCAACTGACCAAAGCGGGACATATAGTACGCAATAAAGTAGGCACTCCTGGCTTTTACCTGGACCTGGCCGTAATTGACCCGGAAAACCCGGGGCGTTATGTTTTGGGGATCAGCTGTGACGGCCAGGCTTATGACAGCGCAACCTCGGCCACCGACCGTGACCGCTTGCGGACCCAGGTACTGGAACTGTTTGGCTGGAACTTGTACCAGGTATGGAGTGCCGATTGGTATCGGAACCCTGTACGCGAGTTAGCCCGGCTTTTAACGGCTGTTGAGCAGGCTAAACTGGTTGTGGAAACCATTGATAAAGATGATGATGTGTGGCTGCAGGAAGTAAGCCGGGAAGCCGTTCCGGCCAATCAGTTTACGACGCCTGAATATCAGCTGGCGGAGATCCATATCGATCATCCCCGGGCGGAGTTTCAGCTATATACTTTTGCCGAATTAAGCGACTGGATAGCCCAGATTGTTGAGATTGAAAGCCCCGTTCATTTTGAGGAAGTGGCAAAACGCATTACTGATGCCGCCGGTCCCACTAAAGTTGGCTCACGGATCAGGTACACCCTGACCCAGGCTTTGGACCAGGCTAAAGATGAGGGGAAAGTGATTGCCAAAGAGGATTTTTTATGGTCGCCTGAAATGCAGGTTCCCCTTGTACGCGACAGGAGTAAATTGCCGGCAGCTTACAGAAAACTTGCCCTGGTTGCACCCGAAGAAATTTACGAAGCCATCCGGCAGGTGGTAGGCAGCGCAATTTCTATTACCGAGGAGGAAGCTATCCCATTAGTCGCTAAACTACTGGGCTTTTCGCGGGTTACCGACGAAATGCGCCAGCAGCTTTCCGAAGCATTCGGCAAAACGATACAAAACAGTATCATCACTTTTGAGGGAGTGAATTTGAAGTTGGCGGAATAATTGAATCCTCGAAAATAACCAGGTGAGAACCTGGCCTTTACGACAGGTGACGGGCGCTGTATTACATGAATTAATCTGTTGGCACGGAGTTTGGACGTTCCTGTCTAAACATTAAACCATGAAAAATCCATTTATAAAACAAAACAATAACGGCTTATGGATAGCTGCCGCAGCAACCGGGATAGTTGCTGCCGGTGCAGCAGCCTGGCTATATTTTAAACGAAAAGCTTCAAGATCGGGGCACAATGAGCATGCATTGGATTATTTGAGTCCGGAGCCGATGCTGCACAAGAAAAAAACAGATGTGAGTGATTTGCATGTGATTGCGGCGGGATGACGAAAATGGTGAGCAATTAATTAGGCTCACCATTTTTTATTTAAACCACTTCGATAGTTTAGTCCAACGCTAGAAAGGCCGAACCAATTTTGGAAAATTAAAAAATGATTTCAATTTTAAAATTGCTTTAGGTCATCTTTACCATTCTCTCCATTCACTGGCTATTCCATCGGGGTAATCTTGTACATTTAGGCCAACCGCTTCGGCAATATTGTCAAACAAGTTGCAAAGTTCTTCCCGTTCTCCAGTTTCGATAAAGCATCCGTCCAAACTCTCATTAAAATTATTAAGTGCTAAAACACAATTCTTTATCAGCAATTCCTTTTTTATTAGATTATTTTGTCCCAGGCGTTCTAATTGCTTTGTTAAATCCAAAATTATCGTTTCAGCTTTTTTGCAATTTTTGTGGGTGTATTGTTCCAGTCCATATTCGCTTTTTTCAACCCATCTCATTATGCCTAAGTTCTCGCTTATCAATTCCAGTTCAGTTTTGTTTCCAACTGCCAAAGATTCGATGTTTATTTTGTTTTGTAAATAGTCATTCAACGGTTTCCAACCCTTTAAATTCCCGAGATTATTTAACTTTTTCAATACTTCTATTAAAGGATAATAATCATTGTTGCGGACGCCAACTTTGCTAGGGTGCATCAATAGTTTTTCAAGTTTGGGTAATAGTGTTAAAAAACTCAAACTGTCAAGTTCATGAATTTGATAAAGTTGTAATTGTCTAAGATTCGGTAATTTTGTAAGGGCATCGGCGGTTTTTAACTTTGAACAGTTAACTAAATGGACTGCTTGCAAATTAATGTTTCTGCTTCCAATGCCATTTAGTGAAGTTAGTTTTCTGCAATTTTCTAAATCGATTTGAGTAAGGGCGCTAAGTTCAGAAAGTCCGTATAAACTTTCAATAGATGCACCGTAAATCCATAATTTTCTTAAATCCTTACTAGCTGCAAAATCAATTAAATCTGATTTTTTATACCCAAAAAGGTATGTGAACTTTAAATTTACTAATTGATGGAAATTTATATACTTTTTAGGCAATGAACCTCCCAGGTAAATCAGATTTTCAAACCTTGAAAAGTCGAATTCGATTTTTACATTCTCCGGTAAACCGAGGTGTGTTAAATTACTAAAGTTGAAAAGAGGAGCAATGTTTTGAATTTCAAATTGAATTGTAATTCCTTTGATTTTTTTAAGTCTTGGATCGTTTAGGAAGTCGATAGTGTTTGTTTGCAAATGTATGTGTTCAATTCCCAACTTTTGAGTTGCGTTTATGCATTCTTCAACATTATGATTTTCGAACCAAACAGTATCTGTCTTAATTTCATATTCAATTTGGAAAGGTTTGATCTTTTCTATTCTAACATTGTTAAAATTCGATTGCTGAAATATTGACCTTAGATTCTCGATTATTTTCAATGTATGTTAATGGTTGCTACATCAAATATAATTGAAAAGCGCATGTCATTAATTAAATGAATAATTTTCGCCCCGCTGAAGCCGCACCATTTATAAAATAACAAAGCCCCTGCTGATGAATCGGAAGGGGCTTTTCCTGTACTCCCGGCGGTAGAAAGGTCGAACCAGTTTATTGGAGATTTAACGAAAGTCGCACAGTTACAATCATATAATTAATGATAAATTTAACCATTCAATAACAACGTTACATGCCAAGTATTATTCCAAAGCTGACTAATAGCATTTACATCTATAAACGATATAAGGATATCGTTGAAATTTTAAGCAAACCGATTGATACTCAAAAATTACCAATTATAGGGGAGAGCAAAATTTTTAAAAGTTCTGCTGAAAGATATGGGCATGTAATTATTAAACTTAGTTTGGAAACCGATGGAAATATCAAAAGGAATGTTAGAGATTATTATAGTTATGAATGGATACCCGAGACAACTGATGTGAACGAAAGTAATGTAATTATTCCTTTAAATAATACGTTTGAAAAATATATAATAGATGAAATAAAAGTGTTTGCTACTTTATTAGAATTCTTGAATGAAAATTCCGCGTATTTACGATTTAGTGTAATAGGAGGAAGTTATAGAATTACTGATAGACCCTTTTTTGAAGCAGCAACCGTAGAAGCACTAATTCAAATATTTAAAAAACTACACGAACAATAACAAAGCCCTCCTGATTTCTCAAGAGGGCTTTCCCTGTACCCAGAGCCGGGGTCGAACCGGCACGGCCTTGCGACCACAGGTGTTTGAGACCAGCGCGTCTACCGATTCCGCCATCTGGGCATTATTAACAATACGGTAGTTCATTTCCCTTAAAAGCGGGATGCAAATGTATTTAAACTCTCTTTAATACGCAACAAATATTTTTCTCTGTAGTATGCGTCGGCTATTTCGTTCAGGCGTTCTTCCTTTGCAGTGTCGCTAAGTTGTGCGTAGCCTGCTGTGGCTTTGTCTATTTGAGCATTTATATCAGCCTCAATCGCAAGCACTTCGGCGGTGAGGTGGCCCAATTGTTGGGCGTCGTCAACTTCCATCAGGCGCTCGTTAATATCCATCATTTCCATTAAAAAATCTGCCGGTAATTGGGGTTTTGCACCTTCTTCGAGCAAATTATGCTGCTTTAAAATATACTCGAGACGCTTATAAGGGTCGGATAATGTTTGCCAGGCCTTATTATTTATGGTTGATAGCTCCAGTATTTCCTGCTGTTTTTCGTCGCTTTCGTTGGCATAAAAATCCGGGTGATATTGTTTGCTCAACTCATAAAACTTCTTTTTAAGCAAAGCAACATCAGGCGTAAAGGATTCATTGATGCCATAAAATTCAAAATAGTTCATGGAGCAAAGGTAAGTCCGAAAGTCCGAAAGTCCGGAAGTCGGGGAGAAGAAAAATTTAAGAAGTCGGAAAAGTCCGAAAGTCCGAAAGTAAAAAGGAAATTTATTTTCGTCTTTTTAGGTTCCCAAACTGTTTTTTCTTAATCTTTCGGACTTTACTGACTTTCCCGACTTTCGGACTAAAAAATTATCTTTGCACATTATATTCCTCTACTATGTTATTTGAACAGATGCGGCAAAAGCCGTTTTTTATATTGGGGCCATGTGTTATGGAAAACCAGGAACTGCTTTATACAGTTGCTGAAAAGGTTGCCGAACTGGGCCAAAAATTTAATGTGCCGGTGATCTTTAAATCATCGTTTGATAAAGCAAACCGCACTTCTATACATTCGTATCGCGGCCCGGGCCTTGAAAAGGGCATGGAAATGCTATTGAAAGTAAAAGAACGTTTCGGCCTGCCCATGACCACCGATATACACGAAAGTTACCAGGCCGCCCTTGTAGGTGAAGTGGTGGATATATTGCAGATACCTGCATTTTTATGCCGACAGACCGACCTTTTGGTGGCAGCTGCCAAAACTGGTAAAATTGTTAATGTTAAAAAAGCGCAGTTCCTTTCGGGGCAGGATATGTTTTACCCCGCACAAAAGGTAATTGAGGCCGGCAATAACCAGGTGATTTTAACCGAACGTGGCAATATGTACGGCTACAACAATCTCGCGGTCGATTTCAGGAATATATATGATATGAAGGCGTTTGGGCATCCCGTTTGTATGGATTGCACCCATTCGGTGCAGCGTCCGGGTGGCGCAGGCGGCAAAACCGGCGGCGACCGTACCTTTGTGCCGATGATGGCCCTGGCTGCAAAAGCATTTGGCGCCAGCGGTTACTTTATGGAGACGCATCCCGATCCGGATAATGCCCTGAGCGACGGCCCAAATATGGTGAGGCTGCATGAGCTGGAAAAGGTGATGGAGCCGCTTATTGTCTGAATCAGAATTTGCAGAATTTTAGGATGCTCAAAATGATTTAGGATGGTGATGATAAAAAATGATCTATTGAATAAGGTTCTTGCGAACGAGATCGTGTAAATTCTGACTCTAACGATTTAGAATGGTTTAGAATCGCAACCAGAACAAAATAATCTACCAATACAGGATTCTGAAAATTATAAAATCCTGTAAATTCTGATTCAGACATGAAAGATATTGCCAAAAGAGTATTTGATATTGAGATAGCATCGCTCCGGTTTGTGGCCGATTCGCTGGATGATGAATTTGGGTGCGTGGTTGATGCTATTTTGAACACCGAAGGTAAGGTAGTGGTTATCGGAATAGGCAAATCGGGCATAATCGGAAAAAAAATTGCCGCTACTTTAGCCAGCACAGGCACCCCAAGCTTTTTTCTGCATCCCGGCGAGGCTTTTCATGGCGATTTGGGCATGGTAAGCCCTAATGATATCGTGATCATGATATCCTACTCGGGCGAGACAGACGAAGTGTTGAAATTGTTCCCTTTTTTAACCTGGAATAAAAACACCATTATCGGGGTGACGGGGAATCCTAATTCAACCGTTGCTAAGAATAGCCATTATCACTTAAATATTTGTATTAAGCAGGAAGCTTGTCCGCTGTCGCTGGCGCCAACCTCGTCAACAACGGCGGCATTGGTTATGGGTGATGCGCTTGCTGTGGCGCTAATGGAGTGCAGGCAGTTTCAGCACGAGGATTTTGCCCGTTTCCACCCCGGTGGCAGCCTGGGGCGTAAATTACTGGTAAAGGTTAAGGATTTGATGCGCACCGATAGTCTGCCGTTTATTGGCGAAGATGCTTCGTTTACGGAGTTGTTGCTCCGGATGTCGGAAGGAAGACTGGGGATGGTAATAGTAGGGGATGCCGGGCATGTAAAAGGCATTATAACCGATGGCGACCTACGCAGGGCATTAATGCACCACCCGGACACATCAACCATCACCGTAACCGAAATGATGACCAAAACGCCTGTTTTTGTTAACGAAAACGAATTTATTCACCAGGCAGAGCAATTAATGATTGAAAAAAAGATAACAGCCGTGCTAGTAGGATCATCGGACGAACGGACGGTAACGGGTGTCTATCAAATATATGCTGGTTGAGTCCGAAAGACGGAAAGTCCGAAAGTCCGAAAGAAAAAAGGCGCTATTAGTAGTCCAGATCCCGTCACTATGTCAAAGCATTACGATCAACTGAACAGGGAAATATGTCTGTCGGAAATACCGTGCAGGATAATCTCCGTTGTGCCTTCGCAAACGGAGTTGTTGTTTTATTTAGGTTTGGATGACGAGATTGCCGGTATTACTAAATTTTGTATTCACCCGGCTGATAAATTTAAAACCCACACCAAGGTTGGCGGCACCAAGCAATTGGATATCGATAAAATAAAATCCTTAAAGCCCGATCTTATTATTGCCAATAAAGAGGAAAACGAACGTAAGCAGGTGGAAGAGTTGATGAATATTTGCCCGGTTTGGATCAGCGACATCAGCGATCTAAACGGGGCGATTGAGATGATTGAAAGGGTAGGGACTTTGGTGGGGAAAAGCGACGAGGCCCTGGCATTGTCAAACCAAATTGCCCAACAGTTCAGCAATATAACCATACCGTATTCTGACCTGAAAACGGCTTACTTCATCTGGCGTAAACCGTATATGGTAGCCGGACAAGGTACATTTATTGATGATATGCTCCAAAAATGCGGGCTGGTAAATGTTTTTCAGCAGGAGCGCTATCCCGAAATTGATGCCGAAGCTTTAATAGTAGCCAATCCGGACGTTGTACTATTATCATCAGAACCTTATCCGTTTAAAGAAAAGTACATTGCCGAACTAAAAGTTATTTTACCCCGGGCAACCATCCAACTGGTTGATGGCGAAATGTTTTCGTGGTACGGCAGCAGATTGTTATATGCTCAAGCTTATTTCGAAAACCTCATAAAAACAATTCAACCGGTGTAATCATTAAGGTCATCGGTATAATCAAAAAGCTAATCGGTGAAATCATTTTTAAAATAAATCGGTGAAACGGCGAAGCTTTCTTGAACGCCATTAAAAAACAATAAAATATATGTGAAAAATCTTAATAAAAAAACTATCTTTGCGACCTCTTAAAAATCAAAAACGCGGAAGTGGCGTAATTGGTAGCCGCACCAGACTTAGGATCTGGCGCCGCGAGGCGTGGGGGTTCGAGTCCCTTCTTCCGCACACCAATAAACCCGGTCAACTTTGGCCGGGTTTATTGTTTGCATTTCCCCCACCCGAAAACGGCATCCAATAACATATTCGGCTAAAACAAAAGTAGAAATGGCTAAATTGACGCCTAACACTATGCCGACATTTGTGTTATTAAAACATCAAACATTATGAAAGTATTTGTTACAGGAGCCACAGGCTTCGTTGGTACAGCTGTTGTACGGGAATTATTAGATGCAGGACACCAGGTATTGGGCCTGGCGCGATCGGATGCTTCAGCCGCTGCGCTTGAGGCCGCAGGCGCGGAAGTTCACCGGGGAGACCTGGAGGATCTGGATAGCCTGCGCGTCGGCGCATCAGCAGCTGAGGGCGTAATACATTGTGGCTTTATTCATGATTTTTCGCGCTTTGCGGCTGTTTGCGAGGTGGACCGTATTGCTATCGAAACACTTGGCTCGGCACTGGCAGGCACCAATAAACCGCTGATTGTTACCTCGGGTACGGCATTGGTAAACCCGGGTACCCTGGCAACAGAGGATATGGTTAGCAATCACGATAAAACCAAATTTCCGCGTGTGTCCGAAGCTGCTGGCGACGCTACTGCCGCGCTGGGGGTACGCAACATGGCCATCCGGCTTTCACCATCGGTACATGGTGATGGCGATCATCATGGGTTTATCCCGATCCTCATTAAAATTGCACAGGAAAAGGGTGTTGCCGCATACGTAGGCGAAGGCCAGAACCGCTGGAACGCCGTGCATCGGCTTGATGCAGCGCAATTGTATCGCCTTGCGCTGGAAAACGGCGTTTCGGGCGCTAAATACCATGCCGTGGGCGACGAGGCTATCACCTTAAAAACAATTACCGAAATAATAGGCGAGCGCCTGAATGTCCCCGTAGTTTCCATAACAGCCGAGGAAGCGCCCGCCCATTTTGGTTGGTTTGCCAATTTCGCTATGATTGATTGCCCGGCATCCAGCAAGGTAACGCAGGAACAATTAAACTGGCACCCAACGCATCCATCGCTCATAGATGATCTTAAAGGCGACGTTTACTTTAAATAATTACGCTTATCTTGCTCAAAATGAACAATCAAATTATCCGGGTTAAGTCTATCAGCGAGTTTCACCGCGGGGCAGGTTTGCCAAAGCCGGAGCATCCGTTAATTACGGTAATCAACCTTGAAAACCTTAAACGGCCTTTGACTGCCGGTACCTTTACCCGGGTATTTGATTTTTATTCTATCTCCTTGAAAAAGAACTTTCACCTGAAAATGCGTTATGGTCAGCAGCCGCATGATTTTGAAGAAGGCGTACTGCACTTTATGGCGCCCGGCCAGGTGCTCACTATTGAAATTGAGGAGAACCAGGTGCACAACCCAACGGGGTGGATGATATTATTTCACCCGGATTTGTTATGGAACACGCCGCTGGCAAAGACTATAAAACAATACGAGTTTTTTGGCTATGCCGCCAATGAGGCCCTGCACCTTTCGGACAAGGAAGAAACCATTGTCACCGCCATCGCCAAAAATATGGAGCAGGAATATCACACCAATATTGATCGCTTTAGTCAGAACGTGATTATTGCACAACTGGAACTCCTGCTCACCTATGCCGACCGTTTTTACCAACGCCAGTTTATTACCCGCAAAGCATCCGGACACGAAATATTGGGCCGGCTGGAGGATTTGCTTAATGGTTATTTTACCAGCGGCAACCTGGTTAAACAGGGGCTGCCCACGGTGGCCTGGATTGCCGAATCGTTACATGTTTCGCCTAATTATTTAAGCGGGTTGCTGAAAACACTTACCGGGCAAAGTACCCAACAGCATTTACATGATAAACTAATTGAACTGGCCAAGGAAAAACTATCAACCACCGGCCTTACCGTTAGCGAAATTGCCTACGAACTGGGCTTTGAACACCTGGCATCCTTCAGCAAATTGTTTAAAACCAAAACCAGTTTATCGCCTTTGGAGTTCAGGCAGGCGTTTAATTGAAGGGTGGGGTAAAAAAAAAAATGAAAATTTTATATTGCTCTAACATCATAAATGCTGTGTGTTCTGTTTACCGCAGAGCGGTCGACGCTCTGTAGCCGAAGCATCTGGTATTTTGTACCGTAAAATTTTCTGATTGGTATATTTTTTTCCTTTTTTGGATATAACTAATAAAAACCTTTCCAGTTATGTGGTTCGGGATTAGTTAATTTGAATATAATTTTATCCTTTTCCGTTAATTTATCATAATATTCAGCAAAATCGCTTATTATATTCTCACCTTTTCCCATCCTCCAAAATAAATCATGAGGATCAATTTTAGGATAGGCCTTCCATGGAAGTGAAATTGAACTTTCGTTATATTCAAACAGACCGAATTTTATAAGGAAATCACGTGCTTCCATCAAGGCAAAACCCAATAAATTTTGCCCGTTCCAAAAATAAGGATTGTCTATTTGTTCTGCATTTTTAGACAAGCCAATACCCCATATTTTATCAACGGGGCTTGCTTCAACCAAAACCCTGTCGTTTGTGTTTATTAAAAAATTTGCGAATTCGGTGTGTTGATTAAATTTATGAATGTTACCTGTTACTACAATATCGTATCTTTTTGCCAACCAGACCTGATCATCAAATCCTAATACCTGCCTTCCTAATTCTTTTGCTGCACCTGGGCTTTTTGCTTGAAGGATTTTTTCATAGGTTTTCAGATCATCAAACAAGAGCGCTTTGTTCGCCATCATCCAATGTTCCGCAGTTCGATAGGTTATGCCATCAACAATAAAGGGGAGTTCACACCACTGGCTGAAACAAAACAAGCCAAGTTGTTCCCCCTGCTTGTTTTGATGACCCCAAAAAAAGAGAAACTTGAGTGATTCACCCAGATCGAATTTGTTGAGGAGCCATTCTAAGTTATATTTGTTTGACATTTTCGTTTTTGCGCGGAATGTTACTCAAACCTAACTATTTTCTCATACGCTTTCAAAACATCCTAAAGGTTTTAACAAATTCTCAAATCGCCGAATAACAAATTAGAAGCAATTTTAGCCGCACTGTATCGAGATAAAATCAACCTTTACTTCACACTCCCCGCCAATTTCAACAAATCGCCATCGGGGTGGAAACGCAGCTGGCATTTTGAATCAAATATCATAGTGGCGCCGTTTTCGGCGGTGTAGGCAGGCCATTTGGGTAAGCCGGGGGCATTCGGGTCGCCGGTTTTGGCAAAGTTTAACCAGGCCGAGCTCATTTTATCGGCCAGGGTGTATGCGTCTTTACTGCCGCCGGTCATTTCCTGGCAGCGGGCAATGTTATCAAACTGAAAAGCCAGGTCCATACAATGCATGGCTTTGTACATGCCATTGTTTACGGGCGATTGCCAGGTAAACAGGTACATATATACGGGCGCTGCGCCGGCAACGGCCTTGGCGTCAGCTTGTTTAATGGCCAGCGCCCTGAAGTTAAGGTCGATATCGGTATAACCGGCTGGTGTGTTTACATCGGGGTAGGCTGCTTTAACGGCAGCCAGGTAAGCGTCGGTTTTGTCGCCGTACCGCTTTTTCAGGCTGGCGGTTACGTCGTCCATGGTCAGGTTTTTGTTAACCGGGGCGAATGCCGCGAATTCGTTTTTGGTTGAGCCTACCAGGAGGGGCACGTTTTTGGAAATCTCCATAGCGGCGGCATCGGAAGGCTGATTCGGAAAAAAATCGCCATCCAAAACAGCGTTCCAACCCACATTGGCAGGCTTGCCTTCTTTGCGCAATGCCGCTCCTGCTTTCTGCATGGCTTTTTTGCTGGCAGCGTTTAATACATCATAAGGTATTTTTTGCAGCGAATCAACTTGTGAGGGCTGCAGGTGCAATTCCTCTAACAAAGCTGTTGCCACGCGTTGCGAGGATGTTTTATCATTAAAAGATGTAATATAACTGCCGCTTTGCACAATAGCTTTGTGAAACAGCCCTTTGGCCGATGGCGCGTTCATGAGGCAGGTAACCTTACCGCCGCCACCCGACTGACCAAAAATGGTCACATTATCCGGGTCGCCACCAAATTGGGCTATGTTTTGTTTTACCCATTGCAGGGCCGCCACCAGGTCCAGCAAACCGGCATTGCCCGATCCTTTGTATTTGTCGCCATAAGCCGAAAGATCCAGGAAACCCAGGACGTTTAGGCGGTGGTTTACCGAGACCAACACCACATCACCTTTTTTAGCCAGGTTTTCGCCATCGTAGGAGGGTAGTTCAATTGATGAGCCGGCTGTAAAGCCGCCGCCGTGCAGCCAAACCATTACCGGACGTTTTTTGCCGTCGTTTAGCTGTTGCGTCCACACGTTAAGGGTTTGGCAATGTTCATTTGGGTAGCCCAAATCGTGGTTAAAGGCAAACTCAAAGGCATCGTTAACGGTGGTGGTAGGGTCGGTAGGGCAAACCGGACCGTAGCTCATACAGCTGCGTACATCTGTCCAGGGCGTGGGTTTTTGTGGCGCGGTAAAGCGATCGGCTTTGGCGTAGGGGATACCCTTGAAGGTAAAAATACCATTGTGCGTATAGCCGCGTACCGGTCCGCTTTCGGTTGAGGTGACAGCGATATTATCGCCGGCAATTATCGAGCCTTCTTTACTCTGGCATAGTGCGCGTAAGGGCATCTGGCAGCAAAGCGCCAGGAGGAATAAGGTAAAACATTTTTTCATCGTCGGTTGGTTTAATTGGTTTATAATAAAAGTATAGCGCAGGTTTGATTATTAATGTAACTAAATGTTACAATAACTATTGTGT
>Ga0068855_100002854_pt1 | contig 21230 bp, 14 predicted proteins | sample KBSCornC52_FD_66592 | JGI IMG/M metagenome (GOLD analysis project Ga0068855, IMG submission 66592) | Corn rhizosphere microbial communities from Kellogg Biological Station, Michigan, USA - KBS Corn C5-2 | ecosystem: Host-associated > Plants > Roots > Rhizosphere > Soil ...
GCGATTTTGAGGTACATCTGCGCGCTCTTGTGCTCGCTGTCGCGTGCCAACACGGCCTCGAATTCGCCGATTGCGGGCTCGTATTCGCCGGCGGAGAGCATGGCCACGCCGAGCAGCACGCGCGCCTGCACGTAGTTCGGGTTGTGTTGCTTGGCGATCTCGAGCTGCTCGCGGGCGCGCTCTTTCTGACCGAGATCCCGATACAGCGTGGCGAGGCGCGTGCGCAGATCGGCGAACGTCGGACAGAGCGCGACGGCGCGCTCGAGCTCGTGCACGGCTTCGCCGGACATGCCCGCGTCTTGGTACGCTTGGCTGATCTCGGCGTGCATGTTCGCGATCCGCCCCATCGCGAACGGATCGGCGGGCCCACCGCCGCCGGACGCGCGGCCGCGAATGCGCGAGTAGATCTCGCGCGCGGAATCGTACTTCCCGAGGTCGTTGTAGGTGACCATCAGGTTCAACTGCGCCTCGGTGTAATTCGGGTTCAGACTGACGGCCTTCTCGAAGTACTGCTCGGCCTGAGCGAAGTCGCCCTGGGCGTGCGCGATGACGCCCAACATGTCGAACACGTCCGCGAAGCGGTCGGTTTGCTGGACGACTTGTTTCAACAGGTATTCGGCCTTGTCGAACTCGCGCTTCTGGTAATGCTCGCGTCCGAGCAGGAGCAGCTGCTTGAGATGGTCGTCCATGGTTCGTGCAGTGTCTTTCAAAGGCGCGACGCGCGAAAGCCTGGACCTTCGCGCCACAGCGGAATTCGCCCGAGCAGCCTCAGTTCTGTCGCTCCCGACCTCGAGCTCGATAGCCAATTACCTGAATTGATTGATAAATACTAAATCGACCCGGCCTGCATGCTTGCCCCGCTGCGGATCCACTGCTACCCCCCCGGCCGTGTCCTCTTCTCCGGGAGCCGGGGGATCACGCCACGTCGGCCGTGTCGTCGATCCCTCAGTACGCGACGACGGAGATCCGGAGCCCGATCTCCAGCTGGCCTCGGAGATGGCTCCGGACAGCGCCGCATCGAGCGAGCTGAGCCCGCAGGGCCCGGCTGCGGACGGCGCACAGAATGTGCGGGAGCGGCTGCTGGCTCGAGCTCAAGGCGCCCGGCGCGACGCAGAGGCGGAAGCCCCCGTGCGCGGCGGACTCGACGAGGTCGGTCGCAACGAGGAGCCCGATGCGCCGAGCAGCGAGCTCGACGCCGTCGGGGCGCCCGCCGGTCGGGCACCGTCGGCGCCGCTCGGACCGCGCGCACACACACAGCTCTCGCCCAACCTGATCGCCGTCTTTGGCACGCTGATCGGCGTCGCGACAGTGCTGTCGATCATCGCGCTGATGATCAACATCGATCGCCACCGCGCGCTAGCACCGAGCAAAGTGACGCCCAGCGAGTCAGCCAGCACAGCGGCGCCGGTGGTCGAAGCACTGCCGCCGGTAGTGCAAAAGCGAGCACGGCAAAAGCTCGCCGGCCCGTGGCGCATTGCGGACGCCAAAGGCGATGCCAAAACCCGCATCATCGAGGGCAAAGTCGGCACCGATCCGTTCATCAAGGCGCTCACCACCGCGGGCGTGGAGCAGAAGGAGGCCTTTCGCCTGCTGCTCGCGATGAAGGGCGTGCGGGATTTCGACAAGTGCGGCAAATCAGACAAGTTTACCGCGCTGGTCGAACGCGGCACCTCGCGCCTAAAGGCGTTCGAATACGCGGTCAGCCCGGAAGAAGTCTACCAGGCGCGCGAGGGCGACGACGGACTACTCAAGGGCGCGAAGCTCGATCTCAAAGTCGAGCACAACCAAGTCACCGGCGTCGTGCAGTACGACGGGCATAGCTTCGATGCTTCCGCCGAACGCGCAGGCTTCGACGAAGGCCTCGGCCACATCGTGGCGCTCGCCCTGCAGGGCCACATGTCGATGGACGAGCTCGAGCGCGGTGACACGATCCGCTTGATCGGCCAAGAAGTGACGGTGCTCGGCGAGTTCGCGCGCTATACGGGCATCGAAGCCCTAGAGGTAAAGCACGCGGATCCGAACAAGGAGACGCTGAGGATCTACTACTTCGATGATCCGACGCTGCGCGGGTACTACGACGCAAGCGGCAAATCACCTTACGAAGGCGGCTTTCGCAAACCGATTCCGGGCGCGGCCATCACGTCTGCCTTCAATCCGAAGCGCATGCATCCGATCTTGCACAAGATCATGCCGCATTTGGGCACTGACATCGGCGCGCCGATGGGCACTCCGGTCGGCGCGTCCGCGCCGGGCACCGTCAGCTACCTTGGCCCGGGCGGCCCCGCCGGGAATTTGCTCAAGATCATGCACGCGAATGGCGTCGAGACGGGCTACGCGCACCTCTCGCGTTATGTCGAGGGCATCAAGGTCGGCGACAAAGTCCGGCGCATGCAGACCATCGGCTACGTGGGTTCGACGGGGCGATCCACCGGTCCCCATTTGCACTTCAGCGCGGAGCGCGACGGCAAATTTTTCGACGCGGAAACGCTGAACCTCGATGGCATGCGCGTGCTCAGCGCCGAGCAGCGCGAGCAATTTTCGGCAGTGGTCGCCAAGTACAATCCTTTGCTCGATGCGATCGCGTTGCCCCCGCCGTTGCCGGGCCTGCCTGCAACGAGCAGTGCCGCGGCGAGCGTGAGCCCAGCGCCGGCCAGCAGTGGGGCCGCGCAAGATCCTGGTTTGGCCGAGCCGGAGGTCGATGAACCGAGCGCAAAGCCTGCGGCGAGCGCCGCGCCCGCGGCGCCCGCCGCGGCCGAACCCGGCAAAGCAGCGGGCAGCTCGGTCTACATGAGCGATAAGGAGTTGCTCAAAGCGCAATCCGCGACGGACGAGGGCGAAGTCGCGGAGTAGCGCTCAGCGTCAGCACGAACGTGCTGCCGTGCGGCGCCGCGTCTTCCACCCACACGCCGCCACCGTGCGCCTCGGCGATGTGCTTGACCAGCGCGAGCCCAATGCCGCTGCCGCGCACCTGCTTGCCGAGGGCGGATTTACCGCGCACGAAGCGCTCGAAGATGCGCCGTCGATCTTCCCAGGCGATGCCCGAACCTTGATCGGTGACGCGGATCTCGACGTTCTCCTCACGCGCGCTCACCGACACGCTCACGAGCTTGCCGTCGGGCGCGTACTTCAGCGCATTGTCGACCAAGTTGATGATCGCAATCTCGATCGCGCGTTCGTCGAGATCGACGAGCGGCAAGCCCTCGGCCACGCTGAGCTCGAGCGCCACCTGTTCGCGCTCGGCGCGCACGCGACAGGCTTCGACCGCCCGCGCCACGACCTCACCGACCCTGCCCTGGCTGAACTCGTATGCGGCTTTACCGCGCTCGACCTTGGCGAAGTCGAGCACGTTTTCGATCAAGGCCCCGAGTCGCTCGCTCTCGCTGACGATGATTTGCAGGTATTGCCGGCGCTTTTCGTCATTTTCAACGCGCCCGCTCTGCAACAGTTCGCCGAACATGCGCACGAGTGACAGCGGTGTCTTGAGCTCGTGCGAGACATTGGCCACGAAATCACTCTTCAGGTTCGACAGTTTTCGCTCGCGCTCGGCCGCCATCAAGATCACGGCCAAGCCCGCGATGACGACGATTCCGGACATGCCCACCAGCACCATCTCGATCACGCGCCGGCGTGCGACGGCTGCGGCGAGCTCCTCGGCAGAGGTCATCGACACGTTCAACGTCCATTTGTAAAGCGTGGTCTCGAACGGGCGACCGAGCGTCAAGCCACCGCGGCTGAGCGGCGGCCCAAAGACGATGCGACCCTCGCCGTCGACCACGTTCACGCGACTCTGTTGGACGTCGGAGTAGAGCGTCGGAAATAGGTCGTGCACGATGCGCGGCACGTCGTGCCACACGACCACCAAGTAACGCCGCCCATCGTGTACTTGCTCCCAATGGCTCAGCAGATAGGCCTGGCCGCGCACGCTCTTGTGCAAATGTCGAAGCTCGTCGACCGGCGCGCGGTCGAGCTTCATTTCGGCGAGCATGGAGTGCACGAGCAAATGCGTGAACCGCTCGTGCTCCGGACCTGGCGCGCGCGACGCGACCGCGACCACGTCGCGCTCCGGCGAGCTCAAATCGAGCACGAGCACGGCGCGCACCGTAGGCGTCTGCAGCGCCGCGGACTCGAGCCACTTGGCTCCGAAGCCTTCCCGCTCGGTCACGTCGATCACCGAGCGAACGACGTTGTCCTGCTCGATGATCCGCTTGTCCAGGCGATCGGCCTTCTCGTTGGCAAGCAGCAGCGTCGCCTCGATCACCGATTGCTCGCGCAGCTTCTCGAGCTGAAAGCTCGAGCGAAACATGATGCCGGCGAGGACCAGTACGGCCAGCACGATCACCGGCAGTAGTAAGAACGTGAGCAAGCGCTCGCGTCGAGGTCGGTCCGCCATCAGCCCCGGATCTTACGCGAGACTCGCGACAGGCGCTGGTCACGGCGCACGAACCCGAACGGGTGCCGGCACACGCTCAGTTTTTCGGCAAAATCACGTCGGCTGCCACGATGATCGGCCGATTGCTCAAAAACTCCGCGAACTGCTCGCAGATGTAGTCGAGCGCGTTGAGCTCGCTCGCGTGAAACGGCGTGCCGCCCTCGGGATTGACCAGCTCGATCATGCCCAAATAGCGGCCACCCTGGCGCACGGCGCCGCACAGCGCCGCCTTGGGCGCGACACCCACCGCCTGCCAGCGCGGACCAGTGAAGCGCGCGTCGCTCGCCGCGTCCTTGACCGAAACGGCTTGCGGACTGCGCATGACGGACAGCGCGAGCGGGTCTTGATCCGGCATGCGTTGCAGCAGCACCGCGCGCGCGTTCGGGCCTTTGGCGCGCACCACCACGAAGTGGTTGGTGTTGATGTCGAAGACGTGGATCAGCACGCCGTCGCAAGGCAACACCTCATTGAGCACGGAGAGCAGGAAATCCGCACCGGCCGCGACATCGCGCATGAAGTGCAGCTCGTGCATGAGCTCGAACAGTTCGCTGATCAGGTCTTCGCCGGCGCGGCGCCGGGCGGGCGTGGCCAGTCGCGGGCGCGACTGACGTTCGGCATCGGGCGAGGATTTGCGGACCGGCGCGTGGAACGGCGTGGAATCGAAACTGATCTCGAGGCCCGGCTCGGTCTGGGGCGCAGGCGCCGGAGCTGCAGCTCCGTGCTCGGCTGAAGCCGAAGCAACCTGCGCGGGTGGCGCGACGGCAGCGGGCGGCGCAGCGGCAGCGCTCGGCGCGGTGAGAACGGCTTGGGCTGACAGGGATGCGGGCGCGGCAGCGACCACCGTCGGGGCCACCGCGCTCACGGGGACCTGCGGCGCGACAGCCGGCGCTACGATGGGCGCCGCGGGTGAAGCGACGACCGGCGGAAAGCTTGGAGCGGCTGCAGGCGCGGGGGCGGACGGGCCCGCAGCGACTGGAATGCTGCCGGAATTGAGCGATGGGGGCACCTGCGAGACCGGACCGGCCGGCGCTTCACCGAAGCCCGGAAACGCAAGCACGGGACTGCCTCGCCAATCCTTCCAGGCGAAGGTGGCGAGCGGCGGACGCTCGGGCCGCTTCTGAAAAACGTGGTCGAATACGGCGAGCTGCACGAATTTTCCAGGCGGACTCGCCTCGATTCCGGCGGCAACATCCTGATAGCGCGCCCAAAGTAAGGCCTCGACCTGGGCGCGGGAGCAACCGGGGCTCACCGCATAAGCCACCTCGCGATAGGTGATCGGACTCTCGGGGCGCGGCTCCTCACCCCGCTGGCGCACGACCTCGAATCGAGGGATCAGCGCGGGCGCGGACTGCGAAGGTCGGAGCCCGGCGACGGCAGGAACCGCGGTCGGCGCCGGAGCGGCGATCGGCGCAGGGGCGGCAGAGGCCGGCGCCGTAATCGGCGCAGGGGCAACTGCGGCAGGCGGAGGCGCGGCGCTCGGCACCGGCGCGGCCATGGGCGCCGGCGAAGTAACCGGGGCGGCGGCCGGCACTGGCGCGGCGGCCGGGACCGGCGCGGGCGGGGGGATCGACACTACGGCAGAGGGGACGAGCGGAGCCGCGCTCGGAGCAGCCGCGGCGGGAGCAACCGCGGCCGGGGCAGCCGCGGAGGCCCTCGCTGTCACCGCTGGTTCGATCCCGAGCCCGGTGGGCACGCGTGGCGCGGGGGGCACTGGATCGTCCGGAACCACCACCATTCGTGGCGGGACATGGGACGAGGGACGCGGCGGCGCGGTCGAGGCCGGGCGCGGCGGGCTATGCGAATTGGGACGAGGGATGCCACCGGCAGCGGAAGGCTCGGGCGCAGCCGAGCTGGCGAACGCGGTCGGCGCGATCGATCCGCCCACACGCAGCTTGCTGCCGTTGCCGTTGCTCTTCACCACGCTGGCGCTGCCGTCCTCGTCATGCGGCGTGAGCGGCGCGTCACCGGGAGCCTTGTTCACCAAATAGCGAAGCTTGAGCGACGGGTCGACCGCGCGATAGCCGTCATCCAACAGCTCGATCGAGAACTTGGAGAGCGCGCCCGAATCGCCACGCAATTTCCGCGCCTCTTGCAACGCAGCTTGCCACTGCTTCGCTTCAACGCAGTATTTTTCGGAAAGACTGCTCTCCCCTACGCGGGAAACTTCAACGAACCAACGCATATCTGCTTCGAATAAAAAACCCGCCGGGACTCCGGCCGTCAGTAGAGCGCCTCGGCGCCGGTCCCGCAAGCTCGAAAGCCGGAAAATTGGCTCGATGCGCAGAAAAGAAAGGGCCGTATCGAGTGTCTACAGTTTCGAGCCGTGCGCTGCCTGGAATCGCCAGCTTTCGGGTACTTGCCCGCGTTTAGCCAAGAATCTGCAGAGTTTGCGGATGAGAAACCGGCCCGAAATCGGAACGTCCTAACCTGGGCCTGGCGATGGTAAATGGCGCGCCGCGCCCATGGCCGAAAATGATTCGCTTCCCAATGCGCGGCCGGGTGAAGAGCTTGGGCCTGCGCGCGTGGCGAGAGCCCGTGCGCGCCTTTCACGGCTCGAGCCCGTACTCTACTTGGTCTTCGCCGGAGCCTGTACGCTCCTCGTCGCTTGCCGCTTCTATGCGTCGCTCAAGCTGCAGACGTTGTACGCGTACGCGTGGGCGCGGCCCGACCTGTACGATTTTTTCGTACGCGATCACGTGCTCGGTTCGTGGTCAGCGCCGCTCGATGACGTGTTCATTCATTTCGACTTCGCGCGCGAGACCGCGCGCGGTCATCCATTTCAATGGTCCGAGGGCGCCGGCTATTCGAGCGGTGGGACGAGCCTGCTCTACCCGTTCGTGCTCGGTGTCGGTTACTTGCTCGGCTTTCGCAAGCTCGAGCTGATGGCCTGGGCGGCCGTCGTAGCCTGCGTGGGCGTATTTGCGCTCTTGATTGCTGCGCGCCGGTTGTTCGCGGCTCTGCCGCGCTGGACCAGTTACTTGGCGCCCCCGGCCGTGCTGTGTGTCGGCGCGCTCGATTGGTCGCTGTTCAGCGGCATGGAGGTCGCACTCTTTCTTGCGCTTTGGGGCGGCGCGCTGATCGCTTGGGACGACCTGTCCTCGGCAGCGCATTCTGCCGAGCGCTCGCTCGGCAAGCCCGCCGCTCTGCTCGGAGCATGGGGCGCCGCACTCGTCGCCACGCGTCCGGAAGGCGTCGCCGCGTTGCTCGTGCTCGCGCTGTCCGCGGTGTGGCTCGCTCGCTCGCGCGGGCTCCGCCGAGTCGTCGAATTGCTCGCGTTGTGCGGTGCGCCCGCGTTGCTCGTGCTCGTCCTGCACAGCGTCGCCAATCGACTGCTCACCGGCGAGTCCACCGCGGCCGGCGCCTTGGTGAAGCTCGAGCTGCACCATCCATTCCTGAACGCGCTCGACGTGTGGAATGCCTGGCTATTTTTCCTGAAATATCAGGTGCTCCGCGTCACGCACTACCACTTCACCGATCTGCCTGCGTTCGGCTGGATTGCCTGGGCACTCGCAGCAGTGCCGGTGTTTTTTCGCAGCACCCGGCGAGCAGCGCTCGTGCTGTGGGCGAGCAGCGCGAGCTGGGTGATGATCGTGGCCTTGAACGGCCAAGTGCGCTGGCAAAACGAACGCTACACGATGCCGGCAGTGGCCTGGCTGCTGCTCTGTTCTGGGCTCGGCCTCGCACTACTCCTGAGCCGCGCCGCCGCGCAGCGCAATCGCTCGAACGTGCTCGGCGCGGCGCTGGCGTTGCTCGCGACCGGCGGCTTCGTGTTCCACCAACTGCCGCGCTTCCGCGAGCAAGTGTGGTTCTTCGGCCGTGCCTCGCGCAACATTCTCGACCAACACCTGACTGCGGGCGAGCTGATCCGACGTAACGCGGCGCTGCACTCGAAGCGTGTGCTCGTCGGCGACGCCGGAGCCATTCCGTACGCCTCCGACGTGCCCGCACTCGACGTGATCGGTCTCGGAGGCTTTCACGGCCTGCCCTTCGCGCGGGCCACGCGTATCAACATTGCCTCGGCGATCGAGCTGATCGAACGCATCCCACCCGCGGATCGCCCGGATCTGCTGGCGCTCTATCCGGGCTGGTGGGGTGATTTTCCACTCTGGTTCGGCACGCGAGTGGCCGAAGTGCCGGTGCGCGGCAACGTGATCTGCGGCGGCGCAAGCAAGGTGCTGTATCGTCCGCGCTGGGAGCCGCTCGACCGCAGCGGCGTGCCATTTTCACTCGCGCCCAGTGAACGCGTGCTCGATTCAGTCGACCCTGCCGACCTGGTAAGCGAAAAAGAGCACCACTACGCGCTCTCCGAGCCGCACATCGGGCAGGTGTTCATGAAGCTCCTGCCCGACCCGAAGCACCCAAACGAAGATCTGTGGGACGCTGCGCGCGTGGTGCCGGCGGGCGTGAGCGAATCATTCACGCTCCGAAATTTGCGGCCAGATAAGGCGTTAGTCTTGCTGCTTCGCAGCGCCGCGACGGTGAAAACCGAGTTCGACGTCGAAGTGCTGGGCGCGCCGGCCACACGGGTCATCCTCGAGCCATCCGACGGTTGGCTGGAAACGCGTGTCGTACTGCCGGCTCCACACGCGACCACGGCCGCGCTTCGCTTCGGAGCGAGCAGTAGCGAGCGCGGTTCGTTCCAGATTTGGGCGGTCGCCGCGCCTTGAGCTCACCGTACACGACGTTCGGCGCGCCGCCGGATGGCGTTGCGTGGGCGGCGCTCGCAGCGGCAGGCGCGCTCTTTTGCCTGCTCCACCCGCGTACCCGGACTCTCCTCGGAGTGCGCACGCCGGGCAAGTGGCTCGTGCCCGCGCTGGCGCTGAGCGCGACACTGCTCTCGGCGGGCTACGTCGCGTACTATCTGCGTTTCGGCCCGCGCATCATCGACGCAACCAGCTACTTTCTCGAGGCGCGCGCGCTGGCGCACGGTTATCTGGCCTTTCCGGTCCCGGCGCCGTCCGGCTCGTTTCGCGGCCGATTCCTACTCGCGAATCCAGCACACGAGCTGAGCGTGATCTTTCCGCCGGGCTATCCCGCATTGCTTGCGCTCGGGTTTCTGGCTCACGCGCCGCTTGCGGTGGGGCCGCTCTTGGCCGGGTTGCTCGTGCTGTGTACGTACGCTTTGGCCAAACAGATCACGGGCCGCGAAGAGACGGCGCGCGTCGCCGCGGCGCTCTCGCTGCTCTGTGCGGCGCTGCGCTATCACACCGCAGACACCATGTCGCACGGTTGGTGCGCACTGCTCCTCGCAGCGAGTCTATATTTGGCGCTGCGCGCGCGGCGTTGGGACCCGCTGCTGAGCGGGCTCGCTGCGGGTTGGCTGATCGCCACGCGTCCGATCAGCGGGATCGTGGGCGTGCTGCTCGCGCTGACGCTCCTCGCGCCGCGTCCGCGCTCTCTGCCGGCCTTCGCGCTCGGACTACTACCGGGGATCGGCTTACTCTTGCTGTATCAGCACGCCGCGACGGGCAGCTATTGGTCGTCGACCCAACTCAGCTATTACGCGCTCGCCGACGGCCCGCCCGGCTGCTTCCGCTACGGCTTTGGTGCAGGCATTGGCTGCTTGTTCGAGCACGGCGATTACGTCAGGGCCCGCTTACCGCACGGCTACGGCCTGCGCGAAGCGCTAGGCGTCACCATCCGGCGCTTAGCGATCCATTGCATCGACGTCGCCAACGCGGCGCCGCTGATCCTGCTCTGCCCGATTGGCGCATGGCTCGGTCGCGCTCTCCGCGGCGTGCCGAGTTTGTTCTTTGGCTCGCTGCTGTTGATGTTCGCCTATGCGCCGTTTTACTTCGACGCGAGCTATCCGGGCGGCGGTGCACGACTATTCGCCGACGTATTGCCGCTCGAGCACGTACTGCTCGCGATCGCGCTGGTGCGGCTCGAATGGACGGCGTTCGCTTTGCCGCTGTCACTCGCCGGCTTCGCGGTCCACGCGGCCTTCTCGCATCGCGCATTGGCCGAGCGCGAGTACGGACGACCCTTCTTCGACGCCGGTGATCTCTCGCGCGCAGGCATCACGCACGGTCTCGTCTTCGTCGACTCCGATCATGCCTTCAACTTGGGGCACGAGCCGGGACAGCTCGATAGCAAGCAGCACGTCGTCATCGCCCGCTACCAACACGACGCGCATGATCGCTTGCTTTGGCTGCGCCTGAATCGCCCACCGAGCTACCGCTACGAGCTCTCGGCAGACCAGGCGGGGGCGCGCGCTCGGATCTCGCCGTACTCGCCGAGCGAGGAGAGTGGTTTGCGCTTTCGAGCTGGTGCCGACTGGCCACCACTTTCCGTTTGGGGCGGCTGGGTGTCGCACGAGTATGTCGGCTGTGGTTGGTCGCTTCCCGGCATGCGCTTGCACCCGGCCGGGCCAACGGCCGAGATCGGCCTGGAGCTCGAGCTGGCGGCACTCGACTCGCAGCCGCACCCGCTTCGAGTGCGCTGGGTTCGGGAAGCCGGGCCGGAAACGATCCTCCGCTTGAGCGGCGCCGGTTTCGAGCGCGCCGCGCGGGTCAGCGCCGGCCCGGAAGGCTGCACAGCAGTCGATCTTGACGAAGTAGTGCTCGGCACCGAGCCGAGATCGGTCCGGTTCCAGGCCTCGCGACCGGGAGTGCTCGACTACGTGGAAGTGCTGCCTTAGCGCACAACGTGTGCCTTGGTTTCAGTCCGGACATTCCTGAAAAGGCGTTGACAATTGAGGCGTTAGAGAAGACGCTTAGCTCGAGTCAGGCGCAGAGGGAGCCGAGCGAAGATGACCAAAAGTGAGCTCATCGAGGCCATTGCCGCCAGAGGGGAGCTGACCAAGGCCCGTGCGGAAATGGTCGTCAATTGCGTGTTCGACGCGATGACCGAAGCGCTGCAACGTGGCGAAGGGATTGAGATCCGTGGCTACGGCAGCTTCACCGTGCGCCCTTACAAGCCGTACGCGGGGCGAAATCCGCGCACGGGTCAACCCGTGCCCGTTCCCGCAAAGCGCTTGCCGTTCTTCAAAGTCGGCAAAGAGCTGAAAGAGCTCGTCAATGCGAGTCGACACACGCCGATCACCGGCGGTGACGAAAGCGACGACGACTCGGACGACTGAGCGCCGTCGGTTCGGGGGCGGTCTGCGTGCGTGCTGGCTTGCGGCCTGCGCGCTGGCCTGTGCCTGCGCAGCACCCGCGCCGCCCGCACTCGCTCAGCCGAAACCTCGGCCCGCCGCGCCGCTGCACCGTGGGCCGCTCGCGGATTATGTCCCCGCCGCAAGCCTGCGTTGGCTGGTGCTCGCCAAACCACAGGCGCTCTTGGCAGAGCCGGAGCTCGGCCCCGCGCTGCTTCAAATCGTCTCCGCTCGGCGCCTGGACGCATTCGCCGAATCGAGCGGCGTTGATTTGCGTCACGTCGCACACGGCGCCGTCGCGGGCTTTCCGTACGCCACGCTCTACCTTGCCGAAGTTCCGGAAGGTGTCGCGCGTACGGCGCGCGAACACTTCGTGGAACGACTCGTCGCGGGTGCCGTCACGAAGCAACCGCGACCGAACCTCACGCGCATCACGGGCGTGGTCGGACAAACGCCCGAAACACTGCTCACCGCCGACGATCGCCTGCTCGCCGTCGCAGTCGGTGATCCATTGCTCGCGAAAATCGCCGAAGCCTATGCCGAAGAGCGGCTCAAAAATTCACCGAGCGCGCTGCGTGGTTCGGCATTGTCCACATTGCCCGATCTCACTTCGGATAACCTTGCGGTGCTGTTCGCACCGGGCCCATTCGCGGACGAGTGGCGACGTGCCGCGCTCGGGCTGTTGGAATCCACGGTCGCACTCGGCGTTGGGCTAAAGCCAATTGGCCATGGCAAAATTGCCGCAACCGTTTGCCTGAGCGGCGCCTGGGGCGAGACCGCAGACCAGGCGAAGGACCGTCTTGCAACAGCCTGGGCCTCGTTCGTCGCGAGCTCGGCGGGCCACCTGTTCGCGCTCAACCCAGTCGCCAGCGTAAACCCTTCGAGCGAATTGCTGACACTGCAAGTAGAGCTCGATATCGAGCCCATCGTGCGTGGCCTGAAGGCCGTCGTGCTCAGCGATGTTGCCGATCTCTTGCAATTGCCGGACGAACGCAGACAGAACGCGCCAAAACACGCGCCAAACGCCACACCATGAGTGAGCGTGTGTAGGACAAGCACTCAGGTTCACGCAGCCGTCGCGCGCTCGCCATGCAAAATCTCAGAGATTTCCAAGGGCTATGCGTGAAGGTCTCATATCCACGTTGATTGACCTAAGAGGCCGTTGAATGCTAGGACTTCGCCGTGCTGCACTGCGGCGGTCGGGTAGAAGCTAGGACGGCCTTCGCGTGAGTGCAGGAGGGTTTCTCGTCGTGGTTGGCCTTGACGCAACATCGCGTCAAGCGGAGCCAACTGCGGCGCTGCGAAGGTGCGCGCACCTCGGTGGTCCGCGCACTTTTGCTCCCATGCAGGAGGGCAATCGTCGGTGAATACAGAAGTCGTCGCACGTCACACGTTCAAAGCAGGGGATATGGCAGTGCATCCGGCGCATGGCGTCGGCGAGGTTGAACAGCTCGAAGACCGCGACTTAGGCGGCCGAAAAACGTCTTGCTACGTCATCAAAATCAAAGATAGCGGGCTCAAGGTCATGGTGCCCACGGAAGCCGCCTCGCGCGTCGGCCTTCGCCCCGTCATGAAGAAGAAGGAAGCCCAAAAGATTTTGGACATCCTCAAAGCGCCTGAAGTCGCGGTCGACTTGCAGCCTTGGAATCGCCGTTTCCGCGCCTACACGGAGATGCTCAAGAGTGGGCTCCCGTCGGAAATCGCCAAGGTGCTCCGTGACATGTATCGGCTGAAGTTCGACAAAGATCTTTCGTTCGGAGAGCGTCGCTTGCTCGACCAAGCGCGAAGTCTTTTGGTGCAAGAGCTGGCGCTCGCCAGAAAAGTCCCACCCGCCGCGATGGAAGGCGAGATTCAGCAAATCTTCTCGGCCTGAGTCGCTCGGCGAGCGCGGGTGCGAGCGTCGCCCGCTTCGGCAACGTGTGCCGGAATGAGACGCTCTGGGCTTTAGGACGGCCGACGCTGGCCGTCCTAAACGCCCATGGAGACTCGGGAGATGCTCGCCTTCGGGCGCTTTCGCCGCGAGGAGCGCGTGGCGCTCTCGGCCACGGCAGAGCAGGCCGCTTTCACGCTGCACGCGGCTGAATCGCCGGAAGAGGCAGCTCGCTGGCTGGAGGCGCACGACGCCTTGGCCATGCTGCTCGACAGCGAAGCCTCCGAGCAGCTCGCCGTGCAAACGCGAAGCAGCGCCCGCCACGCGCGCCTACCGATGATCGCGCTCTCGCGCGAGATCGGCGATCTTTCGTTCAGCGACGCATTCAGCTGGGGCGCAGACGACGTGTTACCGCTATCGAGCGCGCGCGCGCTCTTGATGCGCTTGCGCATGCTGCCCCGCGAAACCCCGAGCCCGCCGCCAGCCGGGCGAGGCGCAGCGCTCGTCGCAGAGGCCGATCAGACACGGCGCACGGTCGTCGGCCGCGTGCTGCGCAACGCGGGTTACTCGGTGACCTTCGCCGTTACGCCGGAAGATGCGGCGGAGTACGCGTTGAAGTCGGAGCTCGCGCTCGCAGTGTTGAACAGCGAGCTCGCCGGTGACTATGCGAGCACCATCCACGCCGCGCGCGGCGCCGGGAGCAAAGCCAACTTTCTGCTCTGCGCCATGCCCCGCGATTTGAAGACGGTGCGTGCATCGCTCGATGGCTTGACGGGCGTCGGCGCGATCGACGCCTACGCGCCGCCGGAGAACGTGCTCTTCGCTTCCAACGAATTGAAAGGCGGAGCGGTCAACAACCGCCGCAGCCCACGCATTCTCTACGGCACGACGGTCGCGTTCCGTGGCGCCGGTCGCGAAAAGGACGACTACGGGTTTTCGTACAACATCAGCGAGGGCGGCCTATACGTGCGCACGCTCGCCCCGCCCGAAGACGACGAAGTTTGGGTCGAGCTCTGTCCGCCGCGCAGCGAGCGCCGCGTGCGCGTCGTGGGCAAGGTCGCCTGGCGCCGTCGCTTCAATCACAACGAGAACGCGACGGTGCCTCCGGGGTTCGGCTTGAGCATCATCGACGGCGCGAAGGGCGACATCGAGGCGTGGAATGCGGCATACGCCGCGATCTGTGAGGCCCTGGGCTGAGTCCGCTTACCGGAGGACTACGCCGAGCTGCGATCGCGAGCCGGCCATTTTTGAAGACGCGGCGGTAGCGTAGGCTCGGCCGCATGAAGATTTACACGCGCACCGGCGACGCGGGCGAAACCGGACTCTTCGGCGGCGACCGCGTGAGCAAGGACGACGCACGGGTCGAGGCGTACGGCACGATCGACGAAACCAATTCTTGTCTCGGCGTCGCGCGAGCGCTCGGTGTCTCAGCCAAGACCGACCAAGCGTTGCTGCGCATTCAGAGCGATCTGTTCACGGTCGGCGCAGAGCTTGCGTGCGTGCCCGGCAAGGAGGACAAGCTCAAGCTGAGCTTGGTCGGGCAGGCCGACATCACGCGGCTCGAGACTTGGATCGATGAAGCCGAGGCGCCGCTCGCCGCTTTGAAAAACTTCGTGCTGCCGGGGGGTTGCCCGGGCGCCGCAGAACTGCATCGCGCGCGCACGGTTTGCCGGCGCGCGGAACGCCGCACGCTCAGCGCCGGTCGGCTCTCGCCGATCCGGCCCGATGTCGTGATCTATCTCAACCGCTTGAGCGATCTCTTGTTCGTGCTCGCGCGTTACGAAAACCACGTCGCTGGCAGCCCGGATATTCCCTGGCTTGCGCGCTGAAAGGGGCAAAATGCCGCATCCTGACCGAGGATTCGTGCGCATCACCGAGTTTGAACTAGGATGCCGGCGTGGCGATTCTCAAGATTGCTCAGCTGGGCGAGCCCATCTTACGGCGTAAGGCCGATCTCATCGCTGTGCATGAAATTGGCTCCGAGCGCATCCAGCGCCTGATCGACGACATGATCGAGACCATGCACGACGCGGACGGCGCTGGGCTCGCTGCGCCACAAGTCTACGAGTCTTTGCAGTTGTGCGTGATCGAAGTGGACAAGAACCCGCGCTACCCGCAGTTCGAAAGTATCCCGCTCACCGTGCTGATCAACCCAATCATCACCCCGCTGGTCGGCGAGGGCGGGCACTTGGCACGCGAGGACAGCTTCCAAATGTACGAGGGTTGCCTGTCCGTTCCGGGTCTGCGCGGCCAAGTCACGCGGCCGCGCAAAGTGCGGGTAGAGGCGCTCGACCGCGCGGGCAAACCGCTCGATTTCGTGTGGCAGAGCTTTCGCGCCGTGGTCGTGCAGCACGAAACCGATCACCTGAACGGCACGCTGTACGTCGACCGCGCCGACCCGAAAACACTGACGTTTCTACGCGAGTACGAGCGAAACGTGCCGCTCGCCTCGCGCATCCTCGACCAGGGGAAAGCGGTACTCGGTTCATGAGGCTTGCTCCAGGCGATCTGATCGGCGGCAAATACCGGATCGTGCGGCTGATCGGCGATGGCGGCATGGGCACCGTGTACGAAGCGCACCATGAGCTCTTGGACACCCAGGTCGCGCTCAAGTTCCTGCATGCCGAGCTCGCCAAGCGTCCCGGACTGGGCTCGCGCTTTCTGCAAGAAGCGCGCGTCTCCGCGCGCATTCGCAGCGTGCACGTCACGCACGTGACGGACGTCGACCAAACGCCGGACGGCTCGCCGTATTTGGTGATGGAGCTGCTCCATGGTGAATCGCTGCAAACCGCGATGGAGCGGCGCGGCAAGTTTCCGGTCGAGCAGGCCATCGATTTTGCGCTGCAAATCTTGTCGGGTCTCGAATCCGCGCACCACCTCGGCGTGGTGCACCGCGATCTGAAGCCAGACAACGTGTTCATCGTACCGGCGACCGGCGGCCCGCTGCTCAAGCTGATCGATTTCGGGATCGCCAAGTTGCGCGCTGCCACCGAGTACCAAAAAGGGCTGACCAAGGCCGGCGCGATCATGGGCACGCCCGAGTACATGGCGCCCGAACAACTGTTCGCGGCCGAAAACGTCGATCATCGCGCGGATCTGTATTCGCTCGGCGTGATCCTGTTCGAAATGCTGTCGGGCAGGCGCCCTGCCGACGGCGACGAGGTCGACAGGATCGTCGCCGCGGTGGTCGCCGGCAACGTGTTGCACTTGCAAGATCTCGAACCCACTCTGCCACCGGGACTCGTGGCCGTGGTCGAACGCGCGCTGATGCCGGATCGCGAAGCGCGCTTCGCGAGTGCGCTCGAGATGCGCCTCGCGCTCGCGCCGTTCGCGGGTGCGCTCAGCCAAGCCGGACAGCTTGCCGCAGTGCAAGGCCCGGTGCCGCCCGGGTCGCATGCGCCGCCCGCATCGCACGCGGCGCCCGGGTCGCATGCCCTGCAGACCGGAGCGGCCCAGGTCTTCCAGGCCGAGCGCGCGGTGCCCAAGACCTTGCCGCCAGGCGAGCCGGAGTCCGCGATGCTCAACATCGAAGGGCGCACGCAAGAGGTCTCAGAAGAAGCGATGCGCGAAGCCATGCGCGCGAGCTCCACTTCCGGCTTTCCGCCGGCCAATTTCGGCTACCTGCCGACGGCTCCCGCGTACGGGCCACAGGTTGCGCCCGTGCGCCACCGGCGTTCACGCGCAGGGCTCTGGGTCGCGCTCACGCTGCTCGCGCTGCTGCTCGCCGGCGGTGCCGTGCTCGGCGCGGTCTTCTACCAACAGCACCAACCGAACACGGGCGAGCCGCCGCTGGTGGCCGATACGCCGCCTCCGCAAACCACGGTGAGCGCGCTCGTCGACACCGCCTCGACCGCGACGCTTCCGAACAACCCTGCCCCAACCATCGGAGTGACGCCGAGTCGGCCTCAGCCGAGTCCGCCCACAGGCCTACCTGGCACTCCGACCACGACCGCGACCAGCCCGCGCGCGGCGGATGCCGGTGCAGCTGCAGGAGTCGACGCGGGCCGTCCAAACAGCTTTCCGTTCCCCTTCCCGCTGCCGAGCACGATCCCGCCATTGCCGAGCACTTTCCCGCCTTTGCCGAAGACGTTTCCGACCGCATTCCCGACGGCCCTGCCCTCCGGTTTCCCGCAAATTCCTGGATTTCCCTTGGGCGCGCCGGCTCCCGCGGGCAGCGGCAAGTAGCGCGAGAACACACATCGGAAACAGGATTGAAAGGCGCTCGCCTTTTCCACGCGCTAGGCTCAGCCCGTGGCTACTTCCTCCGATGAATCCGACGACGTGCGCGCATTCGCGGCCTCGCTGCCCGAAAGCTACCGCCGAAATTTCGATCTGGTTGCGATCGGCGCGCACAGCAAGATAGCTCGCGAGCGCGAGTCGGCGCCGGCAAACGTGGGAAGTTTCTTTTCCAGTCGGGTGCCCGGCTCCGCCGTGTGCGTCGTGGCCGACGATCGACCCGGGCTGCTCGCCACGATCAGCGCCGCACTCGTGCTGTGTGGGCTCGATGTCATCGAAGCGGAAGCCTATACGCGCCGCGTCCCCGGCCGCACGAATGAAGCGGTGGACGTCTTTTGGGTCCGGCACGAAAAAGCGGAGGAGCGCAAGCTTCGCGTCAGCAAAGAAGAAATCGATCTGCTGCGCACGACGCTGATCGGTTTGCTCGAAGGCAAAGTCGATCGGCGGCGCGCCGACCCGAGCGTTCGGCCGCCGGCAACGCCGTCATCGTCCGAGACCGTCGTGCGCTTCATCGAAGGGCAAGACGGTGTCTTCAGCACGCTGGAGGTCGAAACGGGTGACCGCTCGGGCTTGCTCTTGGCATTGGCCCAGGCACTCTTCCAGCAGCGCGTGCAAATCGTCGGCTCCCAGGTGAAAACGACGGGCACGCGCGTGTACGACCGCTTCCACATCGTCGAGTTCGACGGCTCCCCGATCAGCTCGTCGCGGCGGCTCGACATTCAGGTGGCCGTGATTTCCGCGGTCGATCCGGTGGGCGAAGCGCAACCGGCTTCGGTTCAACCCTGATCCACCCGCGCTCGACGTTCACAAGAGCTCGAGAAAAGCCGCAAGATCTTCGATCTCACTCGGCGCCAGCGCGCTGAGACCCGCATCCGGCGGGGGCGACTGATGAAAGAAGCGCGTGCGATCGAAGCGAGCCTGCGCGAGCACGTCGCGGATCGTGTCGGCCGAGCCGTTCGTGAAGTGAGGCCACTTGGCGTATAGCCGGCGCAACGACGGCACGCGCGCGCCGAGCTCGTGCACGTAAGGCGTAACACCGGTCTTCTGATAGTCGGCGCTCGCCCACACGATCGGTCCTTCCTGCGAGAAGATCGCCTGCGGCCATTTCGCGAACGGGACGACGCTCTCGGTCACGTCGCTTTGCAAGCGCGCCGCGTGGCAACGCGCGCAGTGGTCGCGAAACAGCTCGGCTCCGCGCTGCTCGGCTGGGTCGAAGCCATGCCGGCCACTGACCGCCGGATTCATGGTGTGGGAAAATCCCATCAAAAACGTCATCAGCGCGCGGCGCAGGCTTTCGGGGCCGAGCTCCGCGTCGGTCACTCCGAGCGGCTCGAGCCACGGGAAATCGGACGTGTGCAGCGTAAACCACGGATCGGTGCCGTTGCCTTCACCCGCGACGCGGAATTCGTGATGCGAAACCGTCGCCAGATCCGGATCGAGCGCGCGCGAAAAATGCGGTCGATTGTTGAACAATCCGCGCAGCGGCTTAGTGGCGACGCGCACGTCGCCGCGGCCGGTGTGGTGCACGCGGCCGTCCACGTAGCCTTCGAAGTGACAGGTCTCGCACGTGAAGCGACTCCGCTTTCCCGCGCTCGAGTTGCTGGGCGCCATCAAGGTGGTGAAGAACAGCGCCTCGCCCAACCGCCCTTCGGCCGATGCCCGCGGCGTTCGTTCCGCCACAACGTGCCGCAGCTCGAGCGAGGCCTCCTGTGCGCGAGATGGCCGGCGCACGATCCAGGCATCGAGCAAAGGATCGGCAAAACCGAGCACGCCCGAAGCAAGCTCGATCGACGCGCTACTTCCGGGCACGAAGGGCAGCGTGGCCGTTTCGGGCGGCTCGGTTCCGTGAACGTCGAAGGCAAACGTCGCCGCACGATCGCTGCCATAACCAGAAACGAACAGCTTTGCGCGGGCGCCCTGCACGCTGAGCAGTGGCGCTTTGGGCGTCACCACTCCGAGCTCCGACACGTTGACGGACCAAAGCCGGCGCACCGGACCAACCTTGGGCAAGAGATATTGAAACACGAACGAGTCGATGTAGCCGAACGCGCCATCACTGCGATCGAGCGGGTGGTCCTCGACCCCGGTCAGTGACAGCAAGGCCTCTCCATCGGCGAGCGCGGCCGCCGAAAATCCCCAAATTGGGCCGTCATGGACGATGCGCGCGCGCTCCTCCAAAATCTCGCCGCGCGGCCCGAGCCGAAACACGATGAGCGCGTGGTCCAAAAGCACGTCCACGATCAGAAGGTCGCCCACGCGCGCGAGGGAAAGCGGACCGTGACCAACGAAGCGAGAATCCGGCGTGGCGGGTCGTCGATCGCTCGCACGCACGGTGAGCAGGCGACCGTCGCTGATGTCCAGCGCGTAGAGCGCGCCGGCAGGGCCGGCCGCGAGCGCGCGGAAACCGAAGACTTGCGGAATCTCCCGCACCTCGCGCCGGACCAAATGCCGACCATCGAAGCGAAACCGCTCGAGCTTGGCCGAGGTCTCCCCGGCAACCCAGCATTCCTCGGGCGCGGTCACCGCCAGCGAAATCGCCGAATTTGCCACGGGCACTCGCTCGAGCTCGTGCAGTTCGGCATCGAGCAAGACGAGCGCCGAGGCCCCGCGCAGCACACCCACGAAGTGCTGCGCGTCGAGGCGAGCGAGCGCATACGGATCCGTGCCATGCGTCAGATTCGCCGGTGCAAGCTGGGCAAAATCGGTGGCTCGGCGACGCTCGGCCTCGTACTCTGCGAGCCGCGCACGCGCGGTGTCGACCGGATCGACTGGCTCCGCACGAGCGCGATCGGCGGCTCGAGCCGCATTGCTCGCGCTTGGTCGCGAGAGCGCACGCCGTACACCAAAGGCACCGAGCACCCCACACGCGACGAGAGCGAGCGCACGCAGTCTGCGGTTCGTCGCACCGTGCCTTCGTTCGAACCAGCGCACGAGCGCAAGTTAGCGACCTTCTCGGCCTGAGACGACGGCATTCTCAAAGCGAGCCGAGGCGAGCAAAACGCCGACCCAGGGCTAGAACAAATCCCGCATTTTTCGCTGATTTGCAGGGCTGGGCGGGGTTTTCGTGCGTCGGCACGGACCCTGCTTAAGGCAAGCACCGTGAACAAAGCGCCCGCGAACCCGAACGAGACGATCCAAGCCCAAGTCGAGCAGCTGACCACCGAAGCCAAAAAGCTCACCGGTGTAGGTAAAGAAGCGCAGGCTCTCGACGTTTATCGCAAAGCTGCGGAGCTCATGCCCGGCGCACCCTGGCTGCAAAACCGGACCGCTGAGTTGGCGCGCAAGCTCAGGCAGCCTTCGATCGCCGCGCAATACTATCGCCGTGCGGGCGCCGCCTTCATCGGTGCTGGCTTTCCGAAGCGCGCACTGGGTCCACTGCGCAACGCCTGGACGCTACTGGTCGGCGCTTTGCCGGCCAACCCGAGCGCGTTCATCTCCATCACCTTGGATTTGGCGGAGCTGCAGCGAGAGCTCGGTTTTCCCGCCGACGGCGCGCTCTCGATCACCAGCGCGAACGAGGAGCTGCGAGCCGCCGGCTGCGTGGAACGAGCGCCCGCGCTCTCCGAATTGGCCCATCACCGGGATGACGAGCCGCTCCG
>Ga0068855_100002855_pt1 | contig 21227 bp, 20 predicted proteins | sample KBSCornC52_FD_66592 | JGI IMG/M metagenome (GOLD analysis project Ga0068855, IMG submission 66592) | Corn rhizosphere microbial communities from Kellogg Biological Station, Michigan, USA - KBS Corn C5-2 | ecosystem: Host-associated > Plants > Roots > Rhizosphere > Soil ...
CGCGAACGCGGCGAGCGTGAGCGCGCCGAACAACAGCGCCAGCCCGCCGCCGATGTGGGTGATCGCGAGCAGGCGGCGTTCCATCGTCTTGAGGCGCTCGCGCACGATCGCTTCGTTGGCTTCGGCATGGTAGACAAACAGGCGTGGCAGGTAGAACAGGCCGGCGAACCAGGTCACGACGAAGATGATGTGGAACGCCTTCAGCCAGAGCATGGGTCGCCTGTTCGCGAGCGGGGTGGTGGAACGGCATTATGCAGCGATGGCGCTCGCGCGACGCGTGGCGGTCGCGCCTTGACCACCACCACGGACACGTCTATAAGCCTGCACCTCGCATATGCGGCGCGAACGGCGCTCGACCATGTCTCCGATTCCATCCCTGGTCATCCGCCGCCACGATCCGGCGCAGCAGCGCCGCGTGCGCCTGCTGATCGGCGCGATGTGGCTGGGATCCCTGCTGATCGTCGCGGGTCTGGTCGCGATCCTGGCGTCCCGCTCGTCCGGCCCGAACCATGCGGCCGAGCTCGAGGTGGCGCTGAAGGAAGGCGACGCCCTGAAGACGCGCGTGGCGATGCTGACGCGCTCGGAGCAGGTCGCAAAATCCGCGTTGGCGGACGTGCAGCAGACCCTGCGCGACCGCGAGGAGGAAATCGACGGCTTGCGCGCGGACCTGGCGTTCTACGGGCGCCTGGTCGGCGGCAACAAGCGCGAAGGCCTCGCCGTGCATGCGCTGCAGGTCGAGGCCGTGAAGGGCTCGCAGGCATGGAATTTCACCGCGACCCTGACCCAGAACTTCAAGCGTGGCGAGGAGATCAAGGGGCGCCTCGTGCTCAGCGTCGAGGGAGTCGCGGCCGGAAAACTGCAGACGCTCGACTGGAGCGCGCTCAGCCAGGGCCAGGGATCGTCCGGAATCGAGTACGGCTTCAAGTATTTCCAGCAGGTCAGCGGTACCATCATGCTCCCCGCTGGGTTTGCGGCAAATCGCGTGATCGTCCGTGCTGAGGGCGAGGGTGGTCGCGTCGAGCAGGAGTTTTCCTGGAAGGATGCCATCAAGGGAGAGGAGAGCGACAATGTTCCGCAGTGAAAAGCGCAACGACCGCACGGTCGCGGCGATCAATACCCTGATCGCGGCCGGAACGATCATCCGCGGCGACGTCCACTTCACCGGTGGTCTCCATCTCGAGGGCGTGATCGAGGGTTCGATCGCGGCCGAGGGCGCGGATGCCGTACTGACGCTGAGCGACAAGGGCCGCGTCGTGGGCGAAGTGCATGTCTCCAATGCGGTCGTCAACGGCACGGTCAATGGCGACATCTACGCGGCCGAACGCCTCGAACTCGCCGGCAACGCGCGCGTCGCCGGCAACGTGCACTACAAGGTGCTGGAGATGGCCGCCGGCGCGCAGGTCAACGGCAAGATGCTCTACCAGGCGGACCCGCCGCGCCAGTTGCCGTCGCCGGCGAGTGCCGACGTCGACGTCGACGTCGAGCCCGCGCATGCGTGACGGCTTGAAAACGGCCCTGCGCGCACCGATCTGCGGGGTATGACGGCGGCCCCACGACGATGAACGAAACGCATACCCCGAGCTACCTCGATGCCGACTCCGCGCCGCTGGTGTTCACCGGCGCCGCAGCGGGCAAGGTGCGCGAACTGATCGCCGAGGAAGGCAATCCGGAACTGAAGCTGCGCGTCTACATCAGCGGCGGCGGTTGCTCCGGCTTCCAGTACGGCTTCACGTTCGACGAGGCGCGCGCCGAGGACGACTTCGCGGTCGACAAGGATGGTGTGACCCTGCTGGTCGATCCGCTCAGCTTGCAGTATCTGGCCGGTGCCGAGATCGACTATTCCGAGTCCCTGACCGGCGCGCAGTTCGTGATCCGCAATCCGAATGCGAAGACGACCTGCGGATGCGGGTCCTCGTTCACGGTCTGAGCGTCCCGCAGTGAACATCTTCTCCGGGCTCGAACTGGAGCGGAACGCCGAGCTGCGCGATGACGCGCAGTGGGCGGACGCACAGCATGCCGATGCGCGTGCGCGCTTCCTGCTGCTTGGCGCGGAAGCGGCGGGTGGACGCCGTGCCTTGTGGGAACCGCAAGGTGGCGCCTTGCGCCTGCTCGATGCGGACGAGCGCCGCTCGCGCCTGGCACCCACCATCGCGACCTACCTCGGTGCCGACGAAGCCGGCCCACTGTTCGCGTTGCAGGTCGACGCCGACGAGGAAGCGCGCATCGCCGCCGAACTCGCCGCCGACTACATCGACCTGCGCAGCGCCGGCACGCGCCTGCCGGCTTTCCAGAGCGGCCTGTTCGCCTACGCGCGTGCGCTCGCGCACTGGCAGGCACGCACGCGCTGGTGCAGTGCATGCGGTTCGCCGCTCGACCTCGTCGCACTCGGTCATCGCGCCAAGTGCACCGGCGCGGGATGTGCGCTCGAGCATTTCCCGCGCGTCGACCCGGCGATGATCGTGATCGTCAACTGGCAGGACCGCTGCCTGCTCGGCCGGCAGGCGACATGGGGCGAGAACCGCTGGTCGACCCTCGCCGGGTTCGTCGAACCGGGCGAATCGCTCGAGGACGCGGTGCGCCGCGAAGTGCACGAGGAAGCCGGCGTGCGCGTCGGCGCCTGCACCTACCACTCCTCGCAACCGTGGCCGTTCCCGTCGTCGCTGATGCTCGGCTTCTGCGCCGAAGCGCTCGACCCGGCGATCCGCGTCGGTTGCGAACTCAGCGACGCGCGCTGGTTCAGCGCGACGGAGATCATCGACGGCCTCGCCGCCGGCAGCCTCGTGCTGCCGCCGAAACTTTCGGTTTCGCACGAGCTGATCGCGCACTGGCTGCGCGCGCACGCCGGCGTCGAACTCGGCGAGCTGGTCGCGAACGACGCCTGGGCCGCGCCGCGCACCTGAGCGCGCCCGCGAACAGCCGCGACAGCGAAGGGAAATCATCCGCCGCCTGCACACGCCCGGGGCATCGCGTCCGCTAGAATGCGCGCAACGCCTCGCACATCGCATGACGGTTTCCATGGCCCAGACCCTGCTCGCGATCCTGCTCGTCCTCGCCGGCGGCTACGCATTGCCCGACCTCGCGCGCTGGCGTGATTTTTCCTGGTTGCAGGTGTGGACCGCGCAATGGACGCGCGCGAGCGGCGACGCGGCGCGCCCGCGATTCGCCGCCGCCCTGATGCCGTTGCTGTTGTTCGTGCTGTGCTCGCTGATCCAGTTCGTGCTCGCGCACGTGCTGTTCGGCCTGCCCGCATTCGCGTTCGGCGTCGCCGTGCTGTACTACTGCTGGGGGCCGCGCGACCTCGATGCCGACATCGAGGCGGTATTGAAGGCGCCCGACAGCGACCGGCGCCTCTCCGCGGTGCAGGCATTGCGACCCGACGCATCCAGCGCGCCGCTTGCGTTCGAATCCGCCGCGCTCGTCGAAGCGACGTTCTCCGCGGCGCTGTCGCGCTGGTTCGGCGTGCTGTTCTGGTTCGTCGTGCTCGGTCCCGCCGGTGCGCTCGGCTACCGCGTCGTGCAGCTGATGGCGCGCAACCCCGCATTCAATGACGGCATCGACGCCACCCAGCGCGACACCCTCGAACGCACCGCACGCATCCTCGACTGGGCGCCCGCGCACCTCGTCGCGCTGACCCTCGCTCTCGTCTCCGATTTCGACGCGGTGATCGCGACCTGGCGCAACTACCATGCCGCGCACGGCAACGGCTATTTCACGCTCGACCTCGGCTTCCTCGGCGCGCTCGCCAAGGCCGGCATCGACGCCGATGTCGAAGCCGGCGATGGCTACGCGACCGACGTCAGCAATCCGCTGGTCGAACTCGCCGACGCGCAGAAGGTGCTGCGGCGCATCCTGGTCGGCTGGCTCGCCCTGATCGCATTGGTGGCGTTGATCGTCCTGACCCATTGAGCGCGGCAGCTCGTTGCGACAGCCGACCCACGTCCCCGTTGGTTCGTGCCGCATCCCTGCGGGTGGCGGGGCTGGGACTCAGCGGTCGGCCAGCACGTGGGCGAGCACGTCGTGTGCCGCATGCGGTCTGCCGAGTGCCAGCGCGCGTGCGCCGAGCGCGGCGAGGCGCGCCGGATTCGCGACGAGTTCGCGCACGCGGTAGTCGAGCGCGATCGCGTCGACGGCCTTGAGTGCGGCACCCTGTTCGAGCAGGTAGTCGCAGTTGCGCTCTTCCTGGCCCGGGATCGGCGCGTGCACGATCATCGGCCTGCCGAGCGCGAGGCATTCGGACGTGGTCAGGCCGCCGGGTTTGGTGACGACGAGGTCGCACGCGCTCATGAGGCGCTCGACGCACTCGGTGAACCCCTGTGCGACGAGCCGGCCCGGATGCGCCTGCGCGAGTGCCTGCAGGCGCTCGAGCGCCTTCGCGTTGCGTCCGGCGAGCGCGACGAGCTGAAAATCCGCCTCGATCGCGAGCAGGCGCGCGGCGACCTCGTCGAGTCCGCCGAGGCCGGCGCCACCGCCCATCAGCAGGATCGCGCGGCGTGCCGGATCGAGACCGAATTCGCGCGCGCACGCGTCGCGCTCGTGCGCCTGCGCGAACGCGGGCATGATCGGTATGCCGGTCACGCGGATGCGCGCGGCATCGAGTCCGCGCGCGTGCATGCGGAACGCGACCTCGTCGCTCGCCGCGAACCAGCCGGCCATGCCCGGCACCACCCACATGCCGTGCAGGTCGAAGTCGGTGACGACGACGTGCACGGGGCAGGCGAGGCGGCCGCGGCTGCGTTCGCGCATCAGCAGTTCGGCCGGCAGGAAATGCGTGCACACCACCGCGTCGGGTTCGAAGCGGGCGATCGCGCGGAGCAGGTCACGCGTGTTGAGGCGTTCGATCGCGCGGCGCAGGCGCGCCGCCGGCGCGTTCGGCGGCGTGCGGTCCATGATCCGGTACAACATCGACCAGGTCGCCGGCGAATGTTCGACGAGCTTGAGGTAGAGGTCGGTATAGAGCGCGCGGAACGCCGGCGACACGTGGTCCATCACGTCGAGGTGCAGCGCCTCGATGCCGGCCATGCCGGTCGCCGCGACGCGCAGTGCTTCGGCCGCGCGCACGTGCCCGGCACCGGCGGACACGCTGAGCAGCAGCAGGCGCCGAGGCGAAGCGCTCAAGCCCAGTCTCCGCGCAGTTCGCGCACGCGCTGTTCGAGCAGTGCAGCGCTTGCTGCATCGGCCGGCACCGGTGCGGCCGCGGCGAGGCCGATGCGCGAGCGGAAGCGGCGCGGCAGGCGCGAGCGGCCGAGCGCCGAATCACGGCGGCTGAACACCGAACCCCACAGGCCGCGCAACGCGAGCGGGATCACCGGCACCGCGCGCCGCGCGAGGATCTGTTCGACGCCGGGGCGGAACGTGTCGATGCTGCCATCGCGCGTGAGGCCGCCCTCGGGGAAGATGCATACGAGCTCGCCGTCGGCGAGCGCACGGTCGACGTCGTCGAACGCGCGTTCGAGCAGGGCCGGGTCCTCCTTGCGCCCGGCGATCGGGATCGCCTTCGCGGTGCGGAAGATGAAGCGCAGGACCGGGATGTTGAAGATCTTGTAGTACATGACGAAGCGCACCGGACGGCGCACGCAGCCGCCGATGATGAGCGCGTCCATGAAGCTGACGTGGTTGCAGACGAGCAGCGCGGCGCCTTCGTCGGGTATCCGCTCGAGACCCTCGACCTTGATGCGGTACAGCGTGTTGACCAGGATCCACGACAGGAACCGCATGAGGAATTCCGGCACCAGCGTGTAGATGTAGATCGCGACGAGCGCGTTCAGCACCGCGGTGACCAGCAGGATCTGCGGGATCGACAGGCCGAGCGCCGACAGGCCGAGGCCGAACGCCGCGGCGCCTACGATGAACAACGCGTTGACGATGTTGTTGCCCGCGATCACGCGCGACAGCTCGCTGCGCTCGGCACGACTCTGCACCAGCGCGAACAGCGGCACGATGTAGAAGCCGGCGAACATCCCGACCAGCACGAAGTCGAGTGCGATGCGCCAGCCACCCGGCGCGGCGAGGAAGGCGAGCGCGGTCAGGTCGTGCAGGCCCGTCGCGGCCGGGCGCGCGAAATACAGGTCGAGGCCGAATACGGTCAGGCCAATCGAGCCGAACGGCACCAGGCCGATCTCGACCTTGTGGCCGGACAGTCGCTCGCACAGCAGCGAGCCGACGCCGACGCCGACCGAGAACAGGGCGAGCACGAAGATCTGCACCGACTCGGTGCCGCCGAGGAACAGCTTGGTGTAGTTCGGCAGCTGCATCGTGAACACGCCGCCGAAGAACCAGAACCAGGAAATGCCGAGCACCGAATTGAACACGGTGCGGTTCTTCGTCACGAAGCCGAGCACGCGCCAGGTTTCGGTGAACGGATTCCAGTTGAAGCGCAGCTCGGGAGCGGTCGCCGGCGCGGGCGGAATCGAACGACTCGTGAGGTACCCGAACAGCGCGACGGCGATCACCAGCAGCGACGCCGGCAGCGGCCCGCTCGCCATCGCCACGCCGCCGGCGATCATGCCGACCAGCACCGCGAGCGAAGTGCCCATCTCGACCAGGCCGTTGCCGCCAACCAGTTCGTCCGGTTTCAGCGCCTGCGGCAGGATCGCGTACTTGATCGGGCCGAACACGGTCGAGTGCAGGCCCATCAGGAACAGCACGCCGAGCAGCAGCGGGATGCTCTTCAGGAAAAAGCCGGCGGCGGCGAGCGTCATCGCCGCGATCTCGAACAGCTTGACCCAGCGGATGATGCGCGTCTTCTCGTATTTCTCGGCGAGCTGCCCGGCGCTGGCCGAGAACAGGAAGAACGGCAGGATGAACAGCGCCGGAGCGACGTTCGAGTAGAACCCGACCGCATGCTCGTCGAGTCCCATGTGGTAGCCGACCAGCACGACCAGCGCATTGCGGAACGCATTGTCGTTGAATGCGCCGAGCGACTGGGTCGCGAAGAACGGGGCGAAACGGCGGCTGCCGAGCAGGGTGAACTGGCTGTGGCCGGACATGGAGACGCTCGCGGTCGAGGTGCGGCGAATCTAGCAGAATGCCATGGCCGCGCTTGTCGGCCGTCGGGAACTTCCGCGGCGGCGGCGGGGTCGCAGCGGCGCTGCCCGCGAGCGGCTAGACTTGCATGTTTCCAGCACGCCCCAGGCCCGGATCCCGCCCATGAAACCTTTCCGTCTTTCGGCGCTCGCGTTCGCATGGTCGTTCGCCGCTGCCGGTATCGCCGCGGCCGCAGGCGAGCCGAACCTGCAGCCAGTGCCGGTACCCGACCTGTCGAAATTCCCGCAGGCGACCGCGGACCAGTTGCGCAAGGAGCGCGCGAGTTTCGACAACGTCAGCAAGAACGTCAGCGGCGATGCGCTGGTGGAAACCTATTCCCTGCTCGCCTCGGTCTATGCGCGCGCGGGACTCTACGCCGAGGCAGCGGTCGCGCTCGAGGATGCCGCGCGGCTCGCGCCGGACAACGGCATCTGGCCGTATGCGCAGGGCGTCGTCGCGCACATGCAGAAGCGTGACGAGGATGCGCGTGGATTTTTCACGCGCGCGTTCTCGCTCAGCCCGGACTACCTGCCGGTGCGCGTCGCGATGGTCAACCTGCGCATCCAGGCCGGCGATCTCGCCAGTGCACGCAACCTGCTGACCGAGTATACGCCGCGCCACCCCGGCGTCGCGGTGCCGTTCGCCCTGCTCGGCGACATCGCACTGCGCGACAAGCGACCCGCCGACGCGATCGACGCGCTCAATACGGCGCTCAAGCTCGACCCGAAGGCGACGAAGCTCTATGCGCAGCTCGCCGACGCCTACGAAGGCAGCGGCAACGCGAAGGCCGCCGCCGACGCGCGCGCGAAGGCGGGCGACGGCATGCCGGCGCTGGCCGATCCGATCGGACTGCGCTTCAGCGGGCCGGCACAGCCGGCAGCTGCGGCCGCACCGGTCGACCCGCTGCTGCAGGCGAGCAGCGAGGCCAGCATGGCGCTCGCGGCGCGCCAGTACGACAAGGCGCGGCAACTGACCGACTCGGCACTGCATCTGAGCCCGAACGATCCGACCCTGCTCGCGCTGTACGCGCGCATCGAGGCGGCCTCGGGCAATCTCGCGCAGGCGCGCTCGCGCGCCGACGCCGCGGTCGCGGCCGGCCCGGACAACGCAGTCGCCTGGCTCAACCAGGGCATCGTGCTGGAGATGAACAACGACGACAACGGTGCGCAGCGCGCCTACGACAAGGCGATCTCGCTCGAGCCCAAGCTCGTCGAGCCGCGTATCCGCCGCGGCAACTTCCTGATGCGTGCGGGTCGCTATGACGATGCCGCGGGCGCGTATCGCGCGGTGATCGCGAACGATGCGAAGGACACGGCCGGCTGGGTGCACCTCGTCGCGGCCGAGGTCGCTGCGGGAAAGTGCGCGCCCGTGCTCAAGGACATCAACTCCGCCCTGGCGAAGGATTCGAAGAACGGTTTCCTGCTGCAGTTGTTCGTGCGCCTCGCCAGCACCTGCGGCTCGGTCGGCGCAGACGAGCGCAAGATGGCGCTCGACTACGCGCAGGCGATGTACCAGCAGGTCGATGCCGCGCCGGTCGGCGAGGCGTACGCGCTCGCGCTCGCCGCGAACGGGCGCTGGGACGATGCCGTCAAGACGCAGCAGGCGGCGATGTTCGTGCTGCTGAAGAACAACAAGAAGGACGAGATCGGCGACTACCGCGAATTCATGCAGGCGTTCCAGGCGCACAAGCTGCCGGATCGTCCGTGGCCGCCGGGCCACGTGTTGTTCCACCCGCAGCGCGCGGCGCCGGATCCGAAGCCTGCGGCTGCAGCCGCGCCGCGCAAGTAGCGCGGATCGAGATGCAGGGCGGGTCGCGCGCGAAGCGCGAGTCCCGCCGCCATCGCTCAGCGCCGCAGTGCGCGATGCCCGATGTCGCGGCGCCAGAACGCGCCCTCGAAACGGATCGCGCGCGCGCGTGCATAGGCGCGTTCGCGCGCGACGCCAAGATCCTCGCCGATGGCGCATACCGCGAGCACGCGTCCGCCGGCGCTGACGACCGCTCCCTGCGCATCGAGCGCGGTACCGGCGTGGAATACCTTCACGCCGTCGGCGTCGCCGGCATCGAGCCCTTCGATGACGTCTCCGCTGCGCACCTTGCCGGGGTAGCCCGCGGCGGCGACGACCACGCCGAGCGCGGGGCGCGGGTCCCAGCTCGCCTCGACGCGATCGAGGCGCCCGTCGAGCGCATCCTCGACGAGGTCGACGAGGTCGGACTTCAGGCGCAGCAGGATCGGTTGCGCCTCCGGGTCGCCGAGGCGCGCGTTGAACTCGATCACCTTCGGCGCTCCGCTGCGGTCGATCATCAGCCCGACGTAGAGAAAGCCGATGAAGGGCGCGCCTTCCGCGGCCATGCTCGCGATCGTCGGATGGACGATCTCGTCGAGCACGCGCCGCTCGACCGCGGCGGTGACCACCGGCGCCGGCGAGTACGCACCCATGCCGCCGGTATTCGGCCCGAGATCGCCTTCGTCGCGGCGCTTGTGGTCCTGGCTCGTCGCGAGCGGCAGCACGTTGCGACCGTCGCTGAGCACGATGTAGCTCGCTTCCTCGCCTTCGAGGAATTCCTCGATGACGACGCGCGCAGAGGCGTCGCCGAACGTGCGCGCACCGAGCATGTCGTGCAGCGCCTGCTCGGCATCGGCGAGGGTCAGGGCGACCACGACGCCCTTGCCGGCGGCGAGGCCATCGGCCTTGATCACGATCGGAGCGCCGTGCCTGCGCACGTAGGCGAGCGCGGGGTCGACCTCGGTGAACACCGCGTAGCGCGCGCTCGGGATGTTGTGGCGGGCGAGGAAATCCTTCGCGAACGCCTTCGAACTTTCCAGCTGCGCGGCGACCCGGCTCGCGCCGAAGCAGCGCAATCCGGCCGCGCGGAAGCGATCGCTGACCCCGGCGGCGAGCGCGGCTTCGGGGCCGACCACGGTCAGCGCGATGCCTTCCGCGGTGGCCAGCGCGAGCAGGCCGTCGACGTCGGTGACCGCGACGTCGGCATTGCGCATGCCCGGCTCGCGCGCGGTGCCCGCATTGCCGGGCGCGACGACGACCTCGGAAACCCGCGGCGACTGCTTGAGTTTCCACGCGAGTGCATGTTCGCGTCCGCCGGAGCCGATGACGAGGATTTTCATGGGAAGGCCGCGTTTGGTGATTCGTGATCGTCATCCGAGGCAGGGACTGCCCGGAACCCGGTTGCGACGGACGGCGATACGAGCACTTCCGTCATCGACGCTGCGCGTCAATGACGGAAATGCCGGACGCCAGTGAACACCATCGCCATGCCATGCTCGTCGGCCGCGGCGATGACTTCGGCGTCGCGCATCGAGCCGCCCGGCTGGATCACCGCGCGGATGCCGGCTTCGGCCGCCGCGTCGATGCCGTCGCGGAACGGGAAGAAGGCATCCGAGGCCATCACGCTGCCGCTGACCTCGAGCTTCGCCTCGGCGGCTTTCAATGCTGCGATCTTCGCGCTGACGACGCGGCTCATCTGGCCCGCACCGATGCCGATCGTGCGGCCGCCGCGCGTGTACACGATCGCGTTCGACTTGACGAACATCGCGACGTGCCAGGCGAACAGCAGGTCGTGCAGTTCGGCGGCATCGGGCTTGCGCCGAGAGACGACCTTGAGGTCGGACAGCAGCAGGGTGTCGCGATCGGCGTCCTGCACCAGCAGGCCGCCCGCGATGCGCTTGTAGTCGTAGACCGGTGCCTGCGCCTCGGTCCATTCGCCGACGCTGAGCACGCGCACGTTCGGCTTCGCGGCGATCGCGGCGATCGCGGCCGGCTCGAAGTCCGGCGCGACGACGACCTCGACGAACTGGCGCTCGATGATCTGCTTCGCGGTCGCGGCGTCGAGACGATGGTTGAATGCGATGATGCCGCCGAACGCCGAGACCGGATCGCAGGCATAGGCGCGCTCGTAGGCCTCGCCGAGGTTCGCGCCGAGCGCGACGCCGCACGGGTTCGCATGCTTGACGATCACGCACGCGGGCGTCTTCTGGAACGCCTTCACGCATTCGAGCGCGGCATCCGCGTCGGCGATGTTGTTGTACGACAGCTCCTTGCCGGCCAGCACGCGCGCGCCGGCGACGGTGCCGGGCGGCAAGTTGCGTTCGACGTACAGTGCGGCGTCCTGATGCGGGTTCTCGCCGTAGCGCAGGCTCTGCTTGCGCTCGAACGCGAGACGCAGGCTCGGCGGGAATGCCTCGGGCTTCTCCGAATCGGTGCGCATGCCGAGCCAGTTCGCGATCAGGCCGTCGTAGCGCGCGGTGTGTGCGTAGGCGGCGGCGGCGAGACGACGCCGCAGCGCGAGACGGGTACCACCGTGCGCGAGCGACTCGAGCACTTCGGCATAGTCGGACGGGTCGACCACGACCGCGACGTGCTCGTGGTTCTTGGCCGCAGCGCGCAGCATCGCCGGTCCGCCGATGTCGATGTTTTCGATCGCCTCGCCCATGCTGCAGTCGGGTTCCGCGGTGATCTGCTCGAACGGGTACAGGTTCACCACCAGCAGGTCGATCGGCGCGATGCCGTGCTCGGCCATCACCGCATCGTCGGTACCGCGTCGCCCGAGCAGGCCGCCGTGCACCGCCGGGTGCAGGGTCTTGACCCGACCGTCCATGATCTCCGGGAAGCCGGTCATGCTGCTGACGTCGGCGACCTGCAGGCCGGCTTCGCGCAGCGCCTTCGCGGTGCCGCCGGTCGAGACCAGCGCGATGCCGAGGGAATCCAGGCCGCGCGCAAGATCGATCAGGCCGGACTTGTCGGAGACGCTGAGCAGGGCACGGCGAACCGGTACCAGGGTGGCATCGAACATGGGGGACTCATCCCGGGGCAAGCCCGTGATTATAGCGGTGCGACCGCCCCGCGCGGCAGGTGGGTGCGGGACCGCCGACAGCGGCCCGGGTCAGTCCGCGAGACCGTACTGTTGCAGCTTCTTGCGCAGGGTCGCGCGGTTGATGCCGAGCGCCACGGCCGCGCGGCTCTGGTTGCCGCCGTACCACGCCATGACTTCGCGCAGCAGCGGCGACTCGACTTCGCGCATCACGAGCGCGTGCAGGCCTTCGCCAGGTTCCGACTCGACGTCGGCCAGGTAGCGGCGCACCGCGCGGACGACGCAGTCGCGCAGGGCGGGTTGCAACGAAGTTTCGTGTGCGCCTTCGGCACGCAACGGGATGGCGGCATTCACAACGATCTGGCCCTTCTCGGCGAGCGTTCTTCCATGGGGGCCGACGGGCGATCGCAAGCGCACGCCGGGGGACGATCTTAGCGCCGAGTCCGCGCCTTGATAAGTCCCTCGCCATGAATTTTCATCGATCGCGATCGCTTCGCGGCCAGATGCCTTCGGCCATCGGCACTTGCGTCATCTATCTCAGCGCGCGCTGAGAAGGGTGCTTCATCTTGTCGTCGCGGATGTCACTCGAACTTGAATTCGAAGGCAACCGCATTGCGGCCCGGATCGGCGACCTCGAACACGAGAGAGGTGCTGGTGCCTGCGGCCAGTCCTGCGCCGAGCGCGCGCGTGTCGCCGAGGTATTCGCGTGGCTGGAAGCGGCGCATCGCGATGCGCTTCTCGTCGAGGTCGGACAAGGTGATCTCGACGGTCGGGAATGCCTGCACGAAGGAGGCATCGTTGCGCAGCGTCGCGGAGATGATCAGCGCGCCCGGTACCGAAGGATGCGGGCGGATGTCGCGCGACAGCAGCTGCAGGGTCGACGCGTCATGGCGCAGCGGCAGGCTGCAGCCGAGACGCTCGCACAACGGCGTCAGCCATGCGCGCGCGCGCGCATCGTCGATCCAGCGCGCCTGTTCGGCCCACGCGATTTCGCCGGCGAGGCCGATCAGCAGCAGCGCGCAACCGGCCAGCCACGGCCAGTCACTGCGCTGGCGCGCGCGCCTGCGGCGTTTCGCGAACGCCGGCAACGACGAGCGCTCGGCGGCGCGCGCGCGATCGGTGGCCTCGGCGAACAGCGACGCCTGCGCCGGGTTCGGGCGGAACACCGGCAGGTCGAGCTGCGGCGGGGCGCTACGCGACGGATGCGCCTCGATCCGTTCGATCGGTTCGGGCGGCAACTGCAGGTTCAGCGTGCGCAACGCATCGAATACCGCCGCGCAATGGCCGCAACGCACGCTGCCGTGCGCCGCCGCGAGATCGGCGCCATCGACCTTGTAGATCGTCAGGCATTCGGGGCATTGCGTGTACATCGGCGCATCATGCAACGGAATCGAGGAATTCTAGCGTGCGCGCGATCACGTCGCGCGGCCCCCATCGGCTCAGTCTTCGCCGGCGTCCATCGGCAGGGCGGGGATGCTGGCCCAGGTCAGCGTGTGCGGATCGAAGTCGGCGAGCAGGGTCGGCTTGACGACGTTGAAGTAGGGCGACACGTCGAAGTCGCGCGGCACGTACAGGCGCGAATCGCGGATATGCAGGATCTCGCGCACCTGCTCGCGACCGGCTTCGCCCTTGCTGCGCGCGACCTCGATGTCCGGCAGCACCGGATAGCGGATCGAATCGAACGCAGCCGCGATCAGCGACGAACAGATCGCACTGGTGGGTTCGCCACCGCCGAACGCGAGCAGGTGACGGCGATAGCGCTCCGGTACCGGCGGCGGGTGCACGAGGAAGCGTGCGAGGTCGAACACGTTGCGCAGGTTGTACTGCTGGCCGAGCCGGCTGATCGCATACGACAGCAGGGTGTCGACGTCATCGTCGGAAAGACCGACCGGGCGGCAGATGCGCGTGTGCATCTGCGCGTAGCGCTCGACCGGCACCGCGCGGACGCCGTCGTTGACGTCGGCTTCGATCAGCAGCGGCGTGTCGTCGTCGCGCGTCGCCGACAGCGCGTCGCCGATATACAGTGCCGCATGCGACCAGGTCGACTGGGTGATCGTGCGGATCGCCGTCGAAAAGCGACTGGTGCCCTCGACCAGCAGCACGTCCCCCTTGCGCAGCGTCGCCGCGAGCAGGCCGGGTCGACTGGTCGCGACATGCAGGCCCGCGCGCGGGCGGGCGAGATAGCGTGCGAGCCGGTGGCCGAGCCATTGCAGCGGACCCACGATCACCTCTTGGTCGAAGCGGAATCGCGACAGTCTAGCGCGGGTGCGGAATGCGGGCGGGAGCGCTTGTCGGAAGCTGCGGGCTGCGTGCCGGATGGCACGCGCGATTTCAGGCGCGCCGGCGACCGGAGATGCGCACCCAATCCTCGCGCGTCGCGACGACGAGATCCTCGAACCACTCTGCGTAGCGTTCGAGCAGATCCGGTGCCTGGCCCTGCAGGATGCCCGACAGCGCGAACGGCGCACCCGGTTTCGCGCACTGCGCGAAGCGCGGCGCGAGTTCGGCGAGCGGGCCGGCGAGGATGTTGGCAACGAACACGTCCGCGGGTGCGTGCACGAACTCGTCGGGCAGGTACAGCGCGAGACGATCGGCGACGTCGTTGCGTTCGGCATTGTCCCGGCTCGCGAGGATTGCCTGCGGATCGTTGTCGATGCCGTCGACGCGCGCGGCGCCGAGTTTCAGGGCGGCGATCGCGAGCACGCCCGAGCCGCAGCCGTAGTCGATCACGTGCGTGCCGGCGAGGTCGAGGCCGTCGAGCCATTCGAGGCAGAGTGCGGTGGTCGGGTGGGTGCCGGTGCCGAACGCGAGGCCGGGATCGAGGCGCACGATGACGGCGTCCGCGTCGTTTTCGGGCGGTTCGATGTTCGACGGGTAGATCCACAGGCGCCGACCGAAACGCATCGGCTTGAACTGGTCCATCCAGACGCGCGTCCAGTCCTGGTCCTCGACCTCGCGGAAGCGCACCTGCGCCGGCTCGATCTCGGGCAGCAGCTCGGCCAGCACATGCAGCAGGCCAGCGCGATCCGCGTCGGCGTCGAACAGCGCCGACAACGCGATCTCGCCCCATACCGGCGTCTCGCCGACGCCGGGTTCGAGGATCGCGCGCTCGTTCGGCGTGTCGGCGTCCGCGTCGAGCAGGGTCACCGCGAGTGCGCCGGTTTCCTCCAGCGCGAGTTCGATGCGTTCCTGGTCGCAGGCGCGAATGGTCAGGGAGACTTCGAGGAAAGGCATCGGAGCAGCACTCGATCAGCGCGTGAAAATTCTTACTGTGAATGCCCATGCGAGCGCGCCGAGCATGGCCCGAGCCGTGCTGCAGCAGGCGGTGTACCAAAGGCCCGGGACATCCGATCTTCCTTGCATTTCGAGCCAGCGCTGGAACAGCCACGCCGGAAGCGCGAGCAGCAGGAACGATCGTACGAACGCGTTGCCGAAGCGCGACATGCCGATCAGCCGATCCCGATCGCCTTTTCCTTCGCCTCGGCCATGCGCTTCTCGAGGTAGTGGATGTTCTGGCCGCCGGCCTGGAAGCCGCCGTCGTTCATGATGCGCTGCTGCAGCGGGACATTCGTCTTGATGCCTTCGACGACCATCTCCGACAACGCGATGCGCATGCGCGCGATCGCGGTCGCACGGTCGCGGCCGTGCACGATGAGCTTGCCGATCATCGAGTCGTAGTTCGGCGGGATGCGGTAGCCGTCGTAGACGTGCGTGTCGACGCGCACGCCGGGACCGCCCGGGCATTCGAAGCGCTTGACCAGGCCCGGGCTCGGCATGAACGTGTCCGGATCCTCGGCATTGATGCGGCATTCGATCGCGTGGCCGTCGAGCACGATGTCTTCCTGGCGGATCGTGAGCTTCTCGCCCGCGGCGATCAGCAACTGCTCGCGCACGAGATCGATGCCGGTGATGAGTTCGGTCACCGGATGCTCGACCTGGATGCGCGTGTTCATCTCGATGAAGTAGAAACGGCCGTTCTCGTACAGGAACTCGAACGTGCCGGCGCCGCGGTAGCCGATGCGCTTGCACGCCTCGACGCAGGTGCGGCCGATCTCGGTGCGCTGTTCCGGCGTGATGCCGGGCGCGGGTGCTTCCTCGACGACCTTCTGGTGGCGGCGTTGCATCGAGCAGTCACGCTCGCCGAGGTGGATCGCGTTGCCCTGGCCGTCGGCGAGTACCTGGATCTCGACATGGCGCGGGTTCTCGAGGAACTTCTCCATGTAGACCTGGTCGTTGCCGAACGCGGCCTTCGCCTCCGACTTCGTCATCGTGATCGCGTTGGAGAGGTGCGCCTCGGTGTGCACGACGCGCATGCCGCGACCGCCGCCGCCGCCGGCTGCCTTGATGATCACCGGATAACCGATCTCGCGCGCGGTCCTGGTGTTGGCGGTCATGTCGTCGCCGAGTGGTCCGCCGGAGCCGGGCACGCACGGCACGCCGGCGGCCTTCATCGCGCGGATCGCTTCGACCTTGTCGCCCATCAGGCGGATCACGTCGGCGGTCGGGCCGATGAAGATGAAACCGGATTTCTCGACGCGTTCGGCGAAGTCCGCGTTCTCGGACAGGAAGCCGTAGCCGGGATGGATCGCCTGCGCGTCGGTGACCTCGGCCGCGGCGATGATGCGCGGGATGTTGAGGTAACTCTCCGCCGCGGGTGGCGGCCCGATGCAGATCGACTCGTCGGCCATGCCGACGTGCTTGAGGTTGCGGTCCGCGGTCGAATGCACGGCGACGGTCTTGATGCCGAGCGTGTGGCACGCGCGCAGCACGCGCAAGGCGATTTCGCCGCGGTTCGCGATGACGACTTTGTCGAGCATGGGATCCGCCGCCTCAGCCGATCACGAACATCGGCTCGTCGTACTCGACCGGCTGGCCGTTCGAGACGAGGATCGCGCGCACGGTGCCGGCGACGTCGGCTTCGATCTGGTTGAACATCTTCATCGCTTCGATGATGCCGAGCGTCTCGCCGGCCTTGACCGCCTGTCCCACCTTGACGAACGCGGGCGAGTCGGGATTGGCGGAGGCGTAGAACGTGCCGACCATCGGCGCCTTGACGACGTGGCCGTCCGGAACGACCTTGCCGCCAGCCGGTGCGGCTTCGGCAGCCGCCGGTGTCGCGGCGACCGGCGCTTCGACGCGTGCGGCCGGCAGCGGTGCCGGGGCGACGGCCATCGTGCTGACCATGCCCTTGGGCAGGCGTGACAGGCGCACGATCTCTTCGCCCTCCTTGATCTCGAGTTCGGCGAGGTTGGATTCCTCGAGCAGGTCGATCAGCTTCTTGATCTTGCGCAGGTCCATCGGGACTCCGGGCTGCAGGTCTGGAAAGGTCAGGCCGCGAGACGGCGCAGGGCGGCTTCGAGCGCAAGCACGTAGCCGTGCGCGCCGAAGCCGGCGATCACGCCGACCGCGAGGTCCGAGAAATAGGAATGGCGGCGGAACGGCTCGCGCGCGTGCACATTCGTCAGGTGCACCTCGACGAACGGCAATGCGACCGCGGCGAGCGCATCGCGCAGCGCGATGCTGGTGTGGGTGAACGCGGCCGGGTTGATCAGGACGAACGCGGTGCCGTCCGCCCGCGCGGCGTGCACGCGCTCGATCAGCGCATGTTCCGCGTTCGACTGGAACGTGGCGAGTTCATGGCCGGATGCCGTCGCGATGCGCGCGAGTTCGGCGTCGATCTCGGCCAGCGTGGCGTGGCCGTACCGCTCCGGCTCGCGCGTGCCGAGCAGGTTGAGGTTGGGGCCATGGAGGACCAGCAGCTTGGCCACGCAAGTCGGGTCGCACAAAACGGGGGGACAAGTCTGGACGAGGCGGCGCGATCTGTCCAGTTCGGCGACGTTCGGCGGCTGTTTGCCGAGGTTTCAGGGAATCCGGTTCACAGATGCGGCGCCAGCCACCGTTCAAGGCTGTCTTCGCTGAAGTTTCCGAAGCGTTGGGCGACGATGCGGCCATCGCGGCCGATCAGGACCGAATACGGCAGGACACTGCGATCATTGCCGTAGATCGTGGATACATCGCGTCCGTTGAGCGCCGTTTCCGGATCATCGATGAGGATCGGATAACGCACCGGATGCTCGCGCAGGAAGGCGTGCGTCGGCGCGGCGGCGTCGGCCGCGATGCCGACCACCTGCAGGCCGCGCGCGGCCAGGCGCGCCTGGGTGCGGTCGAGCAGGGGCATTTCCTCGATGCAGGGCGCGCACCAGCTCGCCCAGAAATTGAGCAGGATCACCTTGCCGTCCCACTGGACGATGGACTGGGGTCGGCCATCGATGTCGGGCAGTTCGACCCTCGGGCGTGGCGTGCCGACCGGCGATGCGCTGCCGGAAGCGGCCTGCTGCGGTTCGGACGGGCGCAGCCACATGCCTGCGAACAGGCCGGCCAGCGCGCCGCCGAGCGCGAGCACCACGACCAGCAGATGGGTGCGATCGAACACGCGGGTCAGGGCTGCGCCGGTTCGAGCGCCTGCCTGACGATCGCGTCGGTCAGCACCGTCGGCAGGGCGTGTCCGGGCCCGGCCTCACCGGCACGGAACACCACGTAGAGCGGCACGCCGACGGCCTTGTACTGCTGCAGGAACGCGGTGATCGCAGGATCGACATTGGTCCAGTCGCCCTTCATCAACACGGCATTGCTGCGTTGGAGCAGGGCGTGGAATGCGTCGGTGTCGAGCACCGCCTTCTCGTTGACCTTGCAGGTCACGCACCAGTCGGCGCCCATGTCGACGAACACGCCGCGTCCCTCGGCGCGCAACGCGGCGAGGCGTTCGGCCGAATACGGCACGGAATCCGCGCTGGCGGCCTGCGCGGCCTTCGGCGGCGCGAGACGCGCAACCTGCAGCAGCGGCAACAGGGCGCCGAGGACGACGAGCCATGCGAACGCGCGCGCGAGCACGCCACCGCGGTAGCGACTGCGCTCCCACCACCACAGGCCGAGCGCGAGCACGACGGCGCCGATCAGCACCCAGCCGACCGCATCGATGCCGCGCTGGTTGCCGAGCACCCATGCCAGCCAGACCGCGGTCAGGTACATCGGGAACGCGAGCAATTGCTTCAATGTTTCCATCCATGCACCCGGCTTCGGCAGCCGTGCGGCCAGCGCGGGCACGAAACCGATCGCGAGGAATGGCAGCGCCAGGCCGACGCCGAGTGCGAGGAAGACCAGCAGGGCGACCAGGGACGAGGCGGAGAATGCGTACGCGAGCGCGGAGCCCATGAACGGCGCGGTGCATGGACTCGCGACGACGACCGCGAGCACGCCGGTGAAGAAGTCGCCGGCCGCGCCGCTGCGGTTGCCGAGGTTCTGGCCGACGCCGGCGAGGCCGGCGCCGATGTTGAACACGCCCGAGAGCGACAGGCCGATCGCGAACAGGATGTAGACGAGGACCGCGACGAACACCGGCTGCTGCAGCTGGAAACCCCAGCCGAGCGCCTGCCCGGCCGCGCGCAGGCCGACCACGGCAAACCCGATCGCGGCGAACGCGCACAGCACGCCGGCGGTGTAGACGAGTGCATGCTTGCGCGCCTTGTGCGCACTCTCGCCGCTCTGCGCGAGGCCGAGCACCTTCAGCGACAGTACCGGCAGCACGCACGGCATCAGGTTCAGCACGAGGCCGCCGAGCAGGGCGCCGAGCAGTGCACCGAGAATCCCGCCGAGTCCGGGCGTCGGCGGTGTCGTGCGCAGCGCGTTGTCATCCCGCGGTGGCTGCGCTGAACTTCCCGTGGGAGCGGCTTCGGCCGCGATGCTCTTCGGTACGGAAACGAACGACGCCTTCGCCGCCGCGAGTTGCTCCGCGCTCGCCGCCGGCAGGTCGACGCTGACATCTTTCTGCATCACCGGATAGCAGATGCCGTTCTCGAGGCAGCCCTGGTATTCCGCGTGCAGTTTCACGGTCTGCGCCGCGCCCTGTTCGCGCAGCAGTCCGATCGGCAATTCGACCTGGTCGAAATACACCTTGACCAGGCCGAAATGCTCGTCGGTGTGGTCGACGCCGGCCGGCCATTGTGGCGCGCCGAGTTGCACGCCATTGCCGTCGACAAGCGTGACGAAGCTCTTGTCGCGATACAGGTAGTAGTTCTTCGGCATGGTCCAGCGCGCGAGGACCGCGGTCGGGCTCTGCGCGATCGCCTCGAACACGAACGCCTGCTCGGGCGGAAGCGGTGTCGCATCGGTGGCGCCGACGTTGCCCGCGCCGAGATTCAATCCACCCGGCGGCGGGACAGCCTTGAAGCCCTCCCCTTGAAGCGGCGGGTTGGGTGGGGATGGTGTCTGGCCGGGTGCCGCCGCCGCGCCCGATGCGGACCCGGCGAGGTCGACGGTGACCGTGGTCGGACTCGGCGGATAGCAGATCTTCGGCTCGGTCTCGTGGCAACCCTGCACGGTCAGGGTGACGCTGACCGCCTTCGCCTTCGCGTCGGCGAGCGTGTACGCCAGGGCCGCATCGATCGCACCGTGGTAGATCTCGACTTCGCCGAAGAATTCGTCCTGCTTCTTGATACCCGCTGGAAGTTCGAGCGTGCCGAGCGTGAGGCCCGCCTGCGTGGTCTTCGCCTTGATGCGCGAGCGATACAGGTAGTAGTCCGGTGCGATGTCCCAGTGCAGCGCGAGCTTGCCTTCGCCATCCGCGCGCGCGCTGAACTTGAACGCCTGCTCGACCGGCAAAAGGCTGCTTTCGTCCTGCGCGCGGGCATCGCCGGCGGCGGCTGAAAGCGCGATCAGGAGCGCTGCGGCGACGCCGGCGAACAGGTTGCGCATCGGGGAAATACTCCGTGGAATCATCATGGGCGACTCAGGGACCGCGCTTGGACCGCGAATCTTGCAGGACGTTCATCGCGCAGTGGTGGCCGTGCTTGCGGCTTCGAGCCAGGCGAGGTAGTCCGGTGCACCATCCGCGATCTCCAGTACGAGGAACTCGGGCGTGTCGTACGGATGCAGTTCGGCGACGCGCCGCTTGAGGACATCGATCCGCGCGCGCGTGGTCTTGATCAGCAGCAGCGACTCGCTGTCGACCCGTACCTCGCCCTGCCAGCGGTATGTCGACATCACGCCCGGCAGCGCCTGCACGCACGCGGCGAGCCGTTCGTCGACGAGTGCACGCGCGATGCGCGCGGCGACCTCTGCATGGGGACAACTGCAATGGATGACGACGGCGGCCATGGTGATCGGCGGCGGAGCGGGTCGCCGATCATCGCACAAGGCAGGGGAGCGTCGCGTCTGAAGCCGCTCCCACGACGAGCAGGGCGGGTCGAGCAGCGCGAGTCCCGCCGAATGCTGAATCGGCGGCACGCGCGTTGTGCGAGCCGCCTGCGGGTCAGTGCAGCGTCGCGGCCGCTTCGAAGCCGTTCTCGAAGATCGTGTCGTCCGGCACGACCGGCGCGCA
>Ga0068855_100002857_pt1 | contig 21215 bp, 15 predicted proteins | sample KBSCornC52_FD_66592 | JGI IMG/M metagenome (GOLD analysis project Ga0068855, IMG submission 66592) | Corn rhizosphere microbial communities from Kellogg Biological Station, Michigan, USA - KBS Corn C5-2 | ecosystem: Host-associated > Plants > Roots > Rhizosphere > Soil ...
GTAGAAGATAACAAATTAATGATGCAGCGTAGTGATTAATGCAATCGTAATTCCGATAAAATGTTCCTCATTCAATTCTTTGCGTAAAACCTGCAGCGCTTTGCCAATATGCTTCTCTACCGTTTTAACCGAGATGCCCATTTCCCGCGCAATATCTTTATAACTCATGCTTCCGTAGTGGTTCAGCATAAATGCCTGACGGCATTTTTCAGGCAATGTATTGATACCTTCCCGTATGCGTCTCTTTAATTCGGTATTTTCATACGGAAATGGCTGGGAGAGTTCTGCCTGCTGCGCCTTTTCAAGAATAGAAAGATGATGGGTCGCTTTCGATAACCGGTCTCTTAATAAAGTTGAAACCTTGTACTTAACTGCATTGGTTAAATAACCGATGATATTTAGGTCATCAGGTAATTCATGCCGCCGGGTATACAGTGTTACAAACACATCCTGCAATATGTCTTTTGTCAGTTCCCTGTCTTTTAAAATACTGTAAGCCTGGTTGGTGAGTGGTAATATGGTGTTTCTATACAACAATTCAAAGGCTTTTTCATCGCCCTGTCGTATGGCAGTCCATAATTGGTTGCAGGTATGGTTGCTGTTAGTGAAGATGATTAACAGTTTGGCTCGCAAAAGTATTCTGCAATATAAAAAAATCAATGTTATGTTATAGTGATCATTTTTTAAACTTAAAATGAATTGTTTTTTTTAATGAAATCGGCATGGGGGGAAATGATGGTTTGTGCGATAATGAAATAAAGCAGCCCCATATGACAAACGACCGGTTAAAATACCTGATCGATCGATATCTTAGCAATACAGCTACGGAAGAGGAGTTGCAGGAATATGCCGACTGGTACCGTCAGCAGGGCACTGAAGACAATAAACTGTTCGAAGAAATTGAAAATGAAGAGGCAAAAGCTTATTCTGACAATTTATACACTTCTATTATTAATAATATACATTTTGTTGAGCATGAAAAGAAACAGGCCGCCCGCACACGTCGCCTGCTGATCGTAAAAATTGCGGCTGCCGCAATGGTGGCAGTAAGCGGACTGCTCATCTTATATAACGGCCTGAAAACAAATAAGGCAACACCTATTGCTGATAATAATATACAGGAACTTGTTCGTGACCATGTTATTACGATCAAAAACCGCACCGGCATAAGCAGTCCTGTATATCTGCACGACGGCTCTGTGGTGCAGTTATTTGCAGGCAGCGAATTAAGTTATGAAGAGCGATTCAATGCAGCCCATCGTAAAGTATATCTGAGCGGTAAAGGTTTTTTTAAAGTTGCCAAAGATCCAACACGCCCGTTTACAGTATATAGTCATGATATTGCCACTACCGCATTAGGCACTTCCTTTACAATTACGGCATGGCCGGGAAAAAATGATGTAATCGTGGCACTGCATACCGGTAAGGTAATAGTACAGCATGTAGCAAACAGATCATTGGCACAAATGAAAAATGTATACCTCACACCGGGTCAGCAGGTGCTTTGTAATGTAGCAACCGGTACAGTTACTATGCATACCGACGTGCCGGTTAAGATCAACAGCACATCACCGGGATCGCGCCTCGGCTTCGCTGTTAATTTTGATGAAGAGCCGATGATCAATGTGTTAAACGCAATAGAAAAAGGATATGCAGTTACCCTGCAATACAATAAAGAGGAATTGGCTGATATGAATTTTTCAGGACGGATAAAAGCAACGGATTCTCTGTCGCAGGTATTGAAGCGCATGTCCATCCTGTATAATCTGAACATCAAAGCATCTGGTAACAGGTTTATTATTCAAAAAACTCACTAATTAAATATTAAGTATGATGAAAAATCGCTACAAAGTAGTGAAAGGGCATCGTATGCCCCTGGTGCAGCGGCAGATTGTTATTTGGTTACTGCCGTTATTCCTGGTTTTACTCCCTGCTTTGTCATTGCAGGCACAGGAAAAGAAAACCGGTGTTAAAGGCCTGGTTGAAAATGAAAAGGGGGAGGCGCTGGAAGGCGTAACCGTTGATATGAAAAACGAGGCAACAGGAACAAAACGGTCGACCGTTACCGGAAAAGATGGTGTATTTACATTTGATAGCCCCGCTTCCAAAGGTGCATATATATTTACCTTTTCACATGTAGGCTATACCCTGCAAACAATACGTAAAGAAAATCTCGATCCGCAAAAGGAAGAAGCATTGTATGTGGTATTAAAAGATAATTCAAGTTTACAGGAAGTGGTAGTCAGTTATGGTAAGCAACGCCGCCAGGAAGTAACCGGGTCTATTGTACAGCAAAATGCATCTGATGTAAAGGATATGCCGGTTACGCAATTCGCCCAGCAGCTGCAGGGGAAAATTGCCGGTGTTCAAATTGGTCAGAACAGCGGCCAGCCCGGCAGAGGCATGGAATTTCGTATTCGTGGTGCAGCTTCCTTATCATCCGATAATCAACCTTTGTTTGTAGTCGATGGTATTCCCATTACCGGCAGTATTAATAATATCAATCCTTCAGAAATTGAAACCTTCACCGTACTGAAAGATGCGTCTGCCAGTTCGTTGTATGGTTCAAGAGCTGCAAACGGTGTTATATTAATTACCACCAAACATGCAAAAACGGGTGATCCCAAAGTTGAGTTCAGTACCTTTTATGGAACACAGATCATTCCGCAAAAAGGAAGACCACGTGTTATGAATGCAAGAGAGTTTGCTGAGTTTCAGAATGAATATTATCAGGACCGTGTTAAATATGAAGGATATACCGGAGCACTCGCCGCCGACTATCAGAATCCTGAACGATATGGCAACGGCACCAACTGGTTCGATGCGCTTACCCGCAAAGCGCCTATTCAAAATTACGATCTGGTAGTTTCGTCGGCTAATGGCAAATCATCCTCAACCATCATGGCCGGTTATCAGGATCAGCAGGGCGTGATTATAAATACTGGTACCAGACTTTTTTCATTGCGGTATAACCAGGATTTCAATGTAATCAACGATAAGCTGAAAGTTGGTTTTGGTATTGCACCCAGTTACCGCATTGATCATAACAACCGCATAAGTACCGAAGGGGTGAATAACCTGATGGAAAAAATTGTTGAAGCAAGCCCCCTTGTTGCACCGGTAGACAGCAATGGCAATATGCCTTTGTATGTTCAGTCGCCCGGTATGGTGCAGAATATAAATCCCTATGCTCAGTTCATACTAACAAAAGACGATTATAAAACAACCCGTATACTGGGTAATATCTACGCCAATTACGAAGTATTGAAGGGATTGCAGATCAAAACAAATATTGCAGTAGACAAAGGCGCTGAAACACACCAGAAGTTTTCACCCGGCGCCATTGCGAGTAATGGTTTGGCTACAGGCTCAAGTGGTTCGGTTGATAACTATTCATGGACGGCTGAAGCAATGTTGAATTATACAAAAACTTTTTTCCATGATCATCATATAGAAGCACTGGCCGGTTATTCGGCACAGCAGTTTAAGCAGGAAAGCAATTCAATATCAGGCACCAACTTTCCCAGCGATGATGTACAATGGTTAAGTTCTGCCACATCCATTACCGCAGGCAGCAGCAATACAACTGCATATTCATTGTTATCGGCTATCGGCAGATTGAATTATAACTTTAGAGGTACCTATCTCTTATCGGCTGCCATTCGTCGCGACGGATCTTCACGTTTTGGCGTCAACAAGCGATATGGAAATTTCCCTTCCGTTTCTGCAGGCTGGATCATCAGCAATGAAAGATTCATGGACAGATTTCCTGTAGTTAATTTTCTGAAATTGCGCGGCAGTTATGGCCTAACGGGTAATAATAATATTGGTAACTATACCAGCCTTTCGCATGTAACCTATAATAATTATGTGTTTAACGCAACATTGGTATCAGGCGCCACCATTACAACATTACAAAATGCTGATCTGGCATGGGAGCGTAATAAACAATGGGACCTGGGTCTTGACCTGTCGCTCTTTAATAACAGGGTGTCGTTTACCTATGATTTCTACCACAAAATATCTGATGGTCTTATTCAGGACAGGCCAATACCGCGCTCATCAGGATTTTCAAGCGTTACTTCCAACGTAGGCGTGCTCGAATTTTGGGGTAACGAATTTACGGTAAGCGGTGCCGTTTTAACCGGTAAGCTCAAATGGAATTCCAGCTTTAATATTTCATTCGACAGAAATATCATCAGAACACTCCTGGCGCCCGGTTTTATCCGCCGAAACAATACCATTACATCTGACTATTATCGCAACCAGGTTGGTCATGCATTGGGTGAGTTTTATGGTTTTGTTTTTGATGGTTTGTATAAAGATGCACAGGACCTCGCCAATTCACCGCAATATGGATCTGCTTCCAATGTAGGCACTATTAAAATGAAAGATGTAAATGGCGACAAAACGATCAATGAAAGCGACCGCACATTTATTGGCAATCCCAATCCTGAATTCCTGTTTGGCTTCAGCAATGATTTCGCCTGGCAGAATTTCGATCTGTCGATTTCAATTGCGGGTTCCTACGGCGGCAAAATATTAAACCCTTCAAAATGGGCTTACTTAACCAACCTCGATGGCGCCAGAAACTTACTGGCTGCTGTTAAAGACAGATGGAGATCACCTGATGATCCCGGCTCAGGTATTTATCCAAGAACCTTATCAGGAACAACAGCTATTGGCCGTAGTGTAAACAGTCAGTGGGTTGAAGATGGTTCTTATTTATCGGTAAAGAACATAACGCTTGGTTATACGTTGCCGCTGAAAGGCAATCTGGCATTAAAGAATCTGCGGGTGTATGGCTCTGTACAGCACGCCCTCATCTTAACAAAGTACTCAGGCATCAATCCCGAAATCAGTTTGAATGGTTTAAATGGTACAGGTATTGGCATCGACGAAAATGCATATCCTGTTCCCAGAGTATTTGCGATTGGTTTAAACGCAAGTTTCAAATAAAACTCAATTCAATTTAAAATATTGATATGAACAAGATCTTCATTATAGTAGCCGTGGCATGTACAATTGTATCCTGTAAGAAGGATTTTATTGAGCTGTCGCCGTCGGATGAAATACCAGTTACAAATTATTATAAGACCGAAGCGCAGTTCAGAATGGCGCTAACTGCCACTTACCAGCCTTTGCGCGATCTGGAGAACAACGATTTTTATACGGCTGAAATGCGTACCGATAATACCAACTATCAGTATTATGCAATCAATCGTGGAACAGCTTATACAATGCGCGAGGATATTGCCAATTACATGGATGATCCCAGTAATAATTATTCCAACAACATATACTTCGCCTGCTTTAGCGGTATTTCAAGGGCTAATATTCTTCTCGACCGTATCGATGGCGGTACTTTATCCGACGCCGCCAAAAACGATATCGTGGGTCAGACAAAATTCCTCAGGGCTTTCTATTATTTTAAACTCGTCCGGTATTTTGGTGCCGTGCCCTTATTCATACATGAAGTAACCAATGCAGAACAGGCTTTTCTGCCACGTTCTTCAGCTGACTCTATATATGCACTGATCATTGATGATGCAAAAGACGCGATTGCCAAAATGGGCAATCCCGTTTTTACATCAGGCAAACAAAGCGGACAGGCATCTAAAGGATCCGCTACCATGTTACTTTCCGAAGTATATATAACACAGAAAAAATATCCTGAAGCCGAAGCCCTGCTGAATACTTTATCGACCATGGGCTATGATCTGCTCGCCAAATATTCCGATGTATTTTCAACCGTCAATAAAAACAGTAAGGAATCAATTTTTGAAGTACAGTATCTTGAGGGATTGCAGGGTGGGCAGCAAAGCCAGTTCATTTATTATTTTCTGCCCCGTTCAACCAATACTACTGTTATAACCGGTGTTAAAACCGATAACAGTGGCATCGGTGGATGGAATACGCCAACACAGGACATCATCAATGCCTATGAAGCAGGCGATACCCGTAAAGATGCATCGATCGCCGTTGCAGAAGGAACATACAACTCAAGTAATATATTTACTTTCTCGGCTAATAAAAGTATCATTGGCTATACGCCTGCCGCCGGTAAAGTAGGTGTGCCCTATATTAAGAAATATCTGAACCCTCATACCAACCCCGGTAACACGAATGATGACTGGCCCATATATCGTTACGCCGATGCATTATTGTTATTGGCAGAAGCAAAAAATGAACAGGGCAAAGGCGCCGAAGCGCTCATACCTTTAAACCGGGTAAGAGCACGTGCTTTTGGCGATGCAACTCATAATATAACAGTTACTGATCCTAATTCTCTACGCGACATTATAGCACATGAAAGAAGGGTAGAGCTGGCTTTCGAAAATCACCGCTGGCATGATCTGGTGCGTACCGGTAAAGCCATTGAAGTAATGACTGCCTATGGCATCAAAGCAAAACAACAGTACAGTTATCTGTCGCCTGCGTCTTTCAATATCACACCTTCCAGGTTGTTATATCCTATTCCCCAATCTGAAAGAGATCTTAATATTGATTTGTCGCAAAATGATGGCTATCCACAATAGAAAATGGCCGAAGGCCATAGAACAAGATTGCGAAGCTGCAAGCTTCACAAAGCAATAAATGAAAGGGCCGCTCTGTAAGGAGCGGCTTTTTTATTTATTGTAAATAAATCTATGTGTCTCGTGCTCTACGAAGCCTTTGGCTTCGTAGTATTATTCTGTGGCCACTTTATTCCATATTTCTCTATATTTGTGTCGTTGTGTATTTAAGGAAATAACGCCAATTAACTGTTTATCATGCTACCGGCTCAATTGTACAGACGAACTATATCTTTCAGAAAAATATTATGTAAGGCAATCATTGGTGTATGCTGCTTTTCGGTAGGTAGTGTGGCTTTTGCACAGCAAAAGGAAGCCGCAGCCGATACCGTTCCAAAGGTTCGTGTGCTACCGGAGATAGTTATATCAGCCTCCCGCTTATCTGAAAAACAACTCACCGCCCCCGTAAGCATTTCAAAATTAACCAACCCGCAAATACAGCAAACGGCATCGGCCTCTTTCTTTGACGCTATTGGCTCCATGAAAGGCGTACATATGATTACGCCCAGTTTAGGATTTAAGATCATCAATACTCGCGGCTTTTCCAACACTACCAATGTGCGCTTTGTACAAATGATAGATAATATCGATAACCAAAGCCCTCATATCGGTGCACCTATTGCCAGTGCCTTGTCTCCCGGCGATTTGGATATCGATCATGTTGAGATCATTCAGGGTGTTGCCTCAGCTTTATATGGAATGAACGCTACCAATGGACTGGCTAACTTCATTACCAAAGACCCTTTTACAACACCGGGCTTTAGCATTCAGCAGCAAACAGCGCTAAACCATATCGGTGACCCCAATCATGTTTCAGCCCAGGTATACACCGAAACAAATATTCGCTGGGCACAGGTAATAAGCCCCAAATGGGCCTTTAAAATAAACGCTGGCTTTAATCACGGGTACGACTGGATAGCAGATAATAAAGATGACCTGAATGCTACCGCTAACCTCACCACTCATTTAACTGGCACTGATAATCCGGGTTATGATGCTGTGAACGGATATGGCAACGAATCATCTGACCGCAAAACGCTCACACTCGGAGGAAAAAATTATGTAGTTGCGCGAACCGGATATGCAGAACGTGAAGTGACCGATTATCATTTGCAGAATGTGAAAGGGGATGCCTCACTCTACTTCAGACCCAACAGCAATGCAGAGATCTCCTATACGTACAGGGCCGCATATCTGAATAATATTTATCAAAGGTCTAACCGGTTCAGATTGCAGGATTATTTATTGCAGCAGCATATTCTGCAATTCAAAGATCAGCTCGTACAGGCAAGAGCTTATTTTACTTCAGAAAATACCGGTCATTCGTACAATCTGCGGTCAATGGCCGAGAACCTTGATATTGCATTCAAAAGCAACGACCAGTGGTATAAAGATTACACCAGTGCCTATAACAATGCCATAGCCCAGCACAATGATGTAACTACAGCACATCATATAGCCCGCGATGCAGCAGATAAAGACCGGTTGCAACCTGGCACAGATGCCTTTAATCAAAAGCTGAAACAACTGCAGGAAATCAATAACTGGGATATAGGTGCTGCCTTAAAAGTAAAAGCGCATTTGGTACATACCGAAGCTTCTGTTAATCTGGGGAAACTATTGCATACCAGTTACAATCTGCAGGCAGGCGCCGATTTCAGGGATTATATCATTGTGCCTGACGGTAACTACTTTATCAATCCAACCGATTCAGGCCATAATTTGAATTATACCAGCTACGGATTTTTTGTACAGGCATCAAAAAGTTTGTTGAACGATAAACTGCAGGTGAGTGGTGTATTGCGGGGAACCGGCTACCAGTATTTTGATCTTAAATGGAATCCCCGCCTCACTGCTGTGTATGCCGTTACAAAAAATGATTTCGTGAGGTTCTCTTATCAGAATGGCTATCGCTTCCCCAGCATCTTTGAAGGATTTTCAAACATCAACAGCGGCGGTGTTAAAAGGGTAGGAGGGTTAAAGGTAATGTCGAACGGAGTTTTTGAAAGCTCCTGGTTAAAAAGCTCTATCGATGCTTTTCAGACTGCCGTAAACAATGATGTAAACACTCAGGGGCTTACTACATCGGCCGCCATTGAAAAAAATAAAGGGATCCTGCAACGTAATACTTATACCTATCTGAAACCCGAACAAATGCATTCATTTGAAGTAGGGTACAGAAGTATTATAAAGAGCCGCTTTTCAGTAGATGTTGATTTTTACTATAACCTGTATTCGAATTTTATTGCCCAAATAGAAGGCAGCATTCCCAACACCAGCGACAGCAGTCAGATCCCTGCATATTTATACGATAAGAACAAGCAGGCCCGCTACCGCCTGTGGACCAATTCAAAAACCGTAGTACATAATTATGGTGCAGAAGCCGACCTGCTCTATTTGCTTACCAGCCATTACTCATTATGGGCAAATGGAAGCTACCAGGCTTTAAAAAGAACCAACGCTAACGACGGACTTGAAGATGGATTCAATACGCCTCTGTGGATCGTTAATGGGGGTATAAGAGGAGTAAACGTCTATAAGAAATTAGGGTTTAACGTATCGTTCAAATACCAGAGCAGTTATTACTGGGTTTCGTTTTTGGTCAACGGCAATGTACCGGCTGTGTTTAATGCCGATTGCATGTTGCAGTACTCCTTCTCAAAACCTTCTGTTGATATAAAAATAGGCGCCACCAATGTTTTGAATCGTTACTATTATTCTATTCTTGGTGGCCCGCAGATTGGAGGGTTCTATTACACCACGATTACGTACTCAATTAAATAATTCGTTCAGGCATGGCAATTGCCTATTTTTGATAAAAAAAATGGTTTTTCCTATCGGCGATGATAACAGAGACAGGAAAACTATTCCTGTTGTTAATTATCTTCTTATTGCTCTTAATATTTTCGTATTTATTTACTGGCAGAACTGGGGCAGAAATTTATACGTTACCTATGCCTATGCTACAGTACCCGGCGAAATATTAACCGGTCATGATATTGTTACCGCATCCGACATTCTTAAAGATCCCTATACGGGCCAGCGGTTCGAACTGCCGGGTTTACAGGCAACGCCTATTCCTGTTTTTCTTACCTTATTTACTTCTATGTTTTTGCATGGCGGTATTGCCCATATTGCGGGGAATATGCTTTACCTGTGGATCTTTGGCGATAATGTGGAAGATGCCATGGGCCATATAAAATACCTGTTCTTTTATCTTCTGTGTGGTATGCTTTCGGGATTAAGCCATGTAGTGAGCACGCTCCTTTTCGGACAAAACCTTTTAATTCCCAGTCTTGGAGCATCCGGCGCTATTTCTGCTGTACTGGGTGCATACATTCGATTATTCCCCGGTAAAAGTGTTCACCTCTGGGTGTTCTTTCTCATCTTTTCGGTACCGGCTTTTCTGGTAGTAGGGTTATGGTTTGTGTTTCAGGTAATGAATGGTCTTGGTGCATTGGGTGGACAGGAAGCAGGCGGTGTTGCCTATGCAGCTCACATCGGCGGTTTTATATCAGGTCTGTTACTGGTAGGAGTATTTGCCAAAGAATATATGGCCCGCCGAAAAGTTTATCGAAAACGATGGAGCTAAGAGGATATAGGAGCAAAGGAGAAAAAGAGAGCTTTTCAAATAGTTCTCAGGATTAAAAAATAAATCTCCTTTCTCTTTCTTCTCTTATACACTCTTAGCGCTCAAAAACCAGCAAGTCGGCCTGCGCTCCCAGTTTCTGTAAAGCAGCATTAATATCAGCGATCATTTTATCTGGTCCGCATACATAAATATGCCTGCTGAAATCAGTTATTTCAGAACGAAGAAAATCTATATTGATAAACATATTGGGATAGCCGGTCTTCTTTTCGCGCGTTAATATATAGCGTGCATTTTTGCCCAGTATAGAAGTTAATTCCTCTTCATAGATAATATCGGCTGCTGTTTTATTTGAGAAGAACAGGATGTTATCGGCGATCTGTTTATCACGATGAAGCTGCCGCAGAATAGCCATAAAAGGCGTAATGCCTGCACCGCCGGCAATAAAGTAACCGGGACCCTTGTATTCAATGGCGCCCCAAACATCGCGTATGATCAGTTCATCGCCTTCTGTAAGCTGGTGCAGCTGATTGGTAACACCATTGTGGTCGGTGTAACGTTTGATGGTAAATTCAAGGGTCGGTTCGTCGTTCAGGGAAGTAAAAGTAAACGGCCGCCGTTCATCTTCCCATCCCGGTTTATTGATAGACACCTCTGTAGCCTGGCCCGGAACAAACTGATATCCTGCAGGTTTTTCAAGGCGAAAGCTTTTTACATCGTGCGTTACCTGATGAATTGAAACAATTTTTACGACATGCGATTCCATAACAATAGGTTAAGTTTGAAAATGGCCATACAATCTACTGATTATACCGGATATTTCCGGATGCTGTAACATTAACTTTAGGGGCTCATTTTCAACGCTGTTTTTTGCAATGTTAACGCTTAGGTAATGACTATGACAGGCTGAATTTAATTATTATCTTGGCCATGATACCCGGTCCGAACACTTCAAAACTAACATTGTAATTCATGTTTGCGAGCCTGCGTGTGGCGTTTGTACTGATTGCTTTTTGCCTTTCTTCGTCTCTGGTTGCCCAGGATTTCTCCAATAAAGGAAAAGATTTTTGGATTGGCTACGGCAACCACGTACGCATGTTTACCGGCTCTCCCGCCGAGCAAATGCAATTGTATATCACTTCAGACGTAAGTACACAAGGCCAGGTCACTATTGCCAGCATAGGATTTTCACAAAGCTTTACTGTTACTGCCAATCAGATCACAACCATTGATATTCCCCGGTCTGCCGCCCTCATGGATGATGGCCTGTACAATCACGGCATACATGTTACTGCTGATAATTCTGTAGTAGTATACAGCTTTATTTTTGTAAACGCCATATCGGGCGCTACTGTTTGTTTGCCTACCGCTACGCTGGGCAGAGATTATTATTCAGTGAATTATACCCAGCGTTCCAATGATCCCGGTTCCTACTCATATTTTTTTGTAATAGCCGCCGATACAGGAACAACAACAGTTGAAATAACACCATCTGCAACCACTAAGGGTGGAAAGGCCGCCAATGTTCCCTTTTTGGTAAATCTGCAACAGGGACAGATCTATCAGGTACTGGGCACTATTACGGGCACCACAGGAGTAGACCTTACCGGTTCCAGGATCCGTTCACTCAACAATGGTTCAGGTTGTAAAAGAATTGCCGTTTTTTGCGGCAGTGGAAAAGTGACTATCGGCTGCCCCGGTAATGGTACCGCAGATAATCTTTACCAGCAAATGTATCCTACGGCCACATGGGGTAAAAAGTATATTACGGTGCCTAGCTTAACTAACTCCAATAACATTTATCGCATTGTGATATCAGACCCCACGGCTAATGTAACATTGAATGGAGCAGCTTTATCTCCAACCCTTTTTACAAACAGCTTTTATTACGAATTTCAAAGCAATACTACCAATGTAATTCAGTCAGATAAACCCATGCTGGTTGCTCAGTATTTTACAACGCAGGGTTGCGATGGCAATTCATCACCTGGCGATCCTGAAATGATTTACCTGAACCCGGTAGAACAAACTATCGCTTCTGTTACATTAAATTCCATGCAGCCGGCAGGCACCAATATCAATACCCATTTTCTGAATGTGGTATTAAAAAATGATCCGGCCGCTATCAGTAGTTTTAAAATAGATGGCGTATCCTATAACAGCTTTACACCAGTACCCGGCGAACCCAACTATACGTATGCGCAAATAAGAACTACCGCCGGAACACACAATATTACCTGCGATACAGGTTTTAATATTATCGCATATGGATTAGGCAATGTTGAATCGTACGGATTTTCGGGCGGCACTAATCTGAAAGACCTTTATCAGTATGTTTCTATAAAAAATCAATATGCTGTAATAGACTATCCCGCTACCTGTACAGATGCGCCTTTTAATTTCTCCATGACCTTTCCCTATATGCCTGCAAAGGTGCAATGGGAATTTGGTGGTTTATATCCCGATGAATCGTTCGACGCACCGGTGCCCGATTCAACATTTATAAAAAATGGTAAACAGTTATACCTGTACAAAATTCCTAAAACCTATAAAGGTCCTCCTGCCGGTGTTTATCCTATTAAAATCATTGCCAATAATCCCACTGCAGATGGATGTACCGGTATACAGGAAATAGATTTCGATCTGCAGGTATATCCAAAACCGCAGGCTGGTTTTGCTTTTACAGGTACGTGTTTGGGCGATACTACTCACTTTACCGATCAGTCGGTTACAGGAGCCAATCTCGCCATGCGATGGTCGTGGGATTTTGGAAATGGAGACGCATCCACGCTAAAGAACCCGCTGTATTTATATAAAACGGCCGGTTCCTATTCCGTTTCTTTATGGGCTATTGCACAGGCAGGTTGTATTACCGATACGCTAAAAAAGACGGTAGATATAAATCCCTTGCCTGTAACATTCTTCCAGTTAACAGGGCCATATTGCGCCGGGCAGAATATTATTGTGAAAGATGCATCCACCATCAGCAGTGGAACCATCGTTCAATGGAACTGGACTATGGGCGACGGACAAACACTTACCAAAACATTGGCCGACCCTTTCAACTATAATTATGCTGCAACAGGCAGTTATACCATCGGCTTAACTGCCGAAAGCGATAAAGGCTGCAGCAGTAAAGCGCCTGTTCAGCAGATTGCAGTTTCCCCAATACCTAAGGCCGGATTTACTTTGCCCGAGAACTGCTTGTCAGATCCCTTTTCGCAATTCACCGACACAAGCTCGATTGCAGATGGCTCGCAATCTTCTTTCCAGTATCTATGGAATTTTGGCGATCCCAATGCAACACCTGCCAATAATATTGCCACTGTAAAAGATCCGCAGCATAAATACACTGCTACCGGCTATTACAATGTTTCTTTAAAGGTCACTTCCAATAATGGTTGTGCCGATTCTTTAAAACAAGTAATGACAATCAACGGTACTGTACCACAGTCGGTATTTGCAGTGAACAATGGTAGTGCAGATTGCAGTAATAAAATAGTAACCTTCACCAATAACTCTACTGTTGATTTCGGAAATATTATCCGCCTGGAAATTTATTGGGATTACGGTAACGATCCCACCAATAAAACGATAGATGACAATCCAACTGCCGGTAAGCAATACAGTCATCAGTATCCTGTGTTGTATAGTCCCAACACTAAAGATTATCTCATACAGGTAATAGCTTATTCGGGAGAAAGCTGTTTAAGCACTTCTTCCAAAACTTTTACACTTAAAGCAATACCTGAATTACAGTTTGCTGCGCTCAATCCGGTTTGTGCTGATGTAGCTCCTTTTATAATTTCTCAGGCTACTGTAGTAAATGGTTTGCCGGGAAATGGTGTGTACGTTGGAAAAGGTGTTGGCAAATCAGGACTCTTCAGTGCGGCCATTGCAACACCGGGCATCGACTCTATTGAATATGTTTTTACCGCTACCAATAATTGTGTGAATACAATAGATCAAACCATACAGGTTTATCCTTTGCCTGTTGTGAATGCAGGCCCGGATAGTTATTTGCTGGAAGGTGATTTTCTTGCTTTACCGGCTACGGCTTCAGGGGACAGTTTGAGTTATTTATGGTCTCCTGCCACTGCATTAAACAATGCTACGGTATTGCAACCGCAGGCATCACCTTCGGATGACATAACATATCATTTAACGGCTACTTCAAGAGAAGGATGTAAGGCCTCTGATGATATAAATATCACCGTATTGAAGATCCTTCATATACCCAACGCTTTTTCACCCAATGGTGATGGTATTCACGATCGTTGGGAAATTAAAGATCTCAATACATATCCCGGCGCCACAGTAGAAGTGTATAACCGGTACGGACAACTGGTTTATAAATCATCGGGTTACCCGCAACCCTGGGATGGCACCTTTAATGGTAATCCTTTGCCGGTGGGTACTTATTATTATATCATCAATCCGAAAAATGGCCGTAAACAAATGTCGGGTTATGTAGATATTATTCGTTAGCTGTATGAAAAAACTAAACGTGCTTTGGCTGTTTTTACTGAGTGTAGTGACTGTGCGGGCACAACAAAAGCCTCATTATACGCAGTATATTCTCAATAACTATATCTTAAACCCGGCCCTTACCGGAATTGAAAACTATTTTGACGTAAAAGTAAGTGCCAGAGATCAATGGGTTGGTTTAAATGGCGCACCGCGTACAACCTATTTAACCATGCATGGGCCGATAGGTAAAGAAGATACCAAAACAACGCCTACTTCTTTTCAGATCCCGGGTGAAAACCCACGGGGTGAAGCCTATTGGGAAAACTATACACCTTCCAAACCACATCATGGTATAGGGTTGATATTATTGAATGACCATACCGGCAACTTCAACAATTTTACCGCCAATGTTACGTATGCCTATCATATAGGATTAACGCCAACAACCAATCTGGCCGCAGGGTTTGGAGCCGGTATAAATCATTTGCACAGAGATATGTCGAAAACCGATTTCGGTGATGGCGTTAATGTTGACCCGGCTCAAACCAGTAACAATATAAACAAGATCAAGCCCGATCTCAATGCAGGCCTTTGGTTATATTCAAGGGATTTCTTTGTTGGGTTTTCTGCGCAGCAGATCATTCCACAAACAATAACTTACGGTGATAATACGGCTCCTGTTAAGGGAAAATCAATACCGCATCTTTTTGCTACGGCAGGTTACCGGTTTTTATTGAATGATGATATCAATGCACTTCCATCCATAATGGTAAAGTATGTTTCAGGAACGCCTACAAATCCGCAGTTCGATGTAAACGTTAAATTGCAGTACCTCGATCTGTTGTGGCTGGGAGCCAGCTATCGCCTGCAGGATGGATATGCTGCTATGGTGGGATTAAATATTGGCAATACTTTTAATATAGGATACTCCTACGACTATACAATAACTCCATTGAACACGGCCAGCAAAGGAACCCATGAACTCATTATCGGGTTTTTAATTGGCAACCGCTATGGCGATACCTGCCCACGGAACGTTTGGTAACTTCCCACCCCGCACGGTTTAACAAGTGGTTAACTGTAGTCCGTACAATTTTTAGCGTGCAAACTTTGTTTTTAACCAACCCATGCTCAACTTATCTCGTATCCTGTTTTAATCAGATTCCATTTACCAGCTTCTGCACTTATTGTTAATAATATTATAAATAGATGAAAGTCATTATTGCCTTTTTATTACCGTTCACTATTTCTATGACCGGCTGGCACAACAACCTGCAGGAAGCACAGGATCTTGCACGAAAAGAACATCGCTATATTTTGCTTAACTTTTCAGGGTCAGACTGGTGTGGTCCATGCATTCATATGCACAAAGAAATTTTTGGAAGCACTGTTTTTATGCAGTTTGCAGATGAAAAGCTGGTGCTGATGAATGCTGATTTTCCACGCCAGAAAAAGAATCAATTGCCTCCCAAACAGCAGGAACTGAATGATGCACTGGCCGACAAGTATAATCCCAAAGGCAACTTTCCGTATACCTTATTGTTGAATGCCGATGGTAAAGTACTAAAGGAATGGAATGGCTTACCGAATACAACAGCGGAAGCCTTTACACAGGAGGTGAAAGAGACTATTGATGCAGACCGGTAACATCTATGGCGCAAAGAAGCGTTTTTAAAAAATCAATGAAACTGATGGGCAACCACTTTGAAATAAGTGCGGTTGCTGAAGACGAAGCATGGGCTCATGAGCGTATTGATGCTGCTGTGCTGGAAATTCAACGTATTGAAAAATTGCTTACTACTTTCAGTGATACCAGTGAAACAAGTGTTATTAATCAGAATGCCGGGATAGAACCTGTAGTAGTAAGCAGAGAAACATTCAATCTCATAGAACGTTCCATCAGGTTGAGTGGTATTACACAGGGCGCGTTTGATATTACCTATGGTTCAGTAGATAAGCGTTTATGGAATTTCGATACCGCCATGAAAGAGCTTCCTTCAGCTGAAGTAGCAAAGAAAATGGTGCGGCTGATCAATTATCGTAACATTATCCTTGATAAAGAAAAGGGAACCGTTTTTTTGAAAGAAAAAGGAATGCGTATCGGGTTTGGCGGTATCGGTAAAGGATATGCCGCTGAGCGGGCCAAACAGGTAATGAAAGAAATGGGTGTCGAAAGCGGTATTGTAAATGCATCCGGCGATCTTGCCGTTTGGGGATATCAACCCGATGGTTCTGAATGGACGATCGGTATAATAAACCCAAATGTTGCGAATCAGATCTTCTCCTACATGAAGGTTACCAATATGGCTGTTGCCACATCAGGTAATTATGAAAAATACATACTGGTAAATGGTAAAAAGTATTCACACACCATTGACCCCCGAACCGGCTTACCCGTAACCGGTATTAAAAGTGTAACTATTATAGCACCCAATGCCGAACTGGCCGATGCCATGGCTACTCCTGTAATGATCATGGGCATTCAGGCCGGCATGCATATGATCAACCAAATCCATAATATAGAAGCAATTCTTATTGACGATAACGATAAAATATATTCTTCAAACAATATCCGGTTCACCTAAAATCACTACATAATGAGGCTATCCCTGGTTAAGTATTGTATGGCAGCTTTTGCAGCCATATCTCTGGCTTCCTGCGTACAGGTAAAAGAATATCAGAAAAGCAGGATCAACGATTCAGAAATGTCATTGTCGGCCCGCAGAGTAGAAAAGAGCGAGCAGAACTTTCAGTCGTACCGTGAAGGTGCTTCTGGCGCCAATGGCGGTAAAACCGGCGGAGGCTGCGGCTGTAATTAATCATTCCTCTAAAACCAATGTCACATGCGAAAAATTTGTTTAACCGTGGTGGGTCTCTTTGTAATGATGCTGCACGCTTTTTCACAGTACAGAGCAAAAGATACAACGGTATACGAATCAAAACCGTTGAAAGTAGATGAGATCAATATTGTATCGAGTTACTATAATCAGGATGGTAACCATTCTGCCGTTACCGGCGGAATAGGTACTGAAAAAGTAAGCGATTTATCCAATACCATCGAAGTAAAATGGGTAGGCTGGGATGGCATGCACCGCAAGAACACATTAACAGCCGGATTGGGTATCGACCATCATACTTCTGCATCTTCAGCCTTTGTTAATAAATCAGGCGCCAGCAAAACCGGTGGCACACGTGTTTATCCATCGCTTAACTGGAATATAGAAAATGAGCAGAAAGGAACAGGCTTTGGATTAGGCGTTTATTATTCTTCAGAATATAATTATAAATCGTTCGGACTCGATGCTGAGTTTTCAAAGAAAACAAAAAGCAACGGCGAATTGCAGGCACGGGTTACGGGTTATTTTGATAAGGTAAAACTTATTTATCCCTCTGAACTGATACCGACAACCACAACCAGTACCAATACTTCTGCCAGCAGAGGTGGCGACGATGGTTCCAGTGGTATACCTTCCAGCCCAAGATATACCTATACCGGCTCATTATCTTTTTCACAGGTAATTAATAAACGCTTGCAGGCAAGCGTTATGGCAGATGTTGTTTTTCAGAACGGATATCTTGGTCTGCCTTTTCATCGCGTATATTTCAATGACGGAACAGTACATGTAGAAAACCTGCCCGTAAACAGATTTAAATTGCCGCTTGGTGTACGCATAAATTATTTCCTGGGAGATAATATTGTGATCCGGTCTTACTATCGTTATTATCAGGACGACTGGGGATTAACAGCTCATACAGCCAGCCTGGAAGTGCCGGTAAAAATATCGCCCTTCTTTTCTATATCACCTTTTTACCGGTATTATGTGCAAACCGCTGCAAAGTATTTTCAACCGTATGAAATGCATACGACGAAAGATGAATATTACACCAGCAACTATGCTTATTCAGCTTTTACCAGTCAGTTTTTTGGAGCCGGGTTACGTATTGCGCCGCCCAATGGTGTTTTCGGAACGCACCTGAATACCCTTGAAATTCGCTACGGGCACTATACACAAACCACCAGCCTTATGTCGGATGTAATATCAGTAAACCTGAAATTTAAATAATGCAAAACACAGAGCAACGTACCTTTGAATGACAATCCATTCAGATGGAGCCTAACGATAAAGAAATTGAGCAGGCGCTGGATGCCGCGCTGGGTAAGCCCAGGTATTATATGGATGCTGAAGGAAAGAAAGAAGGAGAACGCTATTTCTGGTTCCCGACTCAGGGCGACAGCATGACGAATAATACAGATCAGTCTATTCCTGCCGGAAGCCTCGTGCTGGGAAGGTTGTTATCATTAAATAGTATTCAGGATCTTCCTTTACACCGGCCGATAGTATTGATAATCGATGATGGCGGTCAACAATTTTGTATGCTGAAAAGCGCCTGCAATGTGGTTACCGATACCGGTGCTGAAAAGTTGTGTCTTCATAGCTACAATACCCGGTACAACGATTTCTGGCTTCCTTATAATTGTATCAAATTTATTTTTGAGGTAGAAAGAGTTCGCCTTGCTGATGGAAGGGAATTTGTTCCCAATCATTTATTATAACCGCAGAGACGCCGAGGCGCGGAGAATTTCTCTGCGCCTCGGCGTCTCCGCGGTAAAAATTATTTCTTCGATGCTGCCCATGCATCCATATTCTTTTCAACAAGTTCAAGCGGCATACAGCCAAAATGAAGGAACTCATCGTGGAAGGCAGCCAGTGAAAATTTACTACCCTGTTCCTGACTGTATTTATTACGCAACTCACGAATTTTTAATGCACCGATCTTATAGCTCAGGGCCTGTGCCGGCATAGCCATATATCGTTCAATTTCTGCAGTAGCTCCCTGTTCATTGATGGCTTCATTATCCATCATATAAGTAATAGCCTGTTCACGCGTCATGTTTTGGGTATGCATACCAACATCTACTACCAAACGAATTGCACGATGTATTTCATCACCCAGGGCGCCCATATATTGATAGGGGTCGGTATATAAGCCTAATTCTTTGCCCAAACTTTCACAATACAAAGCCCAGCCTTCGCCATAGGCGCCATACCACAAAAACCGGCGGAAAGTCGGCAGGGTAGTATCTTCCAGCTGCAGACTCATTTGAAAATGATGGCCGGGAATAGCTTCATGCAGGAACAGACTTTCCATGCCGCTGGTAGTATTGAATTTCGTTGCATCCAGAATGGGTACATAAAATATACCGGGGCGTTTGCCATCAGGTGTACCTGGTTTATACTCCGCGGCGGCGCTTGCTGCTCTGAATGCTTCTGTTTGTCTGATCTCGAATTTCATTTTCGGAACACGGCCAAACATATCTTTCAGGTGTGGTTCTATACGTGCCTGGATATTTTTAAAAGCATTCAGCACTTCATCAGGCGTTTTATAAGGCATGAACTTTTTGTCGGTACGCATATATTCAAAAAATGCTTTCAGGTCGCCTTTAAACCCAACGGCATTTTTAACACTGTCCATAATAGCGCGGATGCGTTTAACTTCTTCCAGACCCGTATTATAAATTTCCTCGGGCTTTTTTGTGGTAGTAGTCCAGTAGCGAACGAGATAATCATATAAGGCTGGCCCGTCAGGAACGTCTTTATAACCAGTGGTTGTTCTTGCTTTCGGTAAATATTCATTCTTTAAAAACGTAGCCAGTTTTTGAAATGCAGGTGATAATGTATCACGGATCAGTGCGGTGTAAGCAGCGGTAAGTCTTTTCTTTTCTGCTTCGGGGAAGCTGTCGGGCATTTTTTTCACTGGTTCATAATAAATGCTTTTCGTTACCTCTTTTGCTACCATGTTCTGCATTTCAGGGATCATTTTTATTACCAGTTTAGCCGGTAATACATTGCCTGTTGCTATGCCTTTTTTAAAATATACAATGGCACTGTCGGCCCATGCGGCAAAACCGCCTGCGCGTTTTAACCAGTTGTCGTAATCCTTTACAGTATTAAAAGGCTGGGCGTAGGAGCCGCTGCCCATTTGTCCGAACGTAAGCGGCAAACCCCAGAACTGTGTAAAGGGGGCATGACCATCAATAGCATATTCACTGATAGCGAGATATTGGTGCTGCAGCCCTTCTATGCTCATTTCCATTTCTCTTTTGAAAATGTCGTAGCTGGTGCGGTCAGCTTCATTCAGTTGTTCCCGGTCAATTTGTTTAATTGCATTCAGGTTAGCTGTAAAAAAATCGGTGAGCTTTTGCCGATAGCTGTCAGTAAAATCGATAGGTAATACGTCGTTAAAACGGCTATCGCCATTTACCGTGGCTTCAATGGGTATCAGGGCCATGCGGCCGTTATAATACTTTTCAAACAGAGCGGCCAGTTGCTTATTGCTTTCTGCAGGGGCGGAAGAGGTTGTCTTGTTATTGTTGCTTTGACAACCCGCTATTATGCATACAAACAATAATACAGGGAGAATTTTATTCATAGAAAATTTTTTCAGCAACAAGATATTTAAAAAAGCGAAACGCGAAAGGCAAAACGCTTAAAGCTTAGCGCAAAACGCAAAAAGCTTAACGCGAAACGCCAAATGCGGAATGCAAAACGACTTTAGCATTTGCGCCTTAAGCGTTAAGC
>Ga0068855_100002862_pt1 | contig 21195 bp, 17 predicted proteins | sample KBSCornC52_FD_66592 | JGI IMG/M metagenome (GOLD analysis project Ga0068855, IMG submission 66592) | Corn rhizosphere microbial communities from Kellogg Biological Station, Michigan, USA - KBS Corn C5-2 | ecosystem: Host-associated > Plants > Roots > Rhizosphere > Soil ...
CCCACGAGCAGGTTGCTCCAGGCGCGCGCCCAACCGCTGTCGATTTCGAGCAAGGGACGCCCGGCGGCGCGCTCGGCCGCCTTGAGCGCTTCTTGCCGGCTACGGGCGCCGCCCGCGGAGGCATCCGGCTTGCGAAAGGGCTTGCGGGTGGGCGCCGCGGTCCACCAAGCCGCCCACAAGAAGCGCCGGCGGCGGGTGGGTGCGATCGAGCAAACGGCACTGAAAAGGGCGGAGCTCATCCGGTATCAGGAAAGGCTAGCGCGGCGCGCGAAACATCACTACCGAAGGAGCATGCCGAGCGATGAGCGCGTGATTGCCGCCACCCGCGGCTGGCTGGAAGCGGCGGTGATTGGGCTCGGCTTGTGTCCGTTCGCCAAGGCCGTCCACGTGAAGGGCCAAATTCGCTACTTCGTGAGCCAAGCCGAAACGCCCGAAGCGCTGCTCGTGGATTTGCTGGGCGAGCTCAGCCTGCTCGAAGCGGCGGACCCGGAGCGGATCGACACGACGCTCTTGATTCACCCGCGCGCGCTGGCAGAATTTCTCGATTTCAACGACTTTCTGTCGGTCGCCGATGCGGCGCTCTCCGATTTGGGGCTGAGCGGCACGCTGCAAATCGCCAGCTTTCATCCGCACTACTGCTTTGCCGGCAACGAGCCGGAAGATCCGGCAAACTATGTTACGCGCTCGCCTTATCCGATGTTGCATCTGCTCCGTGAAGCGAGCGTCGATCGCGCGGTAGCGGCGTTTCCGGATGCCTCCGCGATCGTCGATCGGAACATCGAGCGCTTGCGCTCACTCGGCGTGGCGAGCCTCGAGCGGCTGTTGACTCGCGCCGTAAACACGCCCGGCTGAGCCCGCGCGCTTCGCCGTGCTACGGTTCAGCTCGGGTTAGGAGCGCGTCAGTCGTGAAGATTTTGGCGATTTGCGGCAGCCTTCAGCAAAAATCGAGCAACCTGACGTTGCTGGAGCACGCGATCGCGGCGGCCCCTGCCGGCGTCGAAATTCAGCTGTACGACGGGCTCCGCCATTTGCCGCAGTTCGACCCGGATCTCGAGCGCGACGCCGAACTGCCGCAGGTTGCCGAGCTTCGCCGCGCGCTTTCGAGCTCGGCCGCACTGCTGATCGCCTCGCCCGAATACGGCCACAGCTTACCGGGCGCGCTGAAAAACGCGATCGATTGGTTGATCGGCACGGGCGAGCTCGAGCGCAAGGTCGTGGCCATCACCGCGGCCGTGCCCGCAGTAGAACGCGGGCAACGCGGCCTCAAAGCGCTCGCCGACACGCTCGGCGCGGTCAGCGCAAAGATCGTCGGTGGCCAGCCGATCGCGCGCGGCCCAAACTTCGAGCGCGAGATCGGCGAGCTGGTAGCAGTCCTGGTCGCTGAAGCGCGCGCCGCGCTCGAGCGCAGCGCGGATTAGGCGCGGGGTCACGCCTTTGACTGAGCGAGCCGTCGCCGGTGGTGACGGGCGCCCCAGAGCACGATCGCGGCGAGCGCGGGTGCCGAGCAAGCGAGCGCGATCAGCAAATAGTCGAACAGGCCTTGCGCGCGGCTCAGGTTCCAGAACAGGGCTTCGCCGGTCGTGACCACGGCGTCGGCAGTGACGGCGAGGCAGAGTGCGGTGAGCAGCCGCGGTGCGGGCTTTTTCAACACGCGAAATAGCGCCAGGGCCAGCGCCACGTCGAAAGAAACCCAGCCCCATTTCACCCACTCGGCCCCGAATACCCGCGCCGTGGGCGCGAGCGCCAGGAGCAGCGTCCAAGGCACGAGCAGGGCGGTCAGCGCGCGCAGTACGACCTTGGGACCGCGCAGCAACGAACGCCAAGCGAAGCGCAGAAAGCCGCCTTGTGTGAACGCGGACAGCGCGTCGATGACCGACAAGATCAGGCTTTGGCGGACGGGATAGGAAAGAAAAATCGGTGACCACGCGCTCGGCCGCAGCTTTGCTTTGTACGATTGGAGCCCTTCGAAGTCGTACAGCGCGCCGCTCACGTGGCGCACGAGGCGCAACCAGCCCGGAAGATCGCCCGCCAGAGGCGCGAGCCCCAGCGTGAGCCAGGTAGAACCTTCCAGCATGGCCCAGCGCATCACCGCGTCGACGAGCAGCTCGCTCGTGCCGTTCGGTGCGCTCGCATCGCGCGCGAGATCTTCCAGAAACCAACCGCGCCGCAGCGGCACCGGGATCACGCCGGCGAAGGCCACCACGCGGCCATCGACCTCTGCCACGAAGCAGCGGCGCCGATCCGGAAATGCAAACGGCTCGAGCCGCACCAGAAAGCCCATGGGAGCCATGGCGCGCGAGCTCAGCCAGCGCTCGGCGATGCGCGCCACTTGCTCGTGCGTCGGGCCTTGCTCGAGCTCGGCGGGCTCGAGGCGGCGCACGGTCACGCCTTTCTTGCGCGAGCGCCGGAGCTGCTCGCGCAAGCTGCGGTGGCGCGCCAAAATCGTGGGCCAGGCGCGCGGATCCCAGGTCGGTTGCTCGCCGATGATCAGCGACCGCAGCGCTTCGCCGGTCGAGGCGTGTAAGCGCTGCTCGGTGGCGAAGAAACACGCGCGCCTGCCCGCCGCTCGCGCCGCATGCACGAAGGCGGCCACGGCTCGTTCGAGTTCCTCCGGCTTTGCGATCGGCGCACCCGCGGCGACCCAAGCACCGCCCGTATCCACGAACGCCACACACGCGTCGCTGCCGTAAAAGAAGTAGCGGTAGCCGCTCTCGAGCGTCTGAAACGCCGTGGCATTCCAGCCGTGCCGCGATACGAGCTCGAGCACGCGCGCGCGTTCTTCGGCCGGGGCAGGAGCAATTGCCACGCCGCCCTTGTAGCTCGCACTCGGGGCTGCAGCTACTTGGGTGGGCTACCCACTACGGTCGCGCAACCGAACAGCACTTGCAGGCTGCCGCCTGGGTCCGCCTTGACGGCCGTGCACAGTGAGCCGCACAGGTCGATCTGGCTGCCGTCGGCCGAATACTGCCAGCCCGAGCCCATCGCGCAGGTCGTGCCGGCTGGGTCTTGCAGCACGTTCGTGACTTTGCCTTTGCTGTCCGTGTAAGTGACGTTGACCTTTTCCGGGTCGAGCGTCTGACCTTGAGGCGGCGCTGGGATCGTGTACGTGCAGCCCACGACGGCGGTGGTGCGAATGCTCGCCAGAGCTGCCGCGAGTTGCGACGCGGCGTTTTGCGTGGTGTCGATCAAGAACGCCTTGGTCGTGCCGCCGGATGCCGCGATGCTGTTCAAATCACTCAAATTGGGGCCGACTCCCAGCACATAAGTGGAGATGCTCGGCTTGGCCTTGAAGGCCGTGGCGGCGAGCGCGGCCGCCGCGGCGATGGTGTTGTTGGCGTCGCAGCCCTTGGGGTAGCCGTCCGTGGCATACACGACTGCCACCTTGTGGGTCGGATGTGCGGTCGCCCAGGCCGTGGCGTGCTGGAGTGCACCGTCGAGCGATGGCTGGGTCGGCGTTTGCCCGCTCGGAGTCTGGGCCATGATCGCGCCGTCGAGGTTCATGGCCGCGCCGGGCAAGTTGGCAATCTCCACGTTTGGTTTGACGTAGCTAGTTGCGTCGCACAGGTTGTTACGGCTCGGGAAGAAGTTGATTCCCATGCCCAGACCTTTGTTCTGCGGATCGCCGACGAACGCGGAGAGCGCCGCGCTCTCGACTGTCCAGCGGGTGGTGGAGGCATAGGGAGTGCCGGGATCGACTTCGCACGGCTTCTTCGGATCGTCCGGCACGGGGCAATTCATCGAGCCGGTGATGTCGACCATGAAGTACAAATCGACCGGGATGGGCTCGCCATTTGCGGAGCTCGTGGCACAAGCTGCGTCCGGGTCGAAGGTGCCGCTGCCGCTGCTCCCGGTTCCGTTGCCGGATGCCGAGCTGCCGCCCGAGCCGACGATCAGGCCGTTTCCGCCCGTCCCTGTGCCGTTGGCGGAGGCGGCGTTGCCCGCGTTGCCCGCGCTGCCCTCCACCTGCGAGGTGTTGCTGCCGCTGCAGGCAGCGGCGACCAAGAGACCCAAGAGAACCGGCGCCACAAAACTTGCTCGCATGACCAACCTCCGCATGTGAGACGCTTGCCCACACCAAGCCCCGCTGCGATAGATGCGCCCGGGGATCGTCAAATAGTACTCCCCGCCGCTCAGCCTCACGCCAAATTTCGCGGCCGTAAGCAATTCAAGTGCGCGCATGTCCGACACTTCCCCTGTACGAAAATGAACGCTCATGCTTCGTCCCTATCAGCGTGAAGCGATAGCCGCGGTGCTCGCGGGCAGGCGCGCTGGCGTGCGTCGCATGCTCGTCTGCTTACCCACCGGTGCCGGCAAGACGGTGATCTTTTCGGAGCTGGCGCAGCTCGCGCGTCGCCAAGTACTGGTGCTCGCGCATCGCGAGGAGTTGTTGGCGCAGGCACGGGACAAGCTGGAGCGCGCACTGGGAGGCGCGCACGTCGTCGCGATCGAGCGTGGCAGCGAGCGCGCGCCGGGCGACGCGAAAGTCGTGGTGTGCTCGATCCGCTCGCTGCACGAAGCGCGTTTGGCAAACGTCGTTCGTGGCCGCGATTTTGGCCTGGTCGTGTACGACGAGTGTCACCACGCCGCAGCCGAGGACAACCTGCGCGTGTTGCGCCAGCTCGGCGTATTCGACGAGCGCTGGACGGGCACGCTGCTCGGGTTTACCGCCACGACCGCGCGCGGAGACGGCAAGGGGCTCGACACCGTGTTCGAGCGCATCGTCTACGCGCGCACGCTGCCGGAGCTGATCGACGACGGCTATTTGGCGCCACTGTGCGGCTTCCGTGTCTCGACCGCCGCAGATCTGACGCGTCTGTCCGGCAGCGGGCTCGATTTTCGTGAGGACGAGCTGGCCGAAGCCGTCGACATCGAAGAACGAAATGCGATCGTCGCGCGCACGATCCAAGAGCTTGCCCGAGATCGCCGCACGATCGCCTTCTGCGTCACGGTGAACCACGCCAAAAATCTGAGCCACTCGCTGAATGCGCTCGGTGTGCCCGCGGGCATCGTCCACGGCAGCATGTCGAGCGATGTTCGCGCGCAGGCGCTCGCCGATTTTCGCTCGGGTCGCACTCAGGTGCTGGCGAACGTGGCCGTGCTGACCGAAGGCTTCGACGATCCAGGCGTGTCGTGCATTGCGATGGCGCGTCCGACGCGCTCGGAGGGGCTGTACGCGCAGTGCGTCGGGCGCGGCACGCGCCTGCATTCGGGCAAGAAGAATTGTCTGATTTTGGACTTCGTGGACGTGTCCGAGCTCAGTTTGTGCGGTTTGCCGTCTTTGTTCGGCTTGCCCAAAGATCTCGATTTGCGCGGTGGCGACGTCAGTGAGGCGCAGCGGATCTGGCAGCAGATCAGCTTCGATCGTCCCGGCTTCGAGCTCGAGGCCGGCGCGCTCACGCTGCCCGAAATCCAAGCGCGCGCCGCAAGCTTCGATCCGCTGACGCTCGAGGCGCACGAAGACGTGCGCGCGATCTCGGCCAATGCCTGGTTTTCGCTCGGGCGGCACGGCGTTGGACTGCACTTCGAGCGCAGGCCGGGCACGCTGTGCGAGGTGCTCGTGCTGTCGCGCGCAGCGCGCGGCAAACGTTGGGAGGTGACGATGGATGGCCGCACTCAAGATCGCTTTTCCACGCTCGAAGCAGCGGTCGAAGCCGTCGACTACGAAATTGCCGCGCTCGGTCGTGCGGCGCTGTCGTCGGCGCGCGCCGACGCTGCGTGGCGAAAGGCTTCCGCAGCACCGGCCGAGTCCGACTCGCAAGCGGCACGGCTCCGCGGCGAGGCGCTGCGACTTGCGGCGTGGCAACGTGTCCACGCGCCGCGCCGCGCGCCCTAGCGCACCGCATGTGATGGCCATCACCAATCGCCTCGCGATTGTCCGCGTCGCGGCAGTGCTTTTTTGTTGATCGATCAAGCGCATGTGAACGGAAAATTCCAGTCGCAGGATCGCTGCAGCCACGAGCCGGAAATCGTTGCTTTTCGGCTGCCTGCCGCCCATTCTTCAAAACCGATAAGTCCAATATGAGCTCTGAAAAATTCTCGTCGCGTGCTGAGTCGGGTCGTCCCTTCGTACGGGCCAGTGCCCAGATTTTCCTGCCTGCTCTGCTCTGTGGGCTCTCCGCGTGCAGCAGCTCGAGTGGTGCCGCCGATCCAGGGCTGGCCGGTGCTCCTGGTCATGGTGAAGGCGGCGGGGCGAGCACCGCGGGCGGCACGTCCGGCGCGCAGGCCAGCAACGGGGGGCATGCCGGAACCACGTTGGGCGGAGCGGCAGGCAGCGTGAGCTCCACGAGCGGCGGTGGCGGGAACGGCGGCAGCGGGAACGCTGGCGGCTCAGCGGCGGCAGGCTCGAACGCGGGCGGCAGCGCCGGTGCGGCTGGTTCGCCTGCGGGCAAAGTCTTCAGCCAAGCGCGCTTTCATTTCGGGACCATTGATTCGATCGCCAAGAACGCGGGCTCGTCGCTGATCGCTCAGCTCGACTTTTTCACCTCCGGCTGGCTTCAGGGCGACACCTTCGATCACGATGGCGTCTGCAAAGATACGAAGTCGGGCGCGGCGCTCGCCAATCAAGTGCCGGTGCTCGTTGCCTACATTTCGGCGGCGCACGTCAAACGCCAAGACAACACCATGTGCGACTGCAACGTGACACAGAGCCCGTGCGTGGCTTCGAACGATCTGTGCCACCAAGGCGCCGCGCGAATCAACCAGGAATTTACGGCGATCGTCAACGCGTACAAGAGCTACTCCGACGGCTTCGCCAAGTGTTACGGCACCACGCGCCCGATCGTGTTCGAAATGGAGCCCGATTGGTATCAATACACCACGAGCTCCCAATCCGCCCCGTGGACACCCAAGCAAGCGGCGCAAATGCTCGGGCAATTGGTGGCCGCGCTGAAGAGCTCGCTGCCGAACGCGCGCTTCTCGATCGACGCTTCGCCGTGGGTTGGGCCGAGCAACGGCGCGGACAACGGCGCACAGTGGTACTCGAACTTCGATCTGAGCCTGTTCACGTTCGTCAATACGTCCGGCGGTGGCACCAACGCCAACACCGCCAAGATCCGCTCGGCGAACGGCATGACTTGGGCCGGCTTGAGTCAGGTCACCGGCAAACCGATTTTGGCCGACACTGGCTACGGCGCGAACGGCTCCGCCGCGGGCGAAGATCCGCTGTGGAACGACCCAATGAACATCAACGCGCGCATCGCAGACGGAGTCGTGTCGATCTCGCAGTACAACCCGACCTCGAGCTGGGGCTCGACGATTGCCGGCCTGCGCAGCCAGCTGAACACGCCCAAATTCAACCCGTGAGTCGCCGCGCCCGAGCGAAGCTCAGCCGCCGGCTTTGAGCACGATCTCGTTCACGTCGGGGGCCATGTCGCCGTCCGCGTCGGTCCACTCATAGGCGTACCAGGCCCCGTCGTAGCTGCTGAGCGCGGGCGCGATCACATTCGCGAAATAGAAGGCGGCCGCGGTCGTCCCGCTCTGCCAGAAACCCTGCGCATTGAGCACGAGGGAGCCGCTGCCCGCGTCGCGCATGAATTGGATGATGAACAAGTCGTGCGACACGTTGTCGCCCGACTTGGATCGAGTCACGACCGGCTGCCCACTCGCGCGGCTGACGAACTGCTGGATCTTCGTCTCCTCGGTGTCGCCGACTTCCATATAATAGAGTGGCGAGGAGCTCTGTTCGAAGTAGCCCTCCAAGTTCTGAAAGAACGGGCCGCCCGCGACGACCAGTAGGGTGCCGCCGCCCGAGACCGGATGTCCGGTAGTGATGTTCAGGGCATCCTGCGAGTTTTGTAGCTCTTCGGTCACGGTGGGCGCCGGGCTGCAATCCGACTTGAGCGCCGCAGCGATATCGCGCGCCGGCGCCAAATTTCCGTCCGTCGAGTTCTTGTCCTTGTCGGAGATGACGATCACCGCGTTGATCGAGCACAGGTTGGCGACGGTGATCCCGTGGCACGCGACGCAGGCTTGCCCGCTTGCACCGCCAGCGCCGGCGCCGGCCTCGCCCGCGCCCGCGCAGTCAGAGAGGCCACAAAATTGGCCGGCGCTGCAGGCCGTGCCGCAGGCGCCGCAATGGTTCGAGTCGGTCGACAGATCCGAGCAGTGCTGGGAGCAACAGGTGAGTCCATCGCCGCAATTGGCGGGTAGCCCTTCTTGCGCGGCGGAGCATGCGGGCGCGCAGGTTCCGGCGCCGCACAGGTTACCGGGGCTGCACTCGCTGTCGCTGATGCAGTTCTTGCAATCGTGGCTGGCGAGGCAGATACCGCTCGCGCAGTTCGAGCCGTCGGCCTTGCAGCCGTGCGCGCACTGGTTTGCGTCCGTACAGTACTGCGTCGCGGGGCAATGATCGTTGCTGGGCAGGCAATCGACACAGCTGCCGTCGCCCAGACAGAAGCCGCTGGCACATCCGGGACAGGTCGCCGTGCCACCTTCGCCGCCCGCGCCCGCGCCGTTGTCACTCATGCCGCCCTTGCCTGCCGTCGCTCCGCCGCTGCCTGATTTTCCGCCGCCGCCGCCTTTGCCGCCGCCGCCAGCATGCGTGCCACCGCTCGAGACCGTGCCTGCGTGCCCACCACCGCCCGTGGCTCCGCCCGTGCCGGCGTGCGTGCCGCCGCTGCCCGCGCTGCCCCCGTCCGAGCTCGAGCTCGAGCACGCGGAGCTCACCAAAAGGCCAAGCAATACAGCACCCCCGAGCGTCTGCACCTTCATCAGCATCGCAATCTCCGGGTCCGAGAGTAGCGCTCTTTTCCGGTTCGTGCAGACTGATTGAGCGCTCGAACGACTCGAGCTCTCGAATTAGCGCACCGTTGTATACACGGCGTCACCGGGCGCTACCGGCGAAGAATTGACTATGAGGCGTGCCTGCGCGGGCATGCCAAAGGGGTGAGAAGACCGCAATTGCGCCTCGCTCGTTCGTGCTCTGTTGAGCCGGAGAGTCAGAATCCCAACCCAACCTCATTCGACCGTACGCGCCGTTGCGCGGCGCATGGGCCCGGCACGGCCCCGAGGGTTCGACCGTCAAGTCCATGTAAATTCGGCGCTCGTGACGAGGGGGTCAAACGTTTCGCGCTCGCTTCGCCGTCCCTCGGCCACCCGCGCTTGTCGAGCGTCGCGCTCTGTGCGCAAGGTGCTCGCGCTTTTGGAAGCCTTGCTGCATGCTCGAATCCGAGACCATCGATAGTGCCCGTGTCCAGGGCGGGAGCGAGTTCGTGCTCGCGCGTCACGACGAAGAGTGGATCGTGCGGGTCGACGGTCGTGTGCTCATGTCGAGCCGCATGCACGATTCAGAAGAGGCGCTCGCCGAACACGCGCTCGAGCGCTGTGAGGACCCAGAAGCGGTGCTCGTCGGTGGGCTCGGCCTGGGCTTCACGCTGCGCGCGGTGCTCGATCAAGTGCCCGCGGACAGCAAAGTCACGGTGGCGGAGCTCGTGCCGGAGCTGGTCGGTTGGAATCGCACGCACCTGGCGGAACTCAACGATCGGCCGCTCGACGACCCACGCGTGAGCGTCGTAGTGGGCGACGTCTTCGACACCATCAAGCGCTCCGCGCGCACGTTCGACGTCATTTTGCTCGACGTCGACAACGGGCCCGTGGCCTTGTCGAGCGCCAAGAATCAGCGACTCTATAGCGAGCACGGCGTGCGCTCGTGTCACCACGCGCTGCGTCCGAACGGCGTGCTCGCGGTCTGGTCCTCGGGCCCGAATGCGCGCTTCGAGCGCCGGCTCGCTAGCGCGGGCTTCGAGGTCGAGGTACTGCGCGTGGCCGCGCGCAAAGGCTCGCGCGCTCGGCACGTGATCTTCATGGCTGAGCGGCGACCCGCGCCCGGCTGAGCTCAAAACCCAGGCGCGGCGGTGGGCGTTGGGCGAACCGGGCTCGCGCTGTCTTCGAGCCCGCTCGGTGCAGCGGATTTGGGTGTCGCGCTGTCGCTGCTGGGCGCTGGAGTGGGCGAAGCCGGCTCTTTGAAGGCCGCGGTCGGTGTTTTCGGCGCGCGAACTTCAGACGGATCTACGTACGGGTTGCTGTCCGCCGCGCTGCTCGGCGCGGCCGCCGGCTCGGCCTCGCTGGTCACGACCGGCTTCGGCCGAGCCACGACGCGCGGCGCGGCTGGCTTCGGTGCGGCGTGCGGCACAGCGGGCGCGCTCGGGCGCTGCGCGCTGGCTTGCGTGGCGGATGCGGATGGTGCGGGCGCGGGTGGCGGTGCGACCTCCGCACTCGGCGGCGCGGTCACTTCGACCCGGGGTGCGGCGGTGACCGCCACGGGCTGCGCCGCAGGAGCGGGCTCGCTCGCCTTTTGCGTGGACGAATGCGCAAGCCAAAGCGTGAGCAGCGAAGCCAGCAACGCCGAGCCGATGCTGGCGATCACCGTGACGCGCTTCGATGTCGCTTGCACGGCGCGCAAATCGCTGGCCAAAACGACGCTGAGATCGCCCCACATGCCCGCGCCACGCGCGGGCAGCTCGTGCCCGAGTCCGGAAGTGGTGGGCGCGAGCGAGCTCGGCGCTTGCATGCTGGGGGCGCCGTGCTCCGGCTCCGGACGCCGGCTTTGCAGTGGGTCGGACTGCGGCTCGAGTGACAGGCGCGGCTTTGGATCGGACTGCGGCTCGAGCGAAAGCCGCGGCCTGGGCTCGGGCGGCGGCTCCGCGCGCTTGGGTTCGGGCCGAGCCCGCGGCGCAGGGCGCGCCATGACCGGCGGCGGCGCGCTCGGCGGGCCTTGGTGCAAAAGGTGACCCGTGCCTTGCCACTCCGCGCGCACCGAATCGGAAAAGGTGAGGCTCGGCGTGGCGCGCTCGTAGATGGCCAGCGCTTCCACCTCTTCGGCCGCCGGCTCCGCTGCGCCCGCGGCGGGGGCGGGCCGAGCAACGGGTGCGGGCGCGGGATGCAAGCCCTTTGGCTCACGCACCGTGGCCGGATCACGCACGACCGGAAAACCAAACGGCAGCGTGTTGCGGCGCCGCTCGTCACGCGCAGCGCGCGCGGCCGCCTTGGGTGGCGGGTGCAACGTGCGCTCGGTCGCGTGCGCGGTGACCTGCACCACCGGAGCCGCGCTCACGCGAGCCGAGTTCGGGCGAGAAGCGGGAGCGGGCTCGGGCCGCGAGCGCGCAACCAAAGCGCCGGCCGCCAAGCGCAGCGGCGGCACGTCGGCGAGCGCAGTCCAATCTTGCATGCCTGCCCGCCACACGAGCGAGCGATCGCTGATGCGATGCGAGCGCAGCGCCTCGACCACGTCGGTGGTCGTCATGGGCACCACGACTTGTTCAGAGACGTTGACCAGCCATTCACCGGTGAGCGTGATCCCTGGCGGCAGTTCGCCTCTGACGTGCGTCACTTGCTCGGAATCGAGCGACTCTTCCCAGCCCTCGTCGACCGATTGGGATTCGCTCATGGCTGACACCGCACCGCTCTAGCCTAGCGAAATTGCCGGCTAAGACACTAGCCTACTCGCGAAAGGCACGCTCCCCAAGGGGAGAACAATTATCCATCACCAGTGCACGTCAGTGGCTGCCGTAGCACGCGCGCGAGCGGCCCGTTTCTGCCACGAAATCCGAGTGATATCGCGACGCTCGGCGCAAATTGCCGGGGCGCCACGCCAAAATCGGCTCGCTTGCCCGCGCCGCCCAGGTTCGACGAGCGCGCCGCAATTGGCCCACGCCCCCAAAAAAACAGCCGAGCACTGGCGCGACTTCTGGGTTTTTTTGATGGTCACGCAGCGCGGCGCACGACGGCGCAGCCTTCGGCGTCGTGCCACGGCTTCCGCACCGATCAGCGCGGAGGCGGGGGAGGCGGCGGCGGGGGAGGCGGCGGCGGCGGCGGCGCGGCCATGGGCGGCGGCTGAACCGATGGCGGCACGGTCGGCGGCGGAGGCGTGGGGACCGCCGTGTCCGGCTGCACGCACGCCGCCAGATCGAAGAAGATGAATTCGAGCGCCTTGGCCTGTGGCGTCATGCCGTTGGTCTTGCACTCGCTCGGGAAAGGCTTGCTCGGATCGGAGTTGTCGCCGCCCACCGTTTGCTTGGTGATGGGATCGGTGGCCGACGCATTCATGTGCAGATCAGTCATCACCGCGCGCCCGCATTGCATGCCTTCAGCGGCCGTGGACGGCGTATTGAACGTCAAATACTGCACCGATTTGCGCATCGCGCTGTCGTTCGGGTTGACCGGCACGGTGACCCAATCTTGCGTCGGCGGGTTTACCGCAGCGACCGAGAATTGGCCCTGCACGATGTTCAGCTGCGCGTGCGTGGTGGTCGCGCCCACCGTGTCGAGCCAGTTGGCCATCGCGGCCCCTTTGGCAAACGTGGTGTTCACGTCACCGATGATGCCCGTCGGCGGCAGATCCTTGCCCACACCGATGTAGTCGGCGGTGCTCTTCAGATCGGCCGGGCCCTTGAGCAGCCAATTGAAATGCAAGTGGCCGAAGAACACGCGCCCACCGTGGTTCAAATACGTATCCATGTTCGCGTAATAGGGCGACTTGGCGGTGGCGTACTGGCTGCCTTCGCAGGACAGCATCAGCATGTCGTAGCCTTCCATCTTTGCCTCGTTCGCCCACAGCGTTTGCGCAGAGGTGAAGTTGCCACCGGCGGCGAACGAGTTCGTGCCCGAGCCGTCGGGGCCGCTCGTGGTCGGCGTGGGAATGGCGGGCGGGCTGGCCGTGCCGCCGAAGTACATGTGCACGCGGCCTTTGCCGGCGTCGGTCGTGAACTCGGAGTCGGCAATGCCGATCCGGCGCAGCTCGCACTCGAGCGCGTCCGAACCGCCGGTGACCAGCGCAATTTGCGGGATGTTGCCCTCGGCCTGCGTGCGCGGCAGCCGCGTCAGCTCTTTGTCCGTGATCGGCGTGTCGACGCACTTGGTCGTATTGATGCCGGTCAAGATCTCGCGCCGCCATTTGCCGACCTGGATCACGAGCGGAATGTTGCTGCCGGTCGGCACGTCGAGGATCTGGAAATGGCCCTTGTCGTCGGTGAGCGCGGTCGCGATCGGTTGTCCGGAAGCGGTGGCCGAGCAGCGATCGCAGCTCGCGCCCGTCGGCAGGGGGGCGAGCGTGGTGACGTTCGGCACGTACACGAGCGCGTTGTAAATCGGGTTCAGGCCGGCCGGGTCGTACACCGTACCGCTCAGTGAGGTGTGCGTGGTGGCCGTGCATTTGTCGATGTTGCATTGAATGCCGGTGCAAGCGCCGCCGCCGGTGCCCGTGCCCGGACAGACATTGGCCTGCTCGGCGCCGCACATGCCGGCGTTCGGGCAGGGCGTGGAGCAATCGAGGCTGCCGCCGCAACCGTCGCCGATCGTGCCGCAGTATTGGCCGCCGTTGGCCGCAGTGCAGGTGCCTTTCACGCAATTGGCGGGGATGCACACGTTCGTGGCGCTGCACACTTGGCCTGCGGGGCAATCGCCGCAGGGCAAGCTGCCGCCGCAGCCATCGCCGACCGTGCCGCAGAATTGGCTGCCGGCATTGGCGCAGGTGAGCGGCATGCACCCGGCTTTGACGCACACGCTATTGGTACAGGTTTCGCCCGCCGCGCACGTGCCGCAATCCAAACCGTGCCCGCAACCATCGCCGATCGTGCCGCAGAACTTGGTCCCGCCGGCGCTGCACGTGCCGGCCTGGCAGCTCGCGCCGCCCACGCACACATTCGAGCTGCAGGTCCAATCGGCTTTGCAATTCATGCCGCAATCGACGGTCCCGTTGCAGCCATCGCCGATCGCTCCGCAGTATTGGCCGCCGAGTGGCATGCACGACACCGAGGTACTGCAGGTCGCGCCGTCGTCTCCGCCGTCTGGCACGATGATGCCGGGCCCCGAGCCCCCGCTGCTGGTCTGCCCGCCGCTGCCGGCGTTGGCGTTGCCTGCCGCGCCGCTCGCGCCGCCGGTGTTTCTAGGGACGGTGCTGGCCGCAGGTCCACTCGAGCAACTGGCGATTGCGGCGATGGCCGCAAGATACGATGCCCCTGAGAAAAACCATTTGACCATCGCAGCTAATGCGCGAGGCGACGTGATCGATCAAATCACGAAACACAATTGTCCCACATTTCACGCGACAAACCGCGCGCTTTCTATGTCTCTTTCCGTACTCGATATTCCGACTATTGTCGGCAAATGGTCGTCGAAGAATCGCTCGTTCAGCTCCCCACGAAAGCCGGAGTGATGCAGACCCACGTCACGCGACCCGTGGCTGCCGGGCGGCGCCCGGGAATCGTGCTGTTTTCCGAAATCTTCCAGCGAACCGGGCCGATTCGGCGCATGGCCGCGATGCTCGCGGGCCACGGTCTGATCGTGCTGGTGCCCGAGATTTTCCACGAGCTCGAGCCGGCCGGCAGCGTGATTGCGTATGATCCGCCGGGCACGGAACGCGGCAACCAGCACAAGATTGCCAAGACCGTCATCGCCTATGACGACGACGCACGAGCGTGTCTCGACCACCTCGCTCTGCGCGACGATTGTAACGGAAAGCTCGGCGCAGCAGGCGTTTGCATTGGCGGACACCTAGCTTTCCGCTGCGCGTTCGATGCGCGCGTGTCGGCCGCCGCCTGTTTTTACGCGACCGACCTGCACCGCGGCTCGCTCGGCTTGGGCGGCGACGATTCACTGGCTCGGGCCGGCGAAATCAACGGCGAATTGCTGATGGTCTGGGGGCGGCAAGATCCGCACGTGCCCGACGAAGGGCGCGCCCGGGTGCAGGCCCGGTTGATCGAAACCAAGCGTCGCTTCACCTGGCACGAGTTCAACGCCGCGCACGCGTTCCTGCGCGACGAAGGCCCGCGCTACGATCCGGCTCTGGCCCTGGTCTCCTATCGGCTGATGACCGATTTGTTCCTGCAGGCCTGATGACGCCTTGGTTTTTGGATCGCAAGCAGCTGAAAGCGCTCGCGTTATCGCAGCGCGAAGGTTACCGAGCGGCGCGGCCGTACCCGCACGCAGTCTTCGACGGCTTTCTGGGTGAAGCGCGGGCGCGCGAGCTTTCAGCGCATTTTCCCGGACCCGACCACCCAGGCTGGCTGCGCCGCGACTACGCGGAGCAAGCTGCGCGGCTCGGTCAGCTGCAACGCGTGGGCTTCGAAGGCGTCGACGCCGGAGTGCGCCATTTCCTGGCCGAGCTATCGGCGATGGCATTCTTGGATTTCTTGGGCGCGCTGACCGGCATCGAGGGTCTGATTCCGGATCCGCATTTCCGCGGCGCCGGCTGCTCGTTGACTCTGCCCGGCGGGCACCTGGCGCTGCATGCGGATTTCAACCGCGATCGCACGCGCCACCTCGAGCGCAAAGTGACGGTCATTTACTATTTGGGCGCCGATTGGCAGCCGGAATGGGGCGGCGCGCTCGAGCTCTGGAACGAAGCGCGCACCGAACGGCAAGCGAGCTACCTGCCCGTGCTCGATCGGCTGATCGTGATGGCTCACGGCGATACGTTCTGGCACGGTCACCCCGAGCCGCTCGCCTGCCCGGAAGGGCGCTTTCGCGCCTCGGTGGCAGCGTACTATTACGTGGCAACGCCTGGGCCCAACGAAACCGACTCACACGGCGCAATCTGGGCAAAGTGACACCGCGCCGCCCAGCGCGCGGCCCGAACGAGCTATGCGGACGGCTGCAAAGAGATGACGATCGACTTCGACGCGGGTTGATTGCTGCCCTCGGCGACGCTGCCCACCGGCACGAGCACGTTGGTCTCGGGGTAGTAAGCCGCAGCGCAGCCGCGCGGGATGTCATAGGGCACCACTTTGAAGCGCTCGGCTCGGCGCCGCTCCGTCCCGAAGCGGCTGATCAGATCCACGAAGCTACCCGCGCTGAGCCCGCGCGCTTCGATATCCGCCGCGCTCAGAAAGATCACGCGCCGCCCGTTGGCAATCCCGCGGTAGCGATCGTTCTCGCCGTAGATGGTGGTGTTGAACTGATCGTGGCTGCGCACGGTGGTCAAGAGCAGCTCGTCCTGCTCGAGCTCGCGCTGCGGGATGGGGTGCACGGTGAACTTTGCGCGGCCCGATTTCGTGGTGAACTTGCCCTCACGCGGGCCGTTCGGCAGATAGAAGCCGCCCGGCTCGCGCACGCGCCGGTTGTATTGCGAGAAGCCGGGCACGACGTGCTCGATGTGTTGCCGGATGCGGTCGTAATCTTCGACTAGCGCCAGAAAATCCACGGTGCTGCGCGCGCCGAGCGTCGCCTGCGCGATGCCGGCGACAATCGCAGGTTCGCTCCGCAGCAGGGCGGAGGCGGGCGGCAACACGCCACGCGAAGCGTGCACGACGCCCATCGTGTCCTCCACGGTCACGAATTGCGCGCCGGATTTCTGCGCGTCGTGTTCGGTGCGGCCGAGGCACGGCAAAATCAGCGCCTGCTCTCCGGTGATCAGGTGCCCGCGGTTCAGCTTGGTCGAGATCTGCACGGTCAGTCGGCAGCGTTGCAGTGCTTGGGCCGTGAACTGAGTGTCCGGGGCCGCGCTCAAGAAGTTCCCGCCCAAGCCGACGAAGACCTTGATTCGGCCGTCGTGCATGGCTCGGATGGTTTTGACGGCATCGGTGCCGTGCTCCTGCGGCGGCGTGAAGCCGAATTCTTTGCCGAGCGCAGCGATGAACTCGGCGCTCATCTTTTCCCAAATGCCGACCGTGCGATCGCCCTGCACGTTGCTGTGGCCGCGCACCGGGCAGAGCCCGGCGCCGCGCCGCCCGATCTGCCCGCGCAAGAGCGCCAAGTTGGCGATGCTCTGCACGTTGGCCACGCCATTTTCGTGTTGGGTGATGCCCATCGCCCAGCAGAAAATCGTGCGCTCGGAGGCGCAGGCGATGGCGCACGCTTCGCGGATCAGCTCGCGCGATACGCCGCTGCTTTCGACGATCCGCGTCCAACTCTCGGCCTCCAGATCCGCGCGCAGCGCGTCGAAGCCCTCGGTGTACTGGGCAATGAAATCGTGCGCGAGAATTCGGCCGCCCTGCTGACGATCTTCCTCGAGCATCGCTTTCATGATGCCCTTCAAGAGCGCGACGTCGCCATTGATGCGCACGGGCAAAAACAAACTCGCGATGGGCGTGCCCGGGCCGAGCAAGCGCAACGGATTTTGCGGGTTCTTGAAGCGGATCAGCCCGGTCTCGGCGAGCGGGTTCACGCTCACGATCTTGCAGCCGTTGCGAGCGGCTTTCTCGAGCTCACTCAGCATGCGCGGGTGGCATGTGCCCGGGTTTTGCCCAATCACGAAGATCGCGTCCGCGTACGAAAAATCCTCGATTTTGATGGTCGCTTTACCGATGCCGATCGCTTCGCTCAGTCCGGCGCCGCTCGACTCGTGGCACAGGTTCGAGCAATCCGGCAGGTTATTGGTGCCGAATTGGCGCGCGAACAGGCCGTACAAGAAGGCGGCCTCGTTGCTAGCGCGACCAGACGTATAAAACGCCGCTTCGTTCGCCGACGCGAGCGCATTCAGCTCGCGGGCGATCAGGGCAAATGCCTGATCCCAGGAAATGGGCCGATAGTGAGTCGCGCCCGGCGCGCGATGCATCGGCTCGGTGAGCCGGCCCTGCTGCTCGTGCCAAGCGTCCGAGCGCGCCAGCAGATCGGCCAGCGAATGCTCGGCGAAGAAGTCGCGCGTGATGCGCGCGACGGTCGCCTCGCTGCCCACCGCTTTGGCGCCGTTCTCGCAGAACTCGGCGGTCTTGCGCTCACCGTCCGGGTCGGGCCAGGCGCAGCTCGGGCAATCGAAGCCGTCCTTCTGATTGACGTTCAAGAGCGTGCGCACGCCGCGTTCGACGCCCATCTCGCCCGCGCCGCGCTTGATGGTTTCGTAGATCGAATACAGGCCAGCGGCGCTCTGGTGGCGGTGGACGATCTGTGCGCCATCGCCTTCGAGCGGTGGCTCGGCGCCCGGCGTGATCGCTGTCAGTTCCGACTCGCGCCGTTCGGACGGCACTTTATCGGCTTGCCCGGGCGCGCTCGTTTGGTCCGGCTCACCACGCTCTGGCATGATTCCTCACTCCGCCGAGTCTAGCGGTAGCCGGCCCGGCCGCTACGAGGCTTTTTGGTGCGCCGGCCGACCCCGGGCGCGGCTCTTGCACTGCACGCTCGTATGACGCTCTCACTCACCGGTCTTTTGGTTTTGCTGCTCGTCGCCGGAATTTGCGGTGCGATTGGCCGCGCGATCGGCGGGGGCACCGGCGGTGGATTCTTCGTATCCATCGCCGTGGGCTTCGTCGGAGCGCTGCTCGGCACGTTCGTGGCCCATTATTTCCACCTTCCCGAGCTGCTCATGGTTACGGTCGATCACCATCCCTTCCCGATCCTGTGGTCGATCATCGGCGCTGCGCTGTTCGTGGCGCTGATCCACTTGATCTCTGGTGGCTCCGCGCGCAGCTGGCGCTATCGCTGAGCGGCACGCAGCTCGCTGCGGCGCGCCGCCAGCGCGCCACAGCGAGGCAGATTGCGCCATGGGCTCACGCGGCTGTGGGCTCCGCCAGCTTGATCGGCCAAGGTGCGGGTCGCGGCCCCGCTTGCCAGTTGTTGTGACGCCCGTCCCAATAGACGACTTCGACGTCGGCTGGGTCGAGGTCGTCGAGCGTGTTCAAGTTGACGGACACGAAGTCACCGCCGAGCTCGGCCAAGTGCCCGCTGCCGTAACAATGAATGCCGCACTGCTTGCAGAAGTGGCGGGTCGAGATCTGCCCGCCCCACACGTAGTGACCCAAGTACTCCGCGCCGGACACGAGTGAGAAAGCGGCGGGCTTTACCATCGCGCCGAGCTGGGCCACCTTCGTGCAGATGCTGCAATTGCAGCGGCTGCCGTGGCTTGCGTCCACGGTGACTTCGTAGCGGACGGCGCCGCAATGGCAGCCTCCGCTGTGACGGCGGGCTGGGTCGGTCTTGGCTGTGGTGTGCTTGATTTTGGCCATGGTTTGGTTCCCTTCGTCGTTGGTTGCGGTCGACGAAGAGCAGTCTCTCAGTTCAAAATGACAGCCTTATGTCAGTTATTGTTAGGCTCCCGCGCTGCTCCGAGGCCCCCAAAATTTAAGCAGTAAATTCGGTGGGTTTGCGCCGATGCACTGGGCGGAGAATACTCGGCCCATGGGCGGACATCGGCTGACTGGGGAAACGATCGAGACCGAGGAGCAGCTGCGGGCGTTGCTCGGCGAGCCGCACGCGGTGACCGCGGCCAAGGTGGCGACGCGGCTCAACGCGCTGACGCGGCGGTTCATCGAGTATTCGCCGTTTCTGTGCTTGGCCACGTCCGACCGTCACGGCAATTGCGACGTGAGCCCGCGCGGCGATCCGCGCGGCTTCGTCCGCATCTTGGACGAGCAAACGCTGCTCATCCCCGAGCGCCCAGGAAATCGGCTCGCTGATTCGCTGCGCAACGTGCTGCAAAACCCGAAAGTCGGCCTGCTTTTCTTCATTCCCGGGCTGGGCGACACGTTTCGCGTCAACGGTCACGCCACGCTCACGACCGACGCGAGCTTGCTCGCCGAATGCGCCGTGGAAGGCAAGCTGCCGCGGCTCGGCATCCTGGTCGAGATCGAGAGCGCGTTCACGCATTGCCCGAAAGCCTTCTTGCGCGCAGGCTTCTGGCAGCCAGAGACCTTCGTGGCTCGAAGTGAGTTGCCCAGCAACGGCGAGATCCAGCATGCGCTCGATGCCGGCTTCGACGCGGAAACGTACGATCGCGAGCGCGCAGCCCGCTACGCGCGGCGGGAGGGCTTCTACTAAGCCGGGTTGCGGGGGCTGATCGGCTCGGCGACGAAGCTTCGCGCGCGCTCGATTTCCTCGGGGGTCAGCACCTCGGACAGCCAGGTCACTGCTTGCGAGCCCACGCGAAACACTCGTCGATTGCGCGCGGCAGCGGCTCGCACCAAGCGCTCCATTTGCATGCCGAACAGCGCGTCCCCGTTGACGAGGATCGCGGTGCGCTCGACGCGCGGATTGTGGCCGCGCATCACCGCCAACATCTGCTCTGCGTCCTCCGGCCCGAACACGCGCACGTGGCTCAAATCGAGGATCCCGACCACCGGGCGTGTCGACTCGGCCACTGTGTGCGCAATCGCGCTCAGGCAGGCGAGGGTCGCCGCGGAGTCGGTCGTGGTGAGGCGAGCCTCCACCAATCGTCCTACCGAATTTACCACCGTCCACATGTCACGGCTCGAAGCGCTCCCGTTTGCGGGATCAATCACGTCCATACGGAACGGGTAAATCGCACTTAATGGCAGGCCGGATGGCTGCGATAATCGGCCCGCTCTGGCTTTTCCGAGACGATGTCGGTCAGCGTGCGCTCCGGCCCAGCGAGCCCTGCTTTGATGCAGGGCGGCTCCGCCGACAGCGCCATCGTACACTGTCAGCCAAAACGCGTTGGCCCGGCGTGGCATGAGCCGGGGCGGGCGAGGGCGAACCGCACAGCAGATAAAAGGCCGATCCTGCCGCGTTTTTGGTGTAGTCAGCAGGCCGTGTCGAAGCTCGAGCACCTGGCCACGCACCGCGCGATCCACGCGGTGTTTCGCATCGAGTCGCCGCGGCTGATCGCCGGGCTCGCCCGCATGGTCAAAGACGTCGGGCTCGCCGAGGAGCTCGCGCAAGACGCGCTCGTCACCGCGCTCGAACACTGGCCCGAAACCGGCGTGCCGGACAATCCGGGTGCCTGGCTGATGGCGACCGCGAAGCGGCGCGCCATCGACGAGCTGCGCCGCAACAAGCGCTGGCACGAAAAGCAAGACGCGCTCGGCTACGAGATCGAGACCCATGCCGAATCGGCGGCGCCGGATTTGGACGCGGCGCTCGACGACGACGTGGGTGACGATCTGTTGCGCTTGGTGTTCACGTCGTGCCACCCCGTGCTGCCGACCGAAGCGCGCGTGGCGCTGACCCTGCGCTTGCTCGGCGGCCTGACCACGCTCGAGATTGCGCGCGCGTTCGTGGTACCGGAGCCGACCATCGCGCAGCGCATCGTGCGCGCCAAACGCACGCTTGCCGAGTCTGGCGTGCCGTTCGAGGTGCCGCGTGGCCCGGAGTTGCAAGCGCGGCTCTCGTCCGTGCTCGAGGTCGTCTACCTCATCTTCAATGAAGGTTACTCCGCGACGGCCGGCGAAGATTGGGTGCGCCCGGCCTTGTGCGAAGATGCGCTGCGCCTGGGCCGCATCCTGGCGACGCGCGCGGTTTTGCTCGAGCAGCCGCGGTTTGGCCGCGCTCGAGCGCGCAGAAGCGCTCGGCGGTGCAGGCGGGCCGTACGCG